>Ga0194126_10000185_pt1 | contig 99039 bp, 82 predicted proteins | sample TA2KigC150mmetaG_FD_148641 | JGI IMG/M metagenome (GOLD analysis project Ga0194126, IMG submission 148641) | Freshwater microbial communities from Lake Tanganyika, Tanzania - TA2015035 Kigoma Deep Cast 150m | ecosystem: Environmental > Aquatic > Freshwater > Lake | place: Tanzania: Lake...
TTGAACCTGAAGCTGGTGGAGAACAACCCATTGGAATATAGTCAGAATCCTTGTTGTCTTTCCATGTCTTGTCTTCCAGATAAAATAGTGATTATTCCCGCATATCTCACAGCTAAATGGCTTGTTTCCCAGACTCATTACGTATTCCGCATATCCAAGAAGAACCTTCATGATAAAATCAGTCAGGAGGTTCGGAAGAAACGAACAAAATGCCGTTATTATCTCCGATAGAGAACATTCCAAGACCTTGACTGTAAAGCTACAATCAAATTCTATTGTGACTTCCTGTTTCTGATAATAAGCGTTTCCCACTTAGCCCCCTTTTATGATATTCTCTATCGTAAAGAGGGCTATTTTACTAAACAGGTTTCCTTTTTTCTACACTACTAGGATTTTTTTTCCCCCTTTGTTCAAAATATTCTGTTCATCGCGATATGATTCTTCCACCCAACGCTTAAAATTCAAATTAATCTTAATGATTGAAAATCGGAGCGCTTTAACGAGAAAGAGAGAGAAGGAGGTGCATTTTAAAACCCATGAAAAGACGTAAGCTCATGGCCCACAATCCTTATTTTTATGGGTTAAGCAGTTAGTTCAAAACCGGCCATATTAGGAAAGAAACTGCTCCCTTCTCCCACGGGTTAACAATTTTGTCAATGAAAATTTTGTAGATTTTTTTGGAATATTATAAGTTTAATAATTACAATGGCTTATATTTAGTTGGCTTTAGAAAATTTGCCTAAATTCTGCTCCCGAATGTGCTGTACATTCTGTCGAAATCTAATTTTGATTCCCTCGTAAAAAGTAGTCACTCCGGTGGAAACCGGAGTCTAGAGGTTTGATAACTCCTTGAAATAACTGGATTCCGGCTGGAGTTCACCCCGTACTTGATACGGGGCCGGAATGACGGGGAAAGGGGGTTTCGGACTTTTTACGAGTTCATCAATTTTGAGATTGGAAAAGGCAACGCTATGACTGGTTAAGAATTAGAAGTTTTTCTTTGAAATCTTTGGTGATTTTCTGTATGCTGAGGCTCTTGCAAAAGTCCTAAACACCGTCATTCCCTCAAAAGCGGGAATCCAGGGCAGCCTGAAAAATCTGGATTCCGGGTCGCGCTTCGCCCTGTACACCATGCGGTGCAGGGCTTCGCTTGCCCGGAATGACGATTGAGCGACAGATTTTGAGATTTGCAAGAACCTCTGCTTATTCTTAAACTGGTTTAGAATTCCTGGGAAAGGGTCAATCAGTCGAATCCATAAAGGGGATGCAATGGCCTTAAGGCGATTAAAAAAGATTTCAGATCCGGATAAAATTGCTATTCTTGAGGAGCTAAAAGCCCTTCTCCAAGCCCATGATGAGGTTATTTTTGCCCTCCTTTATGGATCCATGATTGACCCCGTGGTTCCAGAAAAGTATGGAGATATCGATCTGGCAGTATATGTGAAACCTGAAAGACTTAACGCCCCGGAATACACTTTAGAATCCCAGATTGAAGCTGAGGCTTATAGGTCCCTCTCCGCCAAGGGTTTGAATTTTCCTCCCATTGAGGTATTGATAATGAATCAAGCGCCGTATCCTTTTCTTGTCAAATCGCTAAAAGGCCAATACGTGATTCTCAAAGAAGATGAGGAAGCCTTTACTGATTTCATCGAAGAGGTCGGTGCTAAAGCGATGGCCAATTCATTCATCCGTTCAGAGTCATGGCGAGAATTATGGAAAGTTAATATGGGATCGATGGATAAAGAAAAAGTTTGGCAATACGAGGCTGAGATTAAAGAAGCCCAGAATGTCCTGCCCGAAGCTCTCTTATTTTAATTCTTCCTATTTCCATATTTTATGAACCAGCATATTACCATCATCGGCGGGGGATTGGCAGGCTGCGAGGCCGCCTGGCAGGCCTCCCGGAGGGGCGTTCCCGTCCTTCTTTACGAAATGAAACCAAAGCGTTTCTCTCCGGCCCATGTCTCTCCCCTGCTGGGGGAATTGGTTTGCAGCAATTCCCTGCGTTCGAATTCCCTCCATAATGCTGTAGGTTTACTCAAAGAAGAAATGCGCCGGCTGGGGTCTTTGATCATGGCCGTGGCCGATGAAACTCGTGTCCCGGCAGGCGATGCCCTGGCCGTTGACCGGCAGGCTTTTGCCCTAGAGATAACTGCCCGCCTGCAATCTGCGGAAAACGTCAACATCCTGCGGGAAGAAATCACTCACATCCCCCCGGAAGGCATCTTAATCATTGCTTCTGGACCATTAACTTCTCCTTTCCTCACTGAGTCCATCAAGGAGTTGACCGGAGAGGATTATCTTTACTTTTATGACGCCATTGCCCCGATTCTCGACGGCGAAAGCCTCAACAGGAGTATAATTTTTCGGGCTTCGCGTTACGGGCGAGGAGATGATTACCTGAACTGCCCCCTGACCCAGGAGGAATATTACCGGTTCGCAGATGAATTAGGCAAAGGGGAAAAAGCGCCCTACCGGGACTTCGAAAAACCGGTGCATTTCGAAGGCTGCCTGCCGGTGGAAGAAATGGCCGTAAGGGGCCGGGAAACTTTGGCCCATGGTCCCATGAAGCCCGTGGGGCTCGTAGATCCCCGCACCGAAAAGATTCCTTACGCCGTCGTTCAACTGCGCCACGAAGACGCGGAAGGATCGGCTTTCAACCTCGTGGGGTTCCAGACTAAATTAAAATGGAAAGAGCAGGAGCGCATCTTCCGCATGATTCCTGGTCTGGAGCAGGCTGTATTTTTACGATTCGGCAGCCTGCACCGGAATACTTTCATCCACTCTCCTGCCCTGCTCGGCAAAACCTTGCAGCTCAAAAAGGAACCACGGATATTTTTTGCCGGGCAGATCACCGGCGTGGAGGGTTATGTGGAATCGTCGGCCATGGGCCTTCTGGCCGGGATCAACGCCGCCCGCTTTGCCTGGGGGCAACCGGCTGTTTTTCCACCGCCGGCAACGGCCCTGGGCGCTTTAGCTCATTACATCAGCAACCCTCAGGTCAAAGAGTTTCAACCCATGAACGTCAATTTCGGCCTGTTTCCGCCCCTGGAGGTGCGCTTAAGGGGAAAAGAAAAACATCAGGCCTTGGCCGAACGCGCCTTGAAAGATCTGCAAGAATGGGCTAAAGACATTTTATAATTTAGCCACAGAGGACACAGCGCGGCAGAGCCGCAACCAAAAAACATCCGCCACAGAGAGCACAGCGCGGCAGAGCCGCAACCAAAAAAACATTAGCCACAGAGGGCACAGAGATCACAGATATATATATATAAAGAAAAGTCATTAAAAAAAGACAATTTAGGATACAGATAACCACGGATAAACATAGATAAAATTAAAATTTGCTTAACAAAATATCAAGAATTTGAACGTTAGTAGTACAGAGACCACAGAGCTATAACTTAAATTTTAGAACAAAAAAACTTCAAACACAGATGAACGTAAATAATTTTCGATAAAATTCTTTTTAAAGAATCTTAACAGAATTTTCAGAGTTTGAACGATAGTAGTACAGAGAGAAAAACAGATTTTTTTAGTAGCAAAAAATATTGCCTGGGCAATTGAAGTTCGAGGATGAAAGCCTGGCTGGTTCTGGCTTAGCCAGGTTAAGGGTTTTCATTATAACTCTGTGCCCTCTGTGTGCTCTGTGGCTATTATTTATGCTTAAAAATACTTTTCCTAAAAAGACTGAGGTTCTTATCGTTGGAGCAGGGCCGGCGGGTTCGACCCTGGCTTATGAACTGGCCCGTCTGGGTATCGATGTGCTTTTTCTGGATAAGTCCAGGTTCCCCCGAGAGAAAACCTGCGCCGGCGGAATCAGCGTGCGTATTCTCCGTTTTCTTCCGTTTGACCTTGGGCCCGTGGTTGAAAAATTTATCTCGGGTATTACCTTCACCCACAAGTTTGAAGAACCTATTTTCAGGCATTATCCTGAACCGCTTATGGTCACCGCCCGCCGGGAATCTCTTGACCAATTCCTGGCCCACCAGGCCAAAGAGATGGGAGCATCGTTCCGGGATGGAGTTCAATTCCTCTCTTTGAAACAGGAGAATGGGCAGGTCCTGGTAGAAACTTCCTCGGGAACCTGTTCAGCAAAATTTATCATAGGTGCGGATGGGGCCCAAAGCATTGTGGCTAAGAGGCTGGGTTTGATGAGCGAATCATCCCACAACATATTGGCCATCCATAGTGAAGTCCCCACCTCCCTGTTTCCCTGGCTGGAGCCTGATGTCATCCATATTGATTGGGGAAGTTTAAAGAGAAGTTACGCTTACCTTTTCCCCAAGAAAAACTTCTTTTCCATGGGCGCGGGAGGTTTCAATATTCCTCCCCCCAAGATCAAAAATTACCAGCGCGCCTTCCTAACTACTAAATGGCGGAAAGAAGAATCGCTTCCCTTCAGCGCGGCCGGGTTCTTTCTTCCGCTTCGGCAAAAACGAAGACCGATTCAAAAAGGCCGCTCCCTCCTTCTCGGCGATGCGGCCGGGTTGATTGACCCTTTTAGCGGAGAAGGGATCTTCTATGCCATCCGTAGCGCCCAGATTGCGGCTCCTTTGCTGGCCGAAGCATTGAGAGAGCAACGGGATTCCCTGCAACTGTGCCAGGAAGCCATTGACCGTGAATTAATGCCGGAGTTGGAATGTTCCCGGCTCTTTCGAGAGATTTTCAACCTGCGCCCTTCTTTGTTCCACCGCAAAATCGCTTCCAGCGACAGATGGTGGACGGCCCTGGCCAAGATTTTACGGGGGGAAAAAACTTTTCTGGATGTTAAAAAAAAATTAGGGCCGCTGGGAAGTCTGCTTTTGAGGATGGCAAGATAAATGATTAAAGGGTGTAGGGAATGAGTGTTAAGTGTTGGGTGTTGATGATCTCGTAAAAAGTCGATTTTGTCCCATTTTCGTCATTCCCGCGAAAGCGGGAATCCAGTTAATTCAAGCAGTTCTGGACTCCTGCTTTCGCAGGAGTGACGGCTTTTCTGACTTTTTACGAGTTCATCAATGTTGGGGGTTGAGTTTCTTAGCCTATAGCCTATTAGCTATTACCTATTGCCCATTGCCCATTGCCCATTGCCCATTGCCCATTGCCCATTGCCCATTGCCTATTGCCTATTGCCCATTGCTCATTGCCCATTGCCCATTGCCCATTGCCTATTGCCTATTGCCCATTGCCCATTGCTCATTGCTCATTGCTCATTGCCCATTGCCCATTGCCCATTGCCCATTGCCTATTGCCCATTGCCCATTGCTTTACGCCTTACGCCTCACGGTCTTTAAAGTCCCATCATCCTCCCAACAATCTCTTTTAAAATTTCCGAAGTTCCTCCGCCGATAGAGTTAATGCGCACATCGCGGAAGAAACGCTCGATGCCGTATTCGCGCATGTACCCATAGCCCCCGTGAAGCTGGAGACAGGTTGTGGCCACGTAATCCCCCATCTTTGAGGAGAAAATCTTGGCCATGGATACCTCGCGCGCGCACTCTTCCCCATTGACCAATTTTCTCAGGGCATGATAATTCAACTGCCGGGCGGCTTCGATCTCGACGGCCATGTCCACCACCTTATGCCGGTTGACCTGGAATTTTCCAATAGGCCGGCCAAAGGCTTCCCGCTGCAAAATGTAGCTTTTTGTTTTTTCGAAGGCCAGTTGGGCGCCGTAGACCGTGCCCAGAGCCATCATCAACCTTTCCCACTCCAGGTTGGCCATAGCATTATAAAAACCCATTCCTTCTTCACTTAAGCGGTTGGCTACAGGAACGGCCACGTTCTCAAAAGTTAGCTCAGCCGTATCCCCGGCATGCCATCCTAATTTTTCCAGAGGCCTCCCCTGAAAAAATCCCGGCATTCTTTTCTCGACAATCAACGTGGAAAAACCTTTGTATCCTGCGCCCGGGTCGGTCTTGCAGAGGACAAGGACAAAATCAGCCCGGCTTCCGTTCGTTATGAAGGTCTTGGAACCGTTGAGGACATAATGATCCCCTTCCCGCCTGGCAGTAGAGCGGATGTTGGCCAGGTCTGAACCGGCAACCGGCTCTGTTAAGCTAAGAGCCCCAATCTTTTCTCCGCGCACTCCCGGGGCCAGGAAGCGTTTTTTCTGCTCTTCGTTGCCGAACCTGGCGATAGCTGGCAAAACGATTAGAGCATGCATTCCTAAACCTGCGCTCACCCCCCCGGAGCCGATACGGGTCATCTCCTCGCACCAGACTGTGGCCATCAGGTAATCCCCCCCTGATCCTCCGTATTCCTCGGGAATGAGGATCCCGTGGTATCCCATATCTCCTACACTGCGGAAGATTTCGTTGGGAAAATCTTTCTTCTCCTCCCACTCCATGGCGTGTGGAGCCAATTCTTTCTCCACGAACCTGCGACATTGCTGGCGAAAGAGTTCATGCTCTTCCCCAAAAGGGCTGATCATGAATTTATCAGGCATTGGATTTTACCCCCCCCGAAAAGAGTGCCAAGTTTTTGAAAAATTCTTGTTGGAAATATTAACCTGACCCACGCTTTATTTCAAACCATTTTTTCATAGCCCACTGGCTACCTCCTAACCCCCAGGGAAAACCATCTTCTCTCATTTTTCTTGACATCTTGCTAAATAGTTGTACAATTGTCTTTGAAAGAAAAGATATTGGATTATGGACATCGTGATTGACACCTCTGCTTTGCTCGCCGTCATCGTTGCGGAGCCGGAGCGAGATAGGATTGTTGAACTGACGTCGGGACATACGCTCATCGGCCCGGGGTCAATCCCTTGGGAAATTGGGAATGCCTTCTCTGCTATGCTGAAGCAGCGTCGGGTCGGATTGGTTGAGGCTCACCAGGGGATGAAGATCTTTCACACCATCCCTCTACGGTTTGTTAGAGTGGACCTGAACAATGCCATTTCCATCGCCAACCAAACCAAAGTGTACGCTTACGATGCGTACTTTCTTGATTGTGCAATTCGCCATGCTACACCCCTGCTGACTTTGGATCGTGGCCTAAAAAGGGCGGCGCTGAAACTTAGCGTCAAATTGATGGAGGTTTGAAATGCAAGTCTACACCTATTCTGAAGCAAGGCAAAAGCTCTCAAGCGTCTTAGACAAGGCAGAATCGATGGGGAAGGTAATCATCCGCCGAAAGGATGGAAGAACCTTTGCGCTGATCCCTGAGCAGACGCGTCGCTCCCCTCTGGATGTTCCCTCAATCCAGGCAACTGTTTCCACGGAAGAACTCGTTGAGATTGTGAGGAAAGAAAGGGGCAGAACAAGAGGGTGGAAGCGACGAGTCTAAAGCCCCGCACCTTACATCCATTCATCCTTTTAACCCAGAGGGTGGGTTATGGCTTGGAGAAAATGAAACCCCATTTTTTGTAGGAAAAGGAATAGGGTTTTTTATATTTGCTTCTTCGCGGTATCAGAGAAAATTTCTGAGTTGCTGACGGAAGACCACCTGGAGAAAAGAGCCCAAAGAGCGAAAAAGAGGGACTTCAGAAAAATATTGGCTAAGGTTCCGAGCCGTACGCCCATTCTTGTCGATGAACTATAGATTTTTGGCTAACGAATAAATCCAGTGGATGCCTTTACACGCCCCGCTGATTTTGGTCGTTATGGAAACTTCACTTTACTTTATTGCGCTCGTAAATCAACCGCAAACCTTCTAGGGTCAGAAATTCATCTACTTCTTCGATACTTTTCGATTCGGCAGCAATCAATGGCGCCAGCCCGCCGGTAGCTATCACCTTAGGATTGGATCCCACTTCCTCTTTCATTCGCCGGACGATCTCATCTACCAGGCCCACGTAGCCGAAGACGATCCCGGCCTGCATGGAGTGGACGGTGTTTTTCCCCACAACGTTTTTGGGTTTAACCAGCTCCACCCGGGGAAGCTTCGAAGCCCGCATGAAGAGGGCTTCGCTGGCGATTCCCAGACCGGGGGCAATGGCCCCGCCCCTGTATTCCCCAGCGGGGGAAATATAGTCAAACGTGGTAGCTGTCCCAAAGTCCACGACGATCAGGCTTCGCTTATGTTTATGGTAGGCGGCGACGGCATTCACGATCCGGTCTGCCCCCACCTCCATCGGATTGTCGGTCAAGACCGGCATCCCCGTATTCACCCCGAATTCGACGATCAGCGGCTCCTTTTGAAAATATTTTTTCGAGAGCTCCAAGAGCATGTTCAACATGGGAGGAACAACGCAGGAGACGGCGATGGCCTCGATTTCTCCAATCGGAACGGGACGGGAGGAAAAGAGGTTGTGCATCAGTATTCCGTACTCGTCGCTTGTGCGATCGCGTTCTGTCCAGATGCGCCAGTTGTCCACCAGACGCTCTCCATCGAAGATCCCCAGGACAATGTTTGTGTTGCCTACGTCGATGACTAAAAGCATAGTTCGCTCCTTACACGCGTAAACTGACATCCCCGGCAATAAATCGCTGGATATTCCCTTCCCGGTCTAACAACAGAAGGGCGCCGTCCGTATCCAGCCCCTGTACCTGGCCTTCATATTTTTTATCCATGCTCGTGATAGTAACCCATTTTTGGTTAATCCATGACAACCGGTTCCACTCTTCCCGCAGCCTTAGCGTAAAGCCTTCCTTCAGGAAAAGGGCATATCCCCGCTCCAATTCTTCGCAGATCTCCCCCGCGACCTCCGCCCGGGAGAATTCCCTTCCCCCCTCCGCCTTAAGCGAGGTGGCTGTCTCCCGCAAATTTTGGGGAATCTCTTCTATCGGCCAGTTCACGTTTACCCCCACTCCCACGATTACAAAACTGATCTTTGGGCCTTCGGCCTCCATCTCCGAGAGGATGCCGGCCACTTTCTTCCCGTGGATGAAGACATCGTTGGGCCATTTGATACGTGTGTTAAGGCCGGTAGTTCTGGCCAGAGCATTGGCTATGGCCACGCCTGTTAGAAGAGTAATCTTTGGCCCAACTGCCGGAGGGATGGATGGCTTCAGAATAACGGAAATATATAAATTGACCCCGGGTGGGGATTCCCAGGCCCGTCCCAGGCGTCCCTTTCCTTGCGATTGGGACTCGGCCAATATGATCATTCCTTCCTTTGCTCCTTGAAGAGCTTGATCGCGGGCCACACGGTTTGTGGAATCAACCCGGTCGAAAAAAAGAATCTCCCTCCCGATCAATTTATCCTTGCGGGCCTGCTGAATCTCTTCGACCCAATTGGAACTCATAAAAAAGTGTTGAGTGTTGCGTGTAAAGAATAGGGTGTTGGGCGAACAAATTACCGGCATAGCACAGAGCGCATAGCGTTTTAAACCTTTCGCCTTGCGCCTTACGGTTTTTCTGCTATGCCCGCTGCCCATTGCCAATTGATCATTGCTAATTGCCCATTGTTCATTGCTCATTGCCTTGCGCCTTACGGTTTATTTTCTTTTATCCACGATCCTCTTGGCCTTAAAAGTTGTCCTCTCCAGGGTGCCGAAGCTTTCCAGGCGGATGCCCGGGGTCACCAGGAGTTCTTCTTTGAGGTCCTTTTGCAGACGACGTTGCAGAGCCGCTTTATCTGCATCCGGGGCCGCACACTCACATACTACGTTGCATACATCGGTGCCAGCTTGTTCGTCCCGGGTTAACTCAATGATAAATTCATCTCCTAATTCTTTATAACTCCGCACTACTTTTTCCACCTGAACCGGATAAAACTTAGCCCCGCGGTAGATGACCATATCATCGGCCCGCCCCAATATTCCTCCCGGCGATCGGCCGTGGGTCCGACCGCAGGAACAACGGCTCGAATCGTAACGGGCATAATCATTGGTCCAATACCGAAGCATGGGCGTCGCTTCCCGGGTCAGGTGGGTGATGACCAAAACTCCCATCTCCCCTTCAGGGCAACGTTCCATGGTTTCCGGATTTATGATCTCGATCACGAAATGGTCCTCCGCCCAATGGAGGCCGGATTTGGCCGTACACTCGGAAGCAAAGGTAGGACCGATCTCGGCCAGCCCATAATAATCATAGGCAGCGATTCCCAGGCCTTCTTCAATCTTTCTCCTGGTGGCTGCTGTCTCCGTCCCTCCTTCTCCTCCGAAACTTCCCAATCTTAGCTTTAATTGTTTCGGGGGAATCCCCCTTTCCCTCAGGTTCTCGGCTATATGGAGGGCAAATGATGGGGTACATAGGAGTACAGTGGACCCCGGGTTGAGCATGTAATCGATCTGCCGGTTGGTCATACTGGCTCCAATGGGAATCACAAAGCAGCCCAAACGTTTGCCCGCGTAATGAGTGGACATGCCGGCCACCCATAGTCCATAGCTGAAGCCATTTTGGATCACATCTCCGGGGCGAACCCCGAAACTCCACATGGTCCGGGCAGTGACTTCGGTGATATTTTCCACATCTTTCTCTGACCAAATTGTGTTCACCGGCGCGCCGGTCGTGCCAGTTGAAGGGTGGAGTTCTCTCCAATCTATTGCCGGGGCCACAGTATATCGCCCGAACGGGGGATGATGAACCTGCTCATCCCGGAGTTCCTGCTTGGTCACCACCGGTATATGGACCAGATCATCTAAAGTCTTGATATGGGCAGCCTTGATCCCGGCTTTCCTGAACTTTTCCTGGTAAAATTCCGACTTAGCCAGACAGCGACGGATCAGCCAGCGTAATCGCTCGTTCTGCAGCTCCCGCAGGGCCTTTCGATTTATTCCTTCGATTTCTGGATGGAGAAACCTTCTCCCGCTCATCTTTTCCCTCCACCATTAGGCTTCCGCATGATTTTGGGCGCAAAATGGTAAGAAAATTGAGCTTCTTGCAAAAGTCACTTATTCCGTCATTCCGGCGGAAACCGGAATCCAGAATTACTTGAAATTCCTGGATTCCGGGTCGCGCTTCGCTTGCCCGGAATGACGATTGAGCGTCAGATTTTGAGATTTGCAAGAACCTCAATTGTTATCGTTAAAAAAAATAATCTAAAGTCGAAGCACGATCCCGCCAAGACGTGATGAAACAAATGCAAATGTTTCAAACCCATAAAAAAACTTTTCACTTTAGATATTAAGCATTTGAAATTTTGGTAACAATTTAGAGCTTTGAAAGGCCTTCCCAAAAATCCCTCCCGACCTCCCCTGCCCACCGCAGGCAGGCTTTTGCAAAGGGAGGGGAGGTTTCTTATTGGAATTAGATAAAAGATTCAGCCTTTTCCCCCTTTGAAAAAGGGGGATGAAGGGGGATTTGACAGCTTTTCAAATAGCTAAATTGTTATGAATTTTGTAATTGTTTAGTCCGCCGTGGCGGATCGATATTCGAATTTCGATTTTTTAGATTTCCCCCGTGCCTTCATACCGCCAAATATTTCCTGACGATCTCCTCATTCTGCCAGATGCTTTCCATTTCTCCCTGGTAATGGATAAGGCCTTTTTCAATGATGTATCCCCTTCCGGACACTTTCCGACAAAATTTTAGGTTTTGGTCCGCGAGCAGAATGGTTACTTGCGATTTCTGGATCTCTCCAATCACCCGTTTTACGCTTTACCACATTACGCTTTACGTTGCAATACCCTCGCCGCCTCTTTGGCAAAGTAGGTCAAAATCAGGTCGGCTCCGGCTCGTTTGATTGCCGTCAGGACTTCCATCATCACCCGTTCTTCTTCCAGCCAACCGCGCTGAGCTGCGGCTTTGATCATGGAATACTCCCCGCTGACGCTGTAAGCTCCTACGGGAAGGTTGATCTCTTCCCGTACGGCGCGGATAATATCCAGGTAGGCCAGGGCGGGTTTGACCATGATAATGTCCGCCCCTTCCTGAACATCAAGACATGCCTCCCGAAGAGCCTCGCGGGCATTGGCCGGGTCCATCTGGTAAGACCGTCGGTCTCCGAACTGAGGGGTCGATTCGGCAGCTTCGCGGAAAGGGCCATAGAAACCCGAGGCGTGCTTGGCCGCATAGGACATGATGGGAATATTCTCAAATCCATTTCGGTCAAGAATCTCCCTGATCGACTTTACCCTGCCGTCCATCATGTCTGACGGGGCGACCATATCGGCGCCGGCTGCAGCGTGGGAGAGAGACATTTTCGCCAAAAGCGCAAGAGTGGCATCATTATCGACCTGATCCTTCACCACCACCCCGCAATGACCATGGCTGGTATATTCACATAGGCAGACGTCGGTGATAACCGCCAGATCCGGCAGCCTGTCTTTGATGGCCCGGATGGCCTGCTGGATAATCCCGGAACGAGCATAGGCTTCAGAGCCCCGGGGGTCTTTCTTTTTGGGTATGCCAAAAAGGATGACTGCTGGAATTCCCAGGTTGAAAGCCTCTTCCGCTTCTTTGACAGTTAGGTCCACGGACAACTGGGCGATTCCGGGCATAGAGTAAATCTCGTTTCGGACTTTTCGGCCGTGGATGACAAAGAGAGGATAGATGAAGTCATCCACGGATAATCTGGTCTCCCGGACCATTCTCCGTAAAGTCTCATTTTTCCGCAACCGCCTTGGACGATAAACGGGGAAATACATGGGAAACTCCGTTTCTTCATTGCAGATTTAAGATTGCAGATTGCCGATTGAAAATTTAAGATTTAAAAATCGTAACAGTTTAGCGATTTGAAAAGATGGTACAAAAGCCTTTGTTGAGGGCCGGGGGTTAGAGCGGAACGCGCCGGAAGCATCGGTTGGGTTTCCGCTTGGCCACGGGGACAAAAGATCTTTTCCTCCGAAGGAGGCGGGGGTTCTTGCCCGCCCCATATGCGGAGAAATAAGCGCCTTATGATTCCAAGCGTTACGCTCTGGCCCCCGGCCCCTGGAATCCCTTGGCCCTTACAACACACCTTTTTTCAAAGAGCTAAAGTGTTACTAAAAATCTAAAATCTGCAATCTAAAATCTTAATTTTTTTAAGCCTTCTTCCAGGTTTGCACTCTTTCCAACCCTTCTTTTAGCTTGGCTCCCTTCTCTGACAGCGCTCTGGCTTTTTCCCTTTCTTTTTCCACTGCCTCCGCTCGGGCCTTGTGCAAAAATTCTTCGTTGTGCAGTTTCAGACTCGTCCGGCTAATTTCTTCTTCTATTTTGGATATTTCTTTTTGAATTCGCTTCTCTTCATCATCAAGATTGATTAACCCCTTCAGGGGTAAAAATATTTCTATATCCCCGGAGATAGCCGTCGCTGAAGCTTTGGGCTTCTCGCCTTCAGACTGCCAGGAAATTTTCCCGGTGCGGGCAAGGCTTGCTATGTAAATCTCATTCATCGAAAGAGCGCTAAGAGTTGCCCTTATCTGGCATTGCATGACCACTTCCACCAACTTACCCGGCGGAACGTTCAACTCGCTGCGCAGATTGCGGATGGCTCCAATTACACCCATGACTAAATCCATCTCCGCCTCCGTATCCGGCTGTATTGCTCCTTCCTGAATTTTGGGGAATTCCGCCGCCATGATCGACCCGGCATTGCCCGGAAGATTCTGCCAGATTTCTTCGGTGATGAAGGGCATGAAGGGATGGAGGAGCCGGAGGGAGATGTCTAACACCCGCGCCAGAATATTCTGAGCCGCCCATTTTTGATAAGGATTTGTCTCTTGATAAAGCACCGGCTTGATCAGCTCGATGTACCAGTCACAAAATTCATGCCAGAGGAACTGGTAGATGGCCGAGGCCGCTTCATTGAACTTATAATTGTCCAGGCCCTGGCGGACTTCGCCGATGGCGCGATTCACCCGGCTTAATACCCAGCGGTCGGCCAGAGTTAATTCTACCTGGCCAATCTCCCGCTCAGGGTCGTATCCTTCTAAATTACTCAAGGTGAAGCGGGAAGCATTCCAGATTTTGTTGGCAAAATTCCTGTACCCGGCCAGGCGCTCTTCGGACAGCCGCACGTCCCGCCCCTGAGCGGCAAAAGCAGATAGGGTAAAACGGAAAGCATCCGTGCCATACTTCTCAATAACCACCAGCGGGTCAACTACGTTGCCCCTGGACTTGCTCATCTTCTGTCCCTCGGCGTCCCGGACCAGGGCATGAATATAAACCTCCCTGAAAGGAACATCTCCCATGAACTTAATCCCCATCATCATCATCCGGGCCACCCAGAAAAAAAGAATGTCAAAACCCGTAACCAGGACAGAGGTCGGATAAAATACTTGTAGGTCTTTAGTCTTCTCCGGCCATCCTAATGTAGAAAAAGGCCAGAGAGCCGAGCTGAACCAGGTATCCAGAACGTCCTGATCTTGCTCCACCCGGGAGCTGGCGCAGGATGCGCACTGCGAGACCGATTGAGCCGAAACCGTCACCTCCCGGCAATCGCTGCAATACCAGGCCGGAATCCTGTGGCCCCACCAGATCTGCCGGGAGATGCACCAGTCGCGGATATTATTCATCCATTCAAAATAAGTGGTTTCCCAGACCGCCGGGATGATCCGGGTTTTGCCTGTCTTTACGGCCTCGATGGCCGGGCGGGCCAGGGGTTCAGCGCGCACGAACCACTGCTTGGATACCGCCGGCTCGATAACCGTTTTGCAACGATAACAGTGGCCCACGTTGTGGGAAAACGGCTCTACTTTCTTCAAAAGGTTTAAATCTTTCAGGTCTTTGACCACTTCCTTGCGGCATTGAAAGCGTTGTTGACCTGAAAATTTCCCGGCCTGGGCATTCATCTTCCCGGCGTCATCGATCACCCGCAGCACATCCAGCCCGTGCCTCCGCCCGATCTCGAAGTCATTTTGGTCATGGGCCGGAGTTACCTTCAGAGCGCCGGTGCCGAAATCCTGGGCAACATATCCGTCGGCAATTACCGGGATCTTCCGGTTCATCAGAGGCAGAATGACTTTTTGCCCGATAAATTTCATGTAGCGTTTGTCTTCGGGATGTACAGCAACCGCGGTATCGCCGAGCATCGTTTCCGGACGGGTGGTGGCCACAACCAGGTACTCTTTAGACTCTTCCAGAGGATATTTGATGTAATAAAGGTGCCCTTGCTCCTGTTCGTGTTCCACTTCCAGGTCCGACAGCGCGGTCTGGCAGCGGGGGCACCAATTGATGATGTAGTCGCCCCGGTAAATCAGGCCATCCCGGAAAAGACGAACAAAAACTTCTTTCACCGCCTGGGAAAGCCCCTCGTCCATGGTGAATCTCTCGCGGCTCCAGTCGCAAGAGCTTCCCATTTTCTTCAACTGTCTGATAATCTGGCCGCCGAATTCCTGTTTCCACTTCCACACCCGTTCGATGAAGGCTTCCCGGCCCAATTTATGACGGTTGGTTCCTTCTTCGGCCAACTGTTTTTCCACCACGTTCTGGGTGGCGATCCCGGCGTGGTCCGTTCCCGGCAGCCAGAGGGCGTTGAACCCATCCATGCGCTTGTATCGAGTCAGAACATCCTGCAGGGTATTGTTCAAAGCATGGCCCATATGCAAGGAGCCGGTTACATTGGGAGGGGGGATGACAATGGAAAAAGGCGGACGATTGGAAAATTCATCCGCCCGAAAATAATTTTTATCTTCCCAGAACTGATACCACTTCTTTTCCGCTTGTTGCGGGTTATAAACTTTGTCCCGGTCTCTTATTTCTTTCTCTTTTTTCACGCCTTCTCCTCGGCCTCTGTTTTAAGCTTCTCGATCTCCTGCCGCAATATATCTTCGGCAATCCTGGGGAACATCTCCCCGGCCGCCCGCTCCAGAATACGGGCCCCTTCTGAGGCAAACCACCCTTTGGCTTTCACGTTCAACTCTTCGATCAGCACCCCGACCTTTTCCACCTGGGCCTGAAGCTTTTCAATCTCGTCCTGCAATATTTTTTCGGCAATCCCGGGAAGAACCTCCCTTGCTTCTTGATTCAAAACCTCCGCCCCTTCTGAGCCGAGCCACTGTTCCGCTTTCACCTTCAGAGTTTCTTTTAGCGAACGGACCTCTTCAACCACTCCCTGAACCTTCTCGGTTTCCTTATCCAACACTTCTCTGGCAATCCGGGGAATGACCTCCCTAACCCCTTGGTTTAAAACTTGCAGCCCTTCAGAATCAAGCCATTGCTGGGCGCCGGCGCTCAACGCTTCTTTTTCGGCCCGGACTTTTTCCACCTCTCCTTTGAGCTTTTCGATCTCCCTCCCGAATAATTCTTGGGCAATCCGGGGTATCATCTCCCGGCTGACCTGGTTTAAAGCCTGGATTCCTTCTGTGGCCAGCCACCGTTCAGCTCTGGCGTTAAGCGCTTCCCGAAGAGCCCGGATTTCTGATTCGTAATCATAGAATGAAGGCTTAGCCTGTTCAACTTCCCGGGGTTCATCCTTTGCTACGCTCTGTTCAATTACAGGGGCAGGGCTCTTTTCCCAATCTGGGGTGGCCATTAGGGGTGAAATGCTTTCTGGCGGGCTTTGCATAGCCTCTCGCTGAAGGCCTTGCCTTTCTCCCGCTTCATCGGCCGGCCCGAAAGACGCCTCCTCTCCCTTTTTTTCTTCAGGCCTGGGGGATTCATCCACAACTTCGGTCAATTCGATGATCTCTTCTTTTTCGCCATTACTCATAAACCCTCCCCTGAAATTTTCCTGCAATTACCACAAAATATCCTAACAGTCAAGCAAGATGGTTTCGTAAAAAGTCCTGTTCTTGTCATTGCGAGGAGTGCCGCATTGGCGGGACGACGAAGCAATCTTGTCTTTTCGGGCACTTATAAAAACGAGATTGCTTCGCTTTCGCTCGCAATGACCATTTCGCGACTTATTACGAGATCATCAAGTAAGCTAGTAGATAAAATGTTCACCGCAGAGTTCGCGGAGAACGCGGAGAAATTATAGGAAACGGCCAAAAAAGCTGTAAAAAATAATTTTTCAAATTATCAGCCAGGGCTGAGGGAGGAAGATTTTTTCATAAAGTTTGAAGGCATAACGGTCAGTCATGCCGGCGATAAAGTCCACAATGGCCCGTTCCACCGGCTCATGGGAAAAGACTTCGCTAGCTTCCTTCCGGAATTCATCTTTCTTCTCCAAAAAATAGGCGTAGAGTTCCCGGATGATCTTTGCTGACTTGATGAAATCCCCATGAACCTCGGGCAGGTCATAGACTCGTTCATACAGGAAATCCCGAAGTTTTAACGTTGCCTCCATGACCTCTTCGCTCAAGCCAATATTCAAAGGATCGGATCCCTGGGCTTGCTCCAGGATGTCCCGCACCATGGAATCGATCCGCTGGCCATGCGACTCTCCCAGGCGCGCCGCACACCCCCGGGGAATATCCCGGGGGAGAATCAGGCCGGCGCGCATGGCATCGTCAATATCATGATTGATGTAGGCAATGATGTCGGCGATGCGCACGAGTTTCCCTTCGTAGGTAGAGGGCATATCCCCGGGGTCTTCCGGAATTACATCTCCTTTTCCTTTGGAATGTTTGAGAATTCCATCCCGCACCTCAAAAGTAAGATTGAGGCCCTTCCCCTCTTTTTCCAGAAAGTCCACCACCCTAAGGCTTTGCTCGGCATGATGAAATTTTTCCGGGCAGATCTCCTTAAGGATTTCCTCGCCGGCATGGCCAAACGGGGTGTGTCCCAGGTCGTGACCCAGAGCGATGGCTTCAGTCAGGTCTTCATTCAGGCCCAGAGCTTTGGCCAGGGTCCGGGCAATCTGGGAGACTTCCAGCGTATGGGTGAGGCGTGTGCGATAATGGTCGCCAATCGGGCTCAACAAAACCTGGGTCTTGTGTTTTAGCCGGCGGAAGGCTTTAGAGTGGATGATTCGGTCGCGGTCGTGCTGAAAGGCAGGGCGAATGCTGCACTCTTCTTCCGCAACCATCCTCCCCCGGCTCTGGGAGCTGAGCTTAGCAAAAGGGGATAAAAAGTTTCTTTCCCGATCTTCAAGCATCTTCCGGATCATCATGTGTCCTCAAGGGAGATAAGGTTGCCATTTGCAAAACCTTATGGATTAAGTTAATATCTCCGTATGAAAATTACCCTATACCGTTACCTTATGAAAGAACTCCTAACTTCTCTTCTCCTCGGCCTGGCGGGATTTACCTTCATCTTGCTCACCGGAAGGATTTTACAGCTTACCGAGCTGTTCGTCAACAAGGGGATTTCTCTGGTTTGCATCTTAAGCCTTCTTTACTACCTCCTGCCCTCTTTTCTCGTCCTGACCATTCCCATGGCCACGTTGTTATCGGTTCTGTTGACTTTCAACCGCCTCTCCGGGGACAATGAAATCACCGCCATAAAAGCTTCTGGCGTGAGCTTGTACCAATTGACCCCTCCTGTCCTGGTTTTGTCCTTACTGACTTTTATGGCCACGACCGCCCTTTCCCTCTACGCCCTTCCCAAGGCTAACCATGCTTCCCGTTCACTCCTTTTCGAGCTGGCCAGCACCAAGGCCCATGCCGGTGTCCGGGAACGGGTATTCAATGATGATTTTGAGGGACTGGTCCTCTATGTCGAACGGGTTATCCCCAAAACCTTTCAATGGGAAAATGTCTTTATTTCCGACTCCCGGAATGCCTTAGAGGTCCATACCATCATTGCCCGCGAAGGAATGATCCGTTCCGATCCGCAAGAGCTTACGGTAACTTTGCAGCTCAAGAGCGGAGCTATTCATAAACTAGGGAAACAACCGGAGGTGTACCAGAAGGTCGATTTCAACACCTACAATCTCCGCCTGAATTTGAAGACCGGGTTAAAGGAGAAACAAAACAACGAAAAACACCCGGCCGACATGTCCTTGAGGGAGTTGAGCGAGGCTATTCAAGCCCTCCGCTCTAAAAAAGCCGATTCTAAGTTCCAGTGGATCAAGATCCATGAAAAATTTTCCATTCCATTTGCCTGCCTGGTCTTTGGGGTCATCGGTATTCCCCTGGGAATCCAATCCCATGGCAGGCGGTCTGGTAAATCCATTGGTTTCGCCTGGTCCATCGGTGTCCTCCTGATTTACTATCTTATGACCAATGGGGGCATATCCCTGGCAGAGCGGGGAGTCATTCTTCTGGAAGCCGGCATGTGGTTTCCCAACGCCATTTTCCTTTGCTGCGGTCTTTACCTTTTAATCAAGGCCGCCAATGAATCTCCGGTCCTTCTGATGGTCTGGCTCAACAAAGGGATCGATCGACTCCGCAAGAGCTGGAGCGACTCCCCGGAACCCCAGGAACGGAGACCCGCCGAATGAAAATATTTACTCGCTATTTGGCCAGGGAATTTTTGCAAAATTTTTTCTTGGGGCTGGCGGCTTTCACCGTCATCTATTTGATTGTGGAATTTTTTGAACGAATTAACGCCTTCCTGCACAACCAGGCCACTCTAAAAATGATGGGGGCGTATTTTTTGAACAAAATCCCTTCCATCGTCTTCCAGGTGGCTCCGCCCTCCATTTTGCTTTCTTCCATCGTTACCCTGGGTCTCATGTCCAGGCATAACGAAATTATGGCCATGAAATCCGGGGGTATCAGCCTGCGGCGTATTACCTTGCCCATCCTGGGTATAGTCGTGATCCTCTATTGCGTCCTCCTGGGTATGAGCGAGTTTATCGTCCCGGCAGCCAACCAAAATGTCCGCAACATCTTTGATTGGATAATTCACAAAAAAAAGCCCGTGGCTACTTTTAAGCAAAACCAGCTCTGGATTCATACCCATCAGGCCATCTTTAATATCCAGCTTTATCACCCGGAGCGTGATTTTTTGGAAGGGATTACCCTATACCGTTTTGATCAGAACTTCCAGGTCATGGAGAGGGTGGATGCCCGCAGCGCCCGCTGGCAGGATGGCCGTTGGATATTCTCTGACGCTTCGGTAACATCTTTTGCTTCCTCAGGTTTCCCTGTGCGTAAAAAATATTTGGAAATCATCATGGCCCTGCCGGAAACTCCTGACGACTTCCGCATTGCCGAGAAGAACCCCGACGAGATGAATTACCGGGATCTGAGGGATTATGTGCGCAAGATCGAGCGGGACGGATACAACGCCGCGAAATATCGCTGTGCCATGCACGCCATCTTTTCCTTTCCCTTCATCGGAGTAATCATGGCGTTTTTGGGAATTCCCATCGCCTTAAGGAAGGAACGGGGGGCGGGGATTGCTGTGGGCGTAGGCTTGAGCATCCTGATCAGTTTTGCTTATCTGGTAGCCTTTTCCTTCAGTCTGGAGCTCGGTAAGGCCGGGACTATTCCGCCTTTCCTTTCCGCCTGGCTGGGCAATTTTATCTTTGCCCTGGTGGGAGTTTACCTTTTCCTTTCCGTCCGCCACTGAGGTGTGATTCGTGTTCAGTGTTAAGTACTGGTTACAGGGGGTAGGGTGTTGCGTATTGGGAAAAGCATATAGCTCTTACGCCTTGCGCCTCACGCCTTACTTCTTCTTTTTTATGTTCCCATCTCCCAGGAGCTGAGGTATTTTTTCTGCGCATCCGTGAGAATATCGATCTTGATGCCCATGGAATTCAATTTCAACCGGGCGATCTCCTGGTCAATTGCCGGGGGAACGCCATACACTTTCTTGGCCAGCGTTTCTTTGGTCATCACCAGAAATTCAGCGGATAGAGCCTGGTTGGCAAAACTCATATCCATCACACTGGCAGGATGCCCTTCGGCCGCGGCCAGGTTGATCAGCCTCCCCTCCCCTAAGAGATAAATTCTTCTGCCGTTTTCCAGGCTGAATTCCTCCACAAAATCCCTTATGGGCCGCTTCTCCCGGGAAAGCCGGGCCAAAGCCTCCAGGTCAATTTCCACGTTGAAGTGTCCGGAATTAGCAACAATGGCTCCATCTTTCATCACAAGGAAATGTTCATCGCGGATGACCTGAATGTTGCCGGTTAGGGTACAGAAAAAATCCCCCAGGGGGGCTGCTTCGGACATGGGCATCACCCGAAATCCATCCATCACAGCCTCTAAGGCTTTCAGCGGGTCCACTTCGGTAATAATCACGTTCGCTCCCATGCCCTGAGCGCGCATGGCCACTCCCCGACCGCACCATCCATAGCCGCAGACCACGAAGACACTCCCGGCCAGCAACCGGTTTGTGGCCCGGATGATCCCGTCAATCGTGGATTGTCCGGTGCCATATCGATTGTCGAAGAAATGTTTGGTGTTGGCGTCATTTACGGCGATGATCGGGTATTGCAATATTCCTTTTTCGGCCATGGACCTAAGACGGATTACGCCGGTGGTGGTCTCCTCAGTTCCCCCTATCATGCCCGGGAGAAGTTCCTGACGTTCGGTGTGCAGGATGGATACCAGGTCGGCGCCGTCATCCATGGTCACCGTTGGCTTAAAATCCAAGACCGAATGAATATGCTTATAATAGGTCTGGTTGTCTTCTCCTTTTATGGCAAAGACTGAGATCTTCAGGATCCTGGCCAGAAAGGCGGCCACATCATCCTGGGTGCTGAGCGGGTTGGAAGCGCACAGGCTCACTTCAGCTCCCCCGGCTTTTAAAGTCTGCATTAAGGCCGCAGTTTCAGTGGTCACATGCAAACAAGCAGCCAGACTGATCCCTTTCAGAGGTTTTTCTCTGGCGAACTGTTTCTGGATGAGCTGCAGGACAGGCATGGACTTTACCGCCCACTCCACCCGCAGCCTGCCTTTTTCTGCCAAATTTGGGTCTTTGATGTCGTAGTCCACAATTTCCTCTCATTTATAGGACGCAGATTTTCACAGATCAACGCAGATAAAAAAATAAAAACCGTAAGGTCTAAACTATAGTGAACGACATAAATAAGTTGACATTACCCTGTGTCATTGCGAACGAAGTGAAGCAATCTCAAGGGATTGCCACGTCGTTTCACTCCTCGCAATGACTACTTTTCAGGACCGTTCACTATAATTTACCCGCTTGCGCCTCGCGCTCTCATGCGCTACGTTTTTTTATCCTGATAATCTGCGTTTATCTGCGTCCAAATATTTTTTTAAAGTTTAGCGGCCTGGCGCAGCGTTTCGGCCATGTCCGTCCGCTCCCAGGTGAAGTCGGGGTCGTTTCGCCCGAAATGGCCGCAGCACGCTGTCTTCTTGTAAATTGGCCGGAGCAGGTTTAAATAACGAATGATCGGGGCCGGTCTGAGATCAAAATGTTTCCGGACGAGCTTGGCAATATCATCCGGCGGAATCTTCCAGGTCCCGCCGGTGTCGATCATTACCGAAACTGGTTCGGCCACGCCGATGGCGTAAGCGATCTGCACTTCCACTTTTTCGGCCAGTCCTGCGGCAATAATGTTTTTGGCCACGTACCGGGCCATGTAGGAGCCGCTGCGGTCCACCTTGGAAGGGTCTTTGCCGGAAAAAGCCCCTCCGCCATGACTTCCTATTCCGCCATACGTATCCACGATGATTTTCCGGCCGGTCATTCCGCAATCACATTTCGGCCCGCCGGTTACGAATCGCCCGGTGGTATTGATTAAATATTTTGTATTTTTATCCAGGTATTCAGCGGGGATGACTTTTTTGATAACCTCTTCGATTAATCCTTCCCGCAGGGCAAAGTATTGCACTTCCGGCGTGTGCTGAGCGGCCAGAACCACCGCATCCACCCGAATAGTTTTCCCGTTGACGTACTGAATGGTTACCTGGGATTTTCCGTCGGGCCGGAGAAATTTCAGGATATTTTTTTTGCGCGCCTCGGCCATCCGGGCGCACAGCCTGTGGGCAAAGAGGATAGGCATGGGCATCATCTCCGGGGTCTCGTTGCAGGCATATCCAAACATCAGGCCTTGATCTCCGGCCCCCTGTTCGTGATCCGGCCGCTCATCCACTCCCAGGGCAATGTCCGCCGACTGGCGGTCGATGCTGGTAAGCACGGCGCACGTCTCCCAGTCAAAACCCATGGATGAGTCGTTGTATCCGATTCCTTTGATGGTCTCCCGGACAATGTCAGGCATGTGCACGTAGCAGGAAGTGGTGATCTCCCCGGCGATCATGGCCAGCCCTGTGGTCACCAACGTTTCGCAAGCCACTCTCGCTTTCGGATCTTCCTTGATAATAGCGTCTAAAATGGCGTCCGAGATCTGATCCGCTACTTTATCCGGGTGGCCTTCAGTGACCGACTCGGATGTGAACAGGAAATCTGTCATCCCCATAGTTCTTTACTCTCCCTCCTTATAATTCATTGAACGGCAACCCTGGAATTATATTTTTCCCTGAACTCTTCAGGAAATTTTATTCTCAAGCTGGCATATACCAATTCTTCGATTTCTTCCGGAGTGGAAAGGTTAAGAGAAGCGTTGACCAAGCTCTTACATTCCCGCAAGGTGTAGGCCCGAAGAATCTTTTTCACCCGGAAGATAGAGAGAACATTCATGGATAGTTCATCCAGCTCCAGCCCTAAAAGAATGGGCACATAGAGCGGTTCTCCGGCCATTTCTCCACACATGGCCACCTTGATTCCGGCCCCGTGTGCGGCTTTCACCACCTCTTTCACCAAACGCAGAATGGCCGGGTGCAGGGGTTCGTAGAGGTGGGTGACCGACTCGTTTACCCGGTCGATGGCCAAAGAATACTGGATCAGGTCATTGGTCCCTACACTGAAAAAATCTACTTCTTTTGCCAATATATCAGCGATGGTCACCGCTGAAGGAACCTCGATCATAATCCCGATTTCCATCTGGGGATCAAAAGGAATACCTTCAGCCGTTAAGCTCAAACGGACTTCAGTGAGGATTTTTTTCACCTCCCGGATCTCGGTGGCGCCCGAGATCATGGGAACCATTAATTTCACCTTCCCGTAGGCGCTGGATCGCAGAATGGCCCGGAGCTGAACTTTGAAGATGTCCACTTCCTTCAGGCTGAAACGAACCGCCCGCAGGCCCATGGCTGGGTTCATCTCTTCGGCCAGATCCATGTGGGACATGAACTTGTCCCCCCCGATGTCCAGGGTCCGGATTACCGCCGAATGAGGATGAGTTGCTTCAACTACTTTTTTGTAGGCCTGGAAGTGATCTTCCTCCGAGGGCAAATCTTTGCGGTTCAAGTACAAATATTCCGTGCGGTACAGGCCGATTCCCTCCGCCCCATGCTGCAATACCGAAGGAATCTCCTCCACGAGCTCTATGTTCGCCAGAACCTTTACCCGATATCCATCGAGGGTTTCTGCCGGCAGGTCGCGGTACTGGAAGAGCTCCCGCTCCATCTTCTGACGAGCTCGCTGTCGCTCCTTATACTCCTGGATGATCTCCGGGCTGGGGTTCACCACCACCACCCCGGTGAGACCGTCCACGATCAATGTATCTCCCGTGTTTATGTGGTGGGTGGCCGTTTCCGAACCAACGACTGCGGGGATTTCCAGGGAGCGGGCCATGATCGCCGTGTGAGAGGTCTTCCCGCCCATATCTGTAACAAAGGCTGTGACTTTGTCCTTGGCCATCTGGGCCGTATCTGCCGGAGAGAGATCGTGGGCGACAATGATCACTTCTTCCTTGATCTGGGATATCGTCTCCTTATCTTTGCCCATCAGGTTGCGGAGAATCCGCTCCCCGATGTAGTCTATGTCTGTCTTCCGGCTCTTTAAGTATTCGTCATCGATGTTGTTAAAAACCTTGCGCACTCGCTCCAGGTTGATCTTTAGCGCCCATTCGGCATTGATCCAGCTTTGTTTAATGGTCTTCTCGGTGTTCTCTATCAGATTTTTATCTTCTAAGAGAAGAAGGTGGACATCGAGAATATAGGTAGGGCCGGCAACGTCTTCGTGAAGAAGTTTTTCCTTGGCCAGGCGCAGTTGCTTCTTCGACTCTTCGACCGCTTCCCGAAAACGGGCCACTTCTTGAAGAATCTGGGGTTCCGGAATAACCCTGGCCGGGGCTTCTATCTTTCCCCGGTCCAATAGGTAGGCTTTTCCTATGATGATTGCCGGGGTTACCCCGATTCCTTTGATAAATTGGGTTTTTTTTATTTCGCGTTTCAAGTTACTCTTCTCCGAATCCCCCTTCAATCAACATCCCCAGGGTTTCCAGAACCTCCAGCGCATCTTCTCCCTGGGCTTTTATGGTGATGCAGGTTCCCTGGGCTGCCGCCAGCATCATTAAATCCATTATGCTTTTGCCGTCGGCTACCTGTCCATCTTTTTCCACTTTTATTTCCGAGCGGTAACGGCTGGCAGTTTGCACAAAAGAGGCCGAGGGGCGGGCGTGAAGGCCGAATCTATTTTTAATCATGTAGGTTCTGGTTATCACGGTTCTGCCGGGATTAAAATATGTGAACGGGATTGTCCCCGTTCTTTTGCTAAACCCTTGAAACCCAAATATTCAACTTAATGTAAGTTTACTTTTTCGAATTCCCCTTGTCAAGACTTTTCCCTTTTTTCGTTTCCCCATTTTCCTTTTGATTTTCCCTGCCCGTTGCCGAATTCGTCATAATATGCTATAAAATATTATGAGTGAGAAGATTCTTTGCCTGAACAAAAAAGCGCGCCATGAATATTTTATCGAAGAAACCTATGAAACGGGGATTGCGCTTCTGGGAACGGAAGTCAAATCCCTGCGCATAGGTAAGGGGAATCTTAAGGACAGCTTCGTTCGGATCGAAGATGAAGAGGCTTTCCTGCATAATACCCATATCAGCCCTTATCCCTACGGCCATCAATTCAACCATGAGCCGGAACGGGTGCGCAAACTGCTTATGCATAAACAGGAAATCCGCCGCCTCTCGGGAAAAACTAATGAGCGGGGATACACCTTAATTCCTTTGAAAATTTACCTGAAGAGTGGTAAAATAAAATTAGAGATTGGATTGGCTAAAGGGAAAACCCTTTACGACAAGAGAGAAGACTTAAAAAAACGTTCGGCTGATAGAGAAATGGAAAAAGCCCTTAAAGATAGGCGATGAAAAAGATAAGGCCGGGGTGGTAATTTCCCCTTGTTCTTTGACATATCAGCAATTAGAACCTTTACCTGAGCCGCGGTTTAATTTTTTTGGACGCAGATTTTCGCGGATAAGCGCCGAAAAAATGTAATGACCGCAAGGCCCAAGGCGTAAATGCATTTGCCACTTGCGCCTTGCGCTCTTGCGCTTTACGAATTTTCAAATCCTGACAATCTGTGTTTACCCTCTTCGATAGTTCTCATCCGGAATCCCCCTCTCCCCTTGCGGGAGAGGGCTGGGGTGAGGGGGGATTAAAATGGAAGTCATAGAAATTTTAACCCCTTATCACCCCCGCCATCCCCTCCCCCTTCGAAGGGGGAGGGGGAAAGTTGAATTTCGGGGTGGACACTATGATGGACACTATATAGTAAACATCTAACAGGGTGAATCTGTGTCCAAAAAGTATTTAGGGGGCGTCACGGTCTCGACGGGGATCATTGAGGTAAGGGCTGCGTGCCGAGGTTCCGACTGGGCTCGTTAAAAAAGTCGGGCTTAAGATAAGCGGAAACTACAACTACGCTTACGCCACTGCTTAATTGACAGTGGCCGCTCCTCCGGCTTTCTCCTGTAAGGCCGGGAAGGGGCGTCGACTCAGCAGGATAGCTTACCGCTGAAGCTTATAAGCGGAAGGCGAAACATAATAAGCTGGCTCTTCTTGGAATCCTGCCGCTGGGAGTCCAGGGGGGCGAGATTTAATACAACGGCTATGCACGTAGATGCTCCTTGCCGAAGGTTTCCGGACGCGGGTTCGACTCCCGCCGCCTCCACCATGTTTAATTAATTAAGAATATATCGCACCTTCGGTGCGGGCTTTAAAGATCTTTGACATAGCACAGGTCACCACCACAAAAACATTGCAACTCAGGCATGCGCTGCCTGGACCGGCGGGAAGGCGGAAAAGAATTTACCACAATGTCCTCTACTTTGGCCTCATACCCGCAATCCCGGCAACGATAATTGTAATGGTGAGTATCGTATATCCCCGACATCCGGATCTCTTCCTAGCTGAGTTCGCTCATACTGCCCACTTTTAAGCCTTTCTTCTTCGTCATAAATCACCCCGTAGGAAGAATGCCAAATCCTCCAGAGAATCAACTCCCCACCCCAGCGCGAACAAATAAACGGATCCCTGGCCGTCGTCTCCATCACCCTTTGCCGATAACCCTTGCGGCTAAGCGTAAAGGTCTCTCGACACTGTGCCGCATCTGCAGGCAAAATGAACCTTAACTTCTTGTAAATCTTCCGATATACGGCTGCCGCGTGAAGACCATAATAGCGAACCCGCTGCATCCCTTTGGGCAGAATGTGTTGCACCAAGGATAAACAAAAACAGCTCTTACAAGAAAAAGGCGCCTCCCTCCACTCACCCCCACACTCCCCATACACATAGGTCGCATAACCGTTTCTCGCATCCCCGCAACCCAGCATCTTCTGAACCACTTCATCATAACGGTCTTCCCGATAACGAGAAAAACTCTCCTTGAAAGACTCCCAGTGATTCCGAAAAATCTCTTTGAGTTTTTCTCGGTTAAACCACTGACAAAATGACCCCATCTTGAGAATGCATTATAACCCCTTGACCTAACAACCAAAAACAGATATTTTTTAGCATCAGGTTGCCCTTCGGGCACCCCGATGCTAAAAAAAATTCCTATACAATTAAATCAGCAAGCATTATTTGGACAACAGCCCGTAAAGATCTGACCCCCTTTTTTTAGCCGATTGATGAAAAAGGGCGGTGGGGCCTTAGGTCGTCATTTCTGCGGAAGCAGGGCCTGCCCCGTACTTGATACGGGGGACGGCGTCTGGACTCCCGCTTTCGCGGGAGTGACGGTTAATCGGAGTTTTTCCGCATCCTGTTAGTGCCAATGTTGCATTAATAAATCCCTGTAAAATCCCCCCCACGCCGCCCTCTCCCCGAATCCAGGGTAGAGGAGAAAGAAAAAATTTCGAACGACCGGCAAAATCCACCGCGAGTGCTTTCTGGGTTCTATCCTGCAAACCATTTTCCGAACGCTGAGGGACTCATTACGAATCAAGTGCGCTTACGGTTTTTTGCAACTATCGGGATTTTTGATTTTTTAAAATTGACAGGGTTCAAGGTTTGTTTTAATCTCCAGCCTGGAGCGAAGGATTGACGGCAGATCCCTGGTTGTGGGGAATTCCAAGCCTTGCCTTCGGGATCGCTTATTTTCCAAGAGGGGCGGATGTCGTTTTGCCATGGGGACATTCGGCCCGGGGAGTGCAAGATGATGAAGGGAAAAACTTCTGAGTTACTCGAGATGGCGCAACGCTGTTTGATCTATGTTGCGGACCGGCCCCCGATTGTGATGGAGCGTGGAGAGGGAATGTACCTCTTCGACACAGAAGGAAATCGCTATCTCGATTTTGTCGGCGGGTGGGCCGTGACCGCCCTTGGGCACTGCCCGCCGGTTTTGGTGAAAGCCCTGAAAGAGCAGGCCGATGTTCTGGTGAACTGCAGCCCGGCCTTTTTCAATGACAAAATGATCGCCTTCGCCGACCTTCTGGTCCGTCACTCCTGCTTCGATCAAGCGTGGTTCGGCAACAGCGGCGCCGAGGTCAACGAGGCAGCAATCAAGCTGGCGAGGAAATTCGGCGCCCTGCACAAAAAGGGGGCTTATGAGATCATTACAACGGAGCAAAGTTTCCACGGGCGGACATTGGCCATGATGTCCGCCACGGACAAGCCGGCGTGGGCTTCCCTCTTCGAACCAAAGGCGGTGGGGTTTGTCCACGTTCCCTTCAATGATTTAAACGCCATCCAGAAGGCGGTCAGCGATAAGACCATCGCCATCATGCTCGAGCCGATCCAGGGAGAAGGAGGAGTAAACATCGGAGACGCTGAATATATGAAGCGAATCCGGAAGCTGTGCGATGAGCAGGAAATCGTCATGATCGTCGATGAGGTGCAAACCGGTTTGGGGCGCTGCGGAACGTTATTTGCTTATCAGCAGTACGGGATTGATCCAGATATCATGACCCTCGCCAAAGGGATCGGATCCGGCTATCCTCTGGCCGCGGTCCTCGCCAAAAATAAATTCTGTTGCTTTGCCGCAGGGGACCATGGCGGAACGTATGGAGGGAATTCGCTGGGGATGGCAGTCGGCATCGCGGTTGTCGAAGAGATCATCAATCGCGACCTCAGTTCCTATGCCGCCAAGATGGGCGATTATATCATGGACAAGTTGAACGCAGAGGCTACCAAATTCGGCCTTACCCGCATCAGGGGCAAAGGACTCCTCCTCGCGTTTGACCTGCCCAAAGATGCGGGAAAGGAAATCGTGAGCAAGGTGCTCCCGAAGGGGCTCCTTCTGAATTCGCCGCAACCGGCGACCATTCGCCTCATGCCTCCCATGATCGTTGAACGGGGGCACGTGGAGGAAATGATCCGGATTCTCTCGGCGACTTTGAAGGAAGTTTTGGGCTGAGCAGTCAAGAATCCGGAGTTGGGATGAATCGTTTTCGATTCGCCGGCTCATCTTTCCGATCCACCTTTATTGACCGACAGAATCCAAGCGGTTTGCCCGATCATGCCCGGGGAAAACCTCCACGATGCTAAGCAGATGATAAGGTTCTAAGCTTTCTCAGCGACTGCGCGCTGAAAAAGCTTAGAACCTACGTCCCGGTTTTTAGTTTTCGGTTTTCAGAAACGATTATGTGTCAAGGAGAAGTCATCGGAAGATATGCGGGGGCCCCAATAGCTCTGCCAGAGGCAGATCCGTTAGAGTCCCAGGTAGGTTTTACGGAGGACCTCGTCTTGCAGCAGTTGTTCGCCTGTGCCTTCGGCGATGATTTTACCTGAGGAAAGGACGTAATTACGGGAGGCCATTTTGAAGACCGTGCTGACTTCCTGCTCAACAAGGAGCACGGTGATTCCAAGATTCCGGATCTCGCCAATTTTTTCAAACACATGTCTTCGGAAAATGGGGGCCAGGCCAGTGGAAGGCTCATCAATGCACATCATTTTGGGCCGGGACATCAAGGCCCGGCCGAGGGCCAGCATCTGCTGCTCTCCGCCGGATAGGGTTCCGGAGATCTGCTTGGCTCGCTCTTTTAGCACAGGAAATAATTGATAGACTTTCTCAAGGTTATCATGCGCTTCTTTCTTCTCCTTAAGCAGGTAAGCGCCCGCATACAAATTGTCGATGACCGTCATTTCCCGAAACGGCCTTCTTCTTTCGGGGCAATGAATCAAGCCTCTTTCAACAATCGCATGGGCGGGTATCTGATCGATTCTCTCCCCGCCAAAGCTTACCTCACCCTCGAAGATTACGTCGCCATGGGTTGAGCGGCGGGTGATCTCCCTTTCCCAGGCAACCAGGCCGGTAATGGCTCTGAGCAACGTGGATTTGCCGGCCCCGTTGGGCCCAACCAGGCTCACCAACTCTTCCCGGTCAACGCCCATGCTCAGGTCGTTGATGATCATGGCCTTGTCATAGCAGACCGTCAAATGGGTTACTTCCAGGAGCAACGTTAGATTCCTCCTTTGCCCAGGTAAGAATCGACAACCTCTTTGTTGTTCACCACCTCTTCCGGCGGGCCGTCAGCGATAATTTCTCCATAATTGAGCACTATAATTCGATCTACAATCTTCATCAACTGCTGCAACTTATGCTCGATGATGATCATGGCCGGTCCTTCGCTGTGCAATCGCCCGAAACGGCCTCCTTTGTGGAGCCTTTTAATGGATTTAGCCATAAGATCCGTTTCAGCAGGACTCAGCCCCCCGAAGGGCTCGTCCAGAAGAAGCAATTCCGGATCTGTGGCCACGGCCCTGGCCACCTCCAGACGCTTGAGATCGCCCTGGGAAAGGGTGGAGGCTTTTTCCAGGGCCATATCGGAGATGCCGGCAAATTCCAGGGCATCCATAGCCTTGGCCTCGATTCTTTTGACCCATTCACCCCTCTTCATGGCCCGGGGCCCCAGACAGGAGACCATGACGTTGGCAATAATGGGGAGACGGCGAAAGGGTCTCATATTCTGGAAGGTGCAGGCTATGCCCAGGTTGATGATATCCCAGGTCTTGAGCCCGATAATGTTCTGGCCCTTAAAAATGATACTCCCTGAATCAGGTTTCAAAATGCTGGTTATCAGCCGCACCAGGGTGGTCTTGCCGGCGCCATTAGGGCCTATCAAACCTACAATTTCGTTTCGGTTCATGGAAAAACTGGCGTTATTGACAGCTCGCAGCCCCCCGAAATTCTTAGTAAGCCCACGCAATTCTAAGAAGGCTTGGTCCATATCAGCTTTCCTCTACCTCTTCCCTCAGCTCCCGGCGGGAGACCTTGCCAACGTCAGTCTTGGGAAGTTCTCCACGGAATTCAATGATCTTGGGAATCTTGTAGTGCGCCAGATTTTCGCGGCAAAACTCGATAATCTCTTCTTCGGAGATCTTACCTCTGGCGTCACTCTGCAACACCACATAAGCCTTTATCAACTGGCCCACCTTGGGATCAGGCACGCCAACCACTCCGGCGGCCTTGATCTTCGGATGTCTATAGAGCACCTCTTCCACGTGCCGGGCAAAGACCGAAAAACCTTTATACTTAATCAGATCCCGCTTGCGATCAAAAAAGTGAAAATATCCTTCCTCATCCATCCTGACCAGATCCCCGGTTCTAAGCCACTTTTTCCCATCAATCTCTATAAGCGCTTCTTTTGTCTCCTCAGGTCTTTTCCAATAACCCTGCATTATGTTGGGACCGTTAAGGATCAATTCACCCACCTCGTCTATCCCTTTGAATTCCGTACTATCGACATCCACAACCGCGGCAGTGACTCCCGGGATGGGCACTCCAAAGGAGCCGCTCTTGGGTCGGTCAAAGGGAGTGCTGTGGCTGACGGCAGTAGTCTCGGTCATGCCGTACCCTTCCAATATCTTGGTGCCGGTTCGTCTCTCCCAGCCTTTGATGGTGGATTCATGAAGGGTGTCCGCGCCGCAGGCGATCAATTTCAGCCGCTTCCAGTTGACCCGGTCTGTTTTTTCATGATCCTTGAGGTATTCAAAAAGCGTAGGAACACCATAGAAGCCGGAGGCCTGGTAGCGCTCCATGGCCGAGAGGATGTCATCGACATCCGGGGTGGTGAAAAGAACAAGGGTGGAGCCTTGAACCAGGCCATTTAGCATCACTACAACCTGCCCATAGATGTGAAAGAAGGGCAAGAAGGCTATGCCCACCTCTTTACCCTCTTCGAATATAGGCCAGAAGGCAACGGTCTGGGCCTGAAGTGAGACTATATTATGATGAGTCAAGATGGCTGCCTTGGGGAGCCCGGTGGTTCCACCGGTATAGGGCAGGGCGGCAATATCCTCCCTGGGCTGAATCTTGATTTGGGGAGGCCGGGGTGGATATTTCTTGATCAGGGTCTGAAACTGAAGAAGGCCGGCCTCTTCCATATACCTGGGAGTTGGCGCGTGCATATCCCCATAGATCTTTCCCAGGGCGCTCTTACCCAGATGCTTTTTGAGCAGAGGTAGATACTCGGCGATATTGGTCAGGATCACATTCTTGAGGGGAACACCTGTCTTCGCTACATTATCATAGAGGATATCCTGGCAGATAATCGTCTCGGCCTCACTGTCCGTAAGTTGATGTTTTACTTCCTTGCTGGTATAAACCGGGCTTATGGGAGTGACCTTGGCCCCTATTTTAAGGGCCGCAAAATAGGCGATAACATACTGAGGGCAATTCAATAAATACAAAGCCACGGTTTGGCCTTTGATCACCCCCAGATCGGCCAGGGCCGTGGCGAACCGGTTGGTCAACTCCTTAAGTTCCTTGTAGCTGATCTTATTTCCGTAAAAGACCAAAGCGGTCTTGCTGGCGTATTTATCCGCCCTCTGGTCAAATAGCTCCGGTACGGATATCTCGGGAACCACAACCTCACTGGGAACGCCCTTCGGGTAATATTTCAGCCAGGGTTTTCCCATATACACTGCCTTTGCGTCCATATCTTTTCCTCACAGTTCGTTTTAATCCAATGCCGCTGTACAGACGCGACAGGCGCTGCGGGTGGCTACGTTTCTGATCTTGCACCTTGGGCACTCTTTTTCGATCTTGTTGCGTACCCAGGGGAGAAGGCCATTGGGCATATAGAGAAGGGTTAACAGGATGATAAGCGCAAACATTAACATCCGATATTCGGGCCAAAAATGCAACAACTCCAGCAAAGGAAAGAGGATAAAGACGGCTCCGATGGGCCCATATATAGTGGCTACCCCGCCGAATATTGCCCAAATTACAACGGTGAAGGACATTGAGACTTCCAGGTTGGCCGGGCCGGCAATTCTCATAAAATGGGCGTAGAGCCCCCCGGCTATCCCGGCAAAAAAACCACTCAGGCTGAAAGCCAGAAGCTTGTAGCGGGTCGTATTGATGCCCGCTGTCCTCACGGCCACCTCATCTTCCCTGATGGCGTGGAAAATAATGCCGGTATGAGAGGTGGTTATCTTCCACATGATTGTGGAAAGACCCAGCATGAGCGCCACAGTAATATAGTAATCAGTGATCCGGGACCCGGAAAGGCGGGCCAAACCGGAGACTCCCAGTTCACCCCCGGTGACATCAGGGATCGCAAAGACAATGCCCATCAGAATAATGGGGAAGGCCAACGTGGTCAGGGCCAGGTAAGTTCCCTTGAGCCTGAGGCAGGGAATGCCGATAATCAGGCCGGCCAAAACCGCCGCCAGTCCACCCAGCGGGATACTCCCCCAGGGAGGTATATGAGCGTGCAGATTCAAAAGGGCGGCAGTGTAAGCCCCCACGCCAAAGAAGAGGGCGTGCCCGAAATTCATCTGCCCGGTAAAACCGGAGAGCAGGTCCCAACTGGCTGCCAGGATAGCAAAGATGCTGCTTAATATCAGGATGCGAAGTAAGTAAGGATCCTGGGTAACCACGGGCAAGAAGATGAGAACTAAAAAGAAAAGAAGAACAACAACCCGGCTGGGAAGGACGAGCACCTCCCCCTTAAAAACGGTATAAAGCTTTCTCAGGTAGAAACCCAGTATCCCCATGTTTATCTCTCTTCCTCAAAGGCAACGCCAAAGAGGCCTTCCGGCCTAATAAGCAGGACCGCGATCATGATGGAAAGGGCCACGGAACCTTTCAGAAAAGCTCCCATGGGTATCAAAAAGACCACCAACGCTTCAGCAAATCCCAGGATATAGGCCCCGACAAAGCTCCCTTTGATACTGCCCATTCCGCCCAGGACCACAACAGCCATCATCATGATCAGAGGGTGCATCCACATAAAAGGATTAACGATAGTAAGGGGAGCAATCACGGCGCCCGTAAAGGCGGCCAGCCCGACGGAGACACCCATGGTAATCATGGCCACCCGGCTATCATTCATACCCATCAGGTTGGCCACTTCCCTATCCTGAGCCGTAGAGCGAATAGCCAGACCAACCCTGGTTTTAAATAACAAGGCCCAGACCAAGGCTAACACCAGCAGGGCCGCGGCAACGGTCAGCAATTGCTGATAGGCGATCTTCACTCCGAAAATTTTCCGGTGCCCCTGAATGAGATGAGGCACGCCCAGAAAGTCTCCGGTGAAGATGAGGAGCATGATTTCCTGCATGGCCATGGCCAGGGCTATGGTGGCTATCAGCACCGCCGCCTCATGCTCGCGTATAGGGTCTATGAAGAGTTTGTAGGAGATTAGTCCTATCAAAGTCACCGGTATTACGGCCGCCAGCATACACAAAGCCGGATTAATGCCTAATTTCTTAGTGCCGTAATAGATAAAATAGGCGGCCAGCATGTAAAAGGCGGTATGGGCGATGTTAACTATGCGGGCCACGCCGAATATCAGGGAAAATCCGATGGCCAGAAGGGCGTATACACTTCCGTTAATCAAACCGCTTAGGGTTATATCCAGTATCATATAGCCTCAGGATATTGGTCCTTCCCACCCCTCAGGACCTCAACCACAAGGGGTGGGAATATTCTGAAGAATAAGTTATTTTGTAACAGAGCCTCTTGCAAAAGTATTTTTTTGTGGTTCGACAAGCTTGTCCTGAGCGAACCGTTCACCCTTCGAGAACCTCAGGGCGAACGGTGAGTCGAAGGGCTCACCACGAACGGAAAAACTAAATAATTTCAACCTAAGCCCGTTCACCCTGAGCCTGTCGAAGGGTAAATTACGGACTTTTGCAAGAAGCTCAACAGTTTAGCCATTTTAAATGCTGTCAAATCCCCCTTCATCCCCCTTTTCCAAAGGGGAAAAAGCTGAATTTTTTATCTAATTCCAATTAAAAACCTCTCCTCCCTTTGGAAAAGGGAGGTCGGGAGGGATTTCTATTCCGCCTGAGGCGGATCAACCCGCTAAATTGTTACGTTATCTTTTATATTTCTTAACCATCCAGGGCGGCACCTTATAAGGAACCATGCCTTTATAAGTGACCCCTTCCCAACCATTCGGCCACCAGGCCACCATTTTGCCATCCTGCCATTGAGTGGTGATGCCTGTCGAAAAACCAGGCCCAAAGACCAGATCGTGGTTTTTGTCAAATTTTGACTTGGGAGCGCCGACACTTACACGTTCGGACTTGGCAATCACGGGGATTAATTTCCCTGCATCAAGCGTCCCGGTCTCTTCTATTGCCATACCCAGATTACTTCTTATAGCGTCATAGGTAATCGCCGTGTAAGTCGGCAACTCTCCGAATCTTTTGATGTATTTCTCAATAAAAGGCTCGGTTAAATCACTAAAGGCAACACCCCGGCAAAAAGTATTCATGGACACGGCATAGTTGCCCTTGCCCTGGGTGGCCGACCAGAAACCATCTTTCTGGGACTCTACATTGATGCCTACAAAGGCGGCCGGTATCTCGAGTTCTCCTGCCTGCCTGGCAAAGGTGATTCCCACTGAAGCGGAAAAAATGGTGAAGATGATTTGGGCGTCCGCCCGCTGTACAGCAGTGAGCTCGGCCGTCACATCAGTAGCCGTAGCCGACGGCCTCCAGATGCCGACTATCTCCATACCCATCTTCGGCACATTATCTTCAATGGCCTTAATCATCGGGTCAATCCATACTGCTTTCTCAGCAACGATGGCCACCTTCGCTTTCTCGATGCCCAATTCTTTTTTCAGTATCCCGTTGACAGTTGCCAGATTGATTAAACACACCCGCACCAGGTAGTTGGAATTCGTAGGCGTAACCCGGAACCAATATTTATACCGCTCATAGTCCTTACCCACTCGAGTGCAGAGTTCGGGATGGGCTGCGCCGCACCCCAGGAAAATTTTCTTGTAGTCCATGGCAATGTCCTGCATGGCAAAGACAGCCTCGGTTCTGAAACCGCCCACAACGAAATTCACCTTGTCCTTAGTCATCAAACGCTCCATGGCGCTGGTGGCATCTGTCACGCTCAAAAATTCGTTAGAATCCGCTTTGACCAGTTCAACTTTCATTTTCTTTTTGCCGACCTGCAGGCCTCCTCTGGCATTGATCTCCTCAGCGGCCAGAGTGGCTCCATCCCAGTGTCCCTTGCCCTGCATGAAATGCATTGGGCCAATCACGCCGACCTTGATGACGTCGGCCGCCCGGGCCGGAAAGCCGATCGTTAGGGCCAAACCGGCCATAACCAAGACGCTTAATACAAATCTTGATCTTTTCATGATACCCTCCCTCCTTCTTAGGTGTTGGTTAAACCGCCGAGAAATCCACCATCTGCCTTGTTACATGGTGATAAACAAGCGCCGGCGGCGGAAAATTATGAGTTTCTTGCCCGAAATTTAGATTCTTTCATCTTTCAATCTGAGAATTTTCTTCTCAGACTTTAATAATATCCCTAAAATCTCCCCTCCCCTGGCGGGAGGGGATAAAGGGGAGGGGGAGCATTTTTCTATTTACCCCCACCCTCACCCTCACCCATCAAAGGGTGAGGGGATCGGATGGAAATTTCAAATATCTTTAGCTAGAATTAAATCTTTATTTTGATGGAAGCAAATACAAGGCTATGTTTACAAGGTTTAATAAAAAAAAACCACCCGTATTTGAGAAACAGGGTTTCAAAGGGCCACATTAAAAGCTCCGCCAATGGATGGGGAGAAGAAAACATCTATGTGAATTAGGATGAGATGATAAGAACTATTTTTTAGGTGAGGTAAATATACGGAAAAGGGGGTTTTGTGTCAAGAAAAAAAATCAAATTTGAAATTCCGCCATAATGGTGGACCGGAGAGCCAGGCGAGAAAGGATTTGATGAAGGAAGGAAACTTTCGAAAATAAATTGTTGTTTTTTGCGAAGGTTATATTAAGATGGTTGACAAAAAAGGAACGAGCGTCCTTTCAAGGAGATGGTCTGGATGGGGGTTCCATTCCTGAAAATATCTCTGCTGCTGATGGGGGTAAGCGGCATCGTCGCCCAGATCGTGCTGCTCAGGGAACTCCTTGTCTCTTTTTTCGGCAATGAACTTACTTTGGGCATCATCCTCGGAAACTGGCTCGTCCTGGAGGCCATTGGCTCCTTCTACCTCGGAAAATCCGTGGAAAAGACCGGGAAAAAAATAGAGATTTATGTATTGCTGCAATTGTTCTTTTCCCTGGCTTTTCCGGCCATGATATATCTCTCCCGCATATTCAAGAATTTTCTACCCGCCACCCCGGGGGAAGGACTCGGTCTGGTTCCTATCTTTTTCTTTTCGTTCTTGATCCTTCTCCCCGTAAGCATCCCCCATGGCGCGCTTTTTACTTATGGGTGTAAACTCTATTCCCGGCACCTGAGGGAGGATGCCTCCACCATCGGGAAAGTATATATCCTGGAAACCATCGGTTCCATTATCGGCGGCCTGCTCCTTACCTTGCTTCTTATTCAGCATCTCCATTCTTTTGAGATCGCCCTGGCCATCTCCCTGATGAATGCTCTTATTGCCGCCTTCCTGCTTTGGCCGGGATATCCGCCTCCATCTACTTCCCTCTGCAAGGGTCTCTTCATCCTGGGAATCGCCTGCGCCATTTTTTTTGCCGTTTCCCTTTTTACTCCGATTGCGCAGAAGATCGATTCGTCTTCCGTCCGATCGCAATGGAAAAATCTGGAAGTCATCCACCATGAAAACTCCATCTATGGAAATATCACGGTCACGAAAAGGGAAGAACAGTTCACCTTTTTTACCGATGGGACTCCTTCCATCACTGCGCCCGTCCCGGACATTGCTTCCCTTGAAGACCTGGTTCACTTCTCCATGCTTTCCCATGAAAAACCTGAATCGGTTTTAATCCTCAGCGGGGGAGCCGGCGGAATGATCCATGAAATTTTGAAGTATCCCGTGAAACAGGTGGATTATGTCGAACTTGACCCTCTTCTCCTGAAACTGGTGCAGAAATTTTCCACCCCCTTAACCCAATCCGAACTCTCCGATAACAGGGTCCATATTCACTATAAGGATGGACGATTTTTCATCCATAAGACCAGGGAAAAATATGATGTGATTTTTATCGGACTTCCCGCTCCCCAGGAACTGCAGACCAATCGATTGTTCTCTTTGGAATTTTTCTCCCTGGCCAAAGCAAAGATGAAACCGGGCGGGATCATCGTTTTAACGCTCCCCGGATCGCTCACCTATATCAGCCCGGAGTTAAGGGATTTGAATGGGTGCATCCTGGACACTGTGAAAAGTGTCTTTGGCTATGTGAAAATCATCCCCGGGGATGTCAATCTTTACCTGGCCTCTGACTCAGCAAAACTGGAAAGAGTGACCGCCAAAGAAATCATGGAGCGTCACGAAGAGCGAAAAATTCAGACAAACCTTTTCACAAAGGCATATACAGAATACCGCCTCGATGAAGGAAGGCTGAAATGGTTTTTTAAATCCATGGGAGATAGAAAGGTGCGGCTCAACTCCGATTTTCACCCTCTGGGTGTCTTTTATAACCTATCCTACTGGAATGCCCTCTTTTCTCCCCATCTTTCCGGAATTTTTAAATGGTTTGAAGGCTTCAACTTTCCTCTGGGAAGCGGCCTGGTCGCCATTTTCACCATCTCCCTAACGGCCATTATGATAAAGATCCCCCGCCTCTCCCGATCCTGCGTTCCTTATGCCATTTTCACCTCGGGTTTAACGGGGATGATATTCGACCTGGCCATCATCTTTACCTTTCAAACGCTTTACGGCTACCTTTATTATCAAATTGGCCTTCTGATTACCATTTTTATGGTGGGGATCGCCCTAAGCAGCCTCTACATCACCCGGCGCCTGGATCGAATAAAAAAGGATGCCTCTCTTTTCTTAAAGACAGAGATGGGCATCATAATCTTTGCCCTGCTACTCCCCTTTGTGTTCTCCATCCCGGCCCAGCACCTTGATAAAACAGGCGTCTATGTGCTCCTCTATGCCATCTTTCTGGCCATGTCCTTCCTTTCCGGCGTTTTCATCGGGCTGCAATTTCCGCTGGCCAACAAGATCTATCTCCGCCTCCCTGGACAGCGAGAAAATTTTGCCCGGACATCCGGCTTACTCTACGGCGCAGATCTTTTGGGAGGTTTCGTTGGGGGGATCTTCGGAGGATTTTTCCTGCTGCCCGTTCTGGGCCTTAAGGAATCCTGCTTTCTGATGGCCATGATCAAAGGCAGCAGTTTCTTCCTTTTCCTGTTCTTTATAAAAAGGCAAAAATAGTTTATAATAAATTTATCGCAGAGGAATTCCCTTTTTCAACTTTAGGCGCTTGTCCCTTACCCTTTACTTTTTCAAGTTAAGTGAGTATGCTTTTTCCGCGACTGCCCACGGAAAAAATGGCCCGCCTCAGACGGGCAGCGAAAAGTCCTGAAATCCCCCCTAACCCCCCTTTGGCAAAGGGGGGAAGGGGGGATTTATCGGCAGGCATTTCCTTCTTACAAACATGTTTGTTTTAATGAGGCGCTAAGCGCCTAAAGTGCCTAAAGTTAAAAAAGGAAATTCCTATACAATTTAATTATGGTTTTAAAAACTCGGCGATCTCTGTGGCGAATTTAATCCAAATCTTTCCAACTGGAATAACAACCATCGCTGTTTAACTTCAACCGCGCAGATGTTCCCCAACCGTTTGACCGGAGTGAGGGAATAAATGTTGAATAGAAGGAATTTCCTTAAGAGCATGGGGATGATTCTTTCAGGAATGGGGGGGGCATCATTTCTCTTTCCGGAAGCGGCCCCGGGGAAAACCACCCCTGTTTTCAAAGAAGCGATGTTTTATATAAAAGGAGATGGGCAAAATTTGCAGTGCGCCCTCTGTCCGAGAAGATGCCTCATTCTGGAAGGGAAAAGGGGTTTTTGCAGAAACAGGGAAAACCAGAAGGGAAAATTATATTCGGTTGTTTACGGAAAACCTGCGGCGGTCGATACGGGGCCGATCGAAAAAGCTCCCCTTTACCATTTCCTTCCCGGGCATTTCAGACTTTGTCTCACCTGTGCCAGCTGCAATCTCAGGTGCAAATATTGCCACAACTGGCATCTTTCCCAGAAAAGTCTGGAGGAGATGAGCCATTTCTCTTTTTCCCCTGCGGAAATCGTGCAAAAGGCCCAAAAACATAAACTTCCCTCCATCTCCTTCACCTATACCGAGCCCACGGTGTATTATGAGTATTTGTATGACATCTCGATTGTCGCCAAACAGGCGGGAATTAAGACCTCGATCGTCTCCAATGGGTATATCAATCGCGAACCCCTCTTAAAGCTTCTTCCGGTCCTCGATGCAGTCAAGATCGACCTCAAAGGGTTCAGCGAAAAATTTTATGAAGAGGTCTGCTCGGCGACCCTCAAGCCTGTCCTCGAATCCCTGATCACAGTAAAAAAAGAGCGGGTCTGGCTGGAGGTTGTCAACCTGGTCGTCCCCACTTTAAACGACCATCCGAAGATGATCGACGAAATGTGCCGCTGGATCAAAGAAAATCTGGGGCTTAATACCCCGATTCATTTCACCAGGTTTTTCCCCAACTATAAATTGACCCATCTCTCAGCCACTCCGATATCCACCCTGGAATCAGCTTACGAAATAGCCCGGAGGAATGGATTGAGATACGTTTACATCGGGAATGTTCCCGGACATAGGCACAACTCAACCTTTTGCCCTTCCTGCAAAAAAATGGTCATTCACCGGTCGCACTTTGACATCCTCGAGATGAATATGCTGGAGGGAAAATGCAAGTTCTGCAATTTAGCCCTTCAAGGAAAATGGACTTAAGATTGAGCCGGCGCTCCTTCTTGAAAAAATCTTTCCTTTGTTTTTTATCCGGAGGGATAGGATCTCATCTCCTCCCTTCTTCCTCCCCCCCTAAAGGAATTGATTCCCCTTCTTCTCCCCCGAAAGGCCTCGAGAGAAAAGCCCTGTTTTTCAAAAAGGGCGCGAATAATTTTATTCAATGCCAGCTCTGTTTTCGGCAGTGTCCGATCCCGGAAGGGAAAAGGGGTTTTTGCCGGGTGCGGGAAAACCAAAAGGGGGAACTTTGCAGCCTGGTTTACGGAAAACCGGCTGGCCTGCAGATCGACCCGATCGAACTCGAACCGATGTATCACCTGGCCCCCGGACATAAGAATCTTTGCGTCTATACCGCCTCCTGCAATTTCCGGTGCAAGCACTGCCATAACTGGACGATCTCCCAGTCTGCGCCGGAGCAGATCCGCCCCATTCCCCATACTCCCCGGCAGATTGTCGAAGAAACTCTGAGGCAGGGGTGTAAATCAATCTCCCACAGCATCAATGAACCCACGGTTTTTTATGAACTGATGTATGATGTCGTTCAACTGGCCAAAGAGAAGGGACTGTGGACCCTCTGCCATACCAACGGCGGGATGGCCCGAGCGCCCCTGCTGGAATTACTCAAATTCATGGATGCCTTTACAGTTGACCTTAAAGCCTTCAATCAGAAATTTTATCAGGAGATTTCGGAAGCAAGGCTGGCGCCAGTCCTGGAGACTTTGCAGACCATCAAAGGGGCGAATAAACATCTGGAAATCGTCAATCTGGTGATCCCCACCCTCAATGATGATCTAACTGAAATCAAGAACATGTGCCGATGGATTGGGCAAAACCTGGGAAAGGATACTCCCATCCATTTTACCCGTTTTTCCCCATCATATAAGATGACCCATCTCCCTCTTACGCCCATCAAGACCCTTGAGGAAGCCAGGGAGGTCGCCAGGGGTGAAGGGATAAACTACGTATATATCGGGAATGTCATGGGGCATCCCGGTAATAGCACCTATTGCCCAAGATGCGGCCAGAAGTTGATTGAAAGAACTCATTTCATTGTCTTGAAAAATAATGTGCAAAAAGGCCGTTGTCCCTTCTGCCAGGAAAAGATCCCGGGTATCTGGAGTTAGCTTGTTCCCTTTTGCAGACAAACCTCCAGGCGGCAAAGGTTCACTACATCCTCCCGGTTGTACTCCAGCAAAACTTTAAGGGCCTTTTCATCCCTGTAAAAGCGGAACCGCTCCCAGAGGCGCATGGCCGCCATCCCGTCTATTCCCTTGGTGGCCCGTTCGATTCCCAGCAACTCTTCCACCCGCTTCAGCCCCCCGTAAAGATTTCTCCGCCAGCATTCGTACATCAAATCCCGGCATTCGAAATATTTATTCAAGTCCAGCTTGATTGCTCTTTTGATCACGGGTAGATCGAAGCGAGCTCCATTGTAGGTCAATATCGTGCTCACCCCCTCCAGGGCATTCCAGAGATTGGTCCAGTTGACTTCATCGCCAACGAGCTGAATCAATCGATCCGGCGGGCAATAGACGCCTATGACAGTGATCTCTCCCCCAAAGGAAGTTTCGATGTCCAGGTAGGCTTTCATTCTTTGGAATTCTGCATCAATTTAGCGGTTTGAAAAAGTGGTTTTACCACCTTTGTCGAGGTCCGGGGGTCTGGGTGGAACGCGCCGGAAGCATCGGCTGGGTTTCCGCCTGGCCACGAAGAACCCCGCTCGTTTCCGCCGGAGGTGGCGGGGGGCGTTTTCCCCGCCCCTCCCGCGAAGAAATCGGCGCCTTATGATTCCAAGCGGGCCGCCCAGGCCCCCGGACCATGGATTCCCTCTGATCTTACGCCTCACCTCTTTTCAAAGGGCCAAAGTGTTACGGAATTCAGAATCCAGGAGCCAGGACTAAGAAGAATTTTGCCTCTGTTACAAGAGCCAAATAATGGCTTTCATTCACCCGTTATTTTATTTATAATGCTATAATTCCCCGGGGAGAAAGAGGGATGGACCCGAACTTTTCTGATATCTATCTCCTGCAACATCTGGAAAATATAGCCTCCCAACTGGGAATTGATGTCCGCTACGAAAGCCTCTCTGATGAAGAAATCTCCGTTCACAGCGGGGGATGCAAACTGTCAGGCCGAAATCTAATTATCATCGACACCCGCCACCCCGCGCCAGAACGGGCGAAGATATTGGGGCGGGAACTTTCCGGGTATGACCTGGAAGACCTTTACATTCTCCCCCGCGTACGTGAATTTATTCTGCTTCATTCTCCCCTTCGTGAAAAAAACCGTCCCCAAACATAAAGGCCAAGCCCGGCCGAAAGAAAAATAAATCTTAAAACCTTCAAGAATAAGGGGGTGCCCTCCCTCTCTATGAGCATCAGGATTACTGCCAGGCACACCAAAAAAACCCCTGTAAACACTTTAGGCCGATCGACGTTTCGGAAAGAATCTTTCATTTCAGCTTGCCTATCTTGATCGCATAAGAATTCTTTTTTTCATTTTATCTATGTTTATCTGTGGTCATCTGTGTCCTAAATTGCCTTTTAAATATCTTTCTTTATATCTCTGTGACCTCGGTGGCCTCTTTGGCTAATTTAAATTTTTCATTTCGGAATTATAATCTCTTTTCGTTCCCCTTTCAACATTCCAAATTTAACATTCCGGTAACAATTTAGCGATTTTAAAAAAATTCCATTAAAGCCTTTGTTGAGGGCCGGGGGTTAGAGCAGAACGCGCCGGAAGCATCGGTTGGGTTTCCGCTTGGCCACTGGGACAAAAGATCTTTTCCTCCGGAGGAGGCGGGGGTTCTTGCCCGCCCCATATGCGGAGATATAAGCGCCTTATGATTCCAAGGGTTCCGCTCTGGCCCCCGGCCCCGGGAATCCCTTGGCTTCTACAACACACCTTCTTTCAAGAGGTAAAGTGTTACACATTCCGCACTTGAAATTGTCCTCTATTTTTTTTTACCACCCTGTGTTATAAATAACCCAAAAGGAGAGCCTACGCATGAATCGATTCATTGACCTGCGCAGCGATACAGTAACCAGGCCAACCCCGGAAATGCACAAAGCCATGTTTGCCGCAATGGTGGGCGATGATGTCTTCGGAGAGGATCCAACCGTCAACGCCCTCCAGGAAAAAGCCGCCCGGCTCCTGGGCAAGGAAGCCGCCCTCTTCGTTGCTTCGGGAACCATGGCCAATCAGTTGTCCATTAAAGCCCACACCCAACCGGGAGACGAAGTGATCATTGAGGCCGGGGCTCACGCCATGAATTTCGAAGGCGGGGCCGGAGCCGTGGTTTCAGGAGTCCAGTTCTTTGGCATCCCCGGTAATCGGGGAATTTTCGATGCCGCACAGGTGGAAGCAGCCATTCGCATTGACGACGTGCATTTCCCCGTGAGCCGGCTGATCGTGATCGAAAATACCCATAACCGTGGTGGAGGGGCGGTTTTCCCGCTGAGCAAGATTCACCCAATCCGCGAGCTGGCCACCCAAAGGGGGCTGCGCATGCACATGGATGGAGCGCGCCTCTGGAATGCCTGCGTGGCCGCCGGTATATCGCCGGCCGAGTACGCTCTACCCTTCGATTCTATCTCTGTCTGTCTTTCCAAAGCCCTGGGCTGCCCTGTAGGATCTCTGGTTGTAGGGTCCAAAGATTTTATCAAACGGGTGCACCGTTTCCGCAAGATGGTCGGCGGAGGCATGAGGCAGGCTGGTTTCCTGGCTGCGGCCGGAATCTATGCCCTTGACCATCACATTGACCGGCTGGAGGAAGACCACCGCAAAGCCAAAAAAATGGCCGAGGGTCTGGCCAATATCAAAAATGTTTCCATCAGTCCAGCAGAGGCTGAAACCAATATCCTCTTCTTCGATGTATCCCGGGCAGAGCGGACGGCCCACGAGGTTGCTGCGGATTTAAGGAAAAAAGGAGTCCTCGTTCATCCCACTGCCAAAACCCGCATTCGCTGTGTAACCCACATGGATGTTTCTTTTGCCGACATCGATCAGGCCCTGAATGTGATTGAGGGAGTAATAAAGGGATAAATATGCTGAGTTACATTCTCTTTGACCTGGATAATACCCTCTATCCCAAATCATTGGGCATTTTCGAGATGGTCGTCGAGCGCATACGAAATTATATGGAAGATCGCCTGGGCTTTGAAAAAAACCTGGCCCGGGAGCTCAGGCAAAAATACATCAGGGATTATGGTTCAACCCTCCGCGGCCTGATGATCCATCAAAATGTCAATCCGGATGATTACCTTGACTATGTTCACGATGTGGGGGTCGAAGAGAGGCTTTCTCCCGACCCGGCTCTAACGAAACTTTTAGAGTCGATTCCCTTCGATAAAGCTATTTTCACCAGCGGCCATCTTCCCCACGCTAAAAAAGTTCTCCGCTGCCTGGGCGTGGAACAATTTTTTCCCCGCATCTTTGACATAATCTGCACCCATTACATCCCCAAACCAAACCCTGAGCCTTATTATCAGGTTCTTGAGCACCTGGGCATTGATGGACATCATTGCATGATGATTGAAGACTTGCCGGCAAACCTACTTCCGGCCAAGGATTTGGGCATGACTACAGTTCTTGTAGGACAGGGTGCGGGGAGAATTGACGGGTTTGTGGATTATGAAATAGAAGATATTCTGGAGTTGGGAGAATTGTTAAAGAAAATATATAAACGAACCGACCTCCGTGCTATAATGACGCTATTTCAGGATAGACGATAGGTATTCATGGTTGAGGGAAACATGAAGGTATCCTCCTGAAACCCCGTTTCTTACAAAGAGAAATGGGGTTTTGTGTTTTTTACAGCACATTTGATCAATCCGTAAAAAGTCGTCATTCCCGCGCAGGCGGGAATCCAGGATAGTCGCAAGGCATTGTGAAAACTGTCCGCCTGAGGCGGACCGTTTTTACAGAGGGAATGACGGAAGGACGAATTTAAAGACTTTTTACGAAGCCATCACATTTTATTGAAGAAAACTTTATCTATAGGAGGTGGAAGATGGCCCGAATGACGAAAAGAAAGGGTACGATGAAAGCCTTCCCATCATTATTATTATTGATGGTCTTTGTTATCCCCCTAATCGAAGCGACTTCCTATTCCGCTCAGTCCACCATCACCGAAGCCGAAGCGTATGCCTGTATGGGTTATGATAAATCCAGAAAACAGACCGAGGAAGAGGCGCTGACGAATGCCAAAAGAAAGGCCGTGGAATTCGTCTCCACCTACATCAAGAGCGAAACCCGGGTAAAGGACTTTCAGCTCGAAAAAGACCTTATCGAAGCCTACGCCAATGCCACCGTAAAGGTTATCCAGGAGATGGAAAAGTCATGGTACCGGGATCCTTCCTCGGGGGATTGCTTTAAGCTAAAGATTAAGGCTGAAGTCCTTCCCGATGAGAAAGCCATGACCAAGATAGCCAGAGAAAAGGGGAGCGCCGATGACCCCTCAGCCCCCCTGAACGTTCAGGTCTGGACCGATAAGAAAGAATATGGGAAAGGTGAAAAGATAAAGATTTATGTCAAAGGGAACAAACCGTTTTATGCGCGGGTCGCCTATAAAGATGCCCAGGGGAAAATACTCCAATTGCTCCCCAATCTTTTCCGCAAGGATAATTACTTCAATGGAGGCGTGGTTTATGAATTGCCTTCGGGGACTGACCGGTTTGAATTGGAAGTAACTCCCCCGTTCGGCGAGGAAGAAATCATTGTCTATGCCGGCACAAACCCTCTGGGGGAAATCGACCTGAAAGCCTCCGGCTCAATTTATGAAGTAAAAACAAAACAGCAGGACATCGGGATTAAAACGAGAGCAGTCAAGATAAGACCAAAAGAAGGAGCCCCTGGTTCCGGAGCATCCGAATTCTTTGAAGGTAAAGCGACCCTAAAGACCAGGTAGGGAACAGATGAAGGGAAATGGGGCAAGGAAGGGGGGAGAAAAGATGAATAAGGTAATTTGCCGGATTATTATTTTTTTATGCTTATCCCTTCTTTTTCAGGCCTTCCCGGATGGAGAAGGCGTGGTGTCTTATGCGGGTGAACCGCCCAAAGACCCAATCCTCCGCATAGAAACAGGAATGCATACCGCCAGTATAGAGAGAATTGGCATCGACGCAGAAAATCGTTATCTGATTACGGGTTCCCCCGATAAAACGGTGCGGGTATGGGAATTCGCCACGGGAAGGCTGCTTAAGACGATTAGGCCCCCTATTGGAGAAGGGAATGAAGGCATAATTAAGTCGGTGGCCATTCCCCCGATGGAAAAACGGGCATTGTGAATGAGCTAACCAGCGCGGAGAGCGGGGCCGTGGTCTTTGCCTCATCCACGGGCAACCAGTATTCCGTCGAAAACCCGGCCTGGAATAACGGCGCTTTTACCAAAGCTGTTGTGGAGGGGATAAGCGGCAAGGCCGATTACGCGGGCAAGGGCAGGATTACCATCAACATGCTCGACCTCTATATTTCTGAGAGGGTGAAGGAGCTGACCAAGGGCCAACAGACGCCCACTACCACCAAGCCCCAAACGATCCCTGATTTCCCGATTGCGGTGAGCCAAAAGTAAAGATACATTATCCCTATATTTCATCCGCGCTCTCTAACAGGACCAGCGTTGACAAACGAGAGCCCAAGTATTGCGTTATATACGCGCAAAGGTATCATTTCGTCGCATCGGGTTAGCCTGGACGGTTTTTTCAACTGAAAAACCGATTAAATAAAAAGGGGACCACGACTTACTCTTCCCCGCATATCCCATTCTCACCGCTCTTTTTATACTTGACGATTTTCTTCTCTTTTTGTTAAGTTGAAATCGTAGAAATTATTAACCCATTAATATTGATGGAGTCGTAAAAAGTCCCATTTTCGTCATTGCGAGGAGTTCCGCCAATGCGGGACGACGAAGCAATCCCGTATTTTCAAGGACTTATAAAAACGAGATTGCTTCGCTTTCGCTCGCAATGACCATTTCGCGACTTTTTACGAGTTCATCAATATTGATGGATTCGTAAAAAGTCCTTTTTGTCCCATTTTCGTCATTCCCGCGAAAGCGGGAATCCAGTTATTTCAAGCAGCTCTGGACTCCTGCTTTCGCAGGAGTGACGGCTTTTCAGACTTTTTACAAGATCATCAATATTGATGATCCCCCTTCGGTTTAAAGGAGGACACGATGAAAAATATTTCCTTGTTCATACCCTGCACGGTCGATCTCTTCTTGCCCCATATCGGGGAAGCGACCGTATCCCTGCTCCGCCGACTGGGGATGAACCCGGTCTATCACCAGGAGCAAACCTGCTGCGGCCAGCCGGCCCTAAACGCTGGCTACCGGCAAGAAGCCAAAAAAGTGGCTAAACACTTCATCTCCGTCTTCGAAAAGGACGAAGTGATCGTGAGTCCCGCAGGCTCCTGCGCCTGCATGGTGAAAGACCACTATCCAGAGATTCTGGAGAATGAGCCAGACTGGCTGCGCCGGGCCGAGGCTCTCGCTCCCCGGGTATATGAATTATCCCAGTACCTGGTGGATGTGCTGAAAGTGGAGGACGTGGGCGCTTCCTTTGATGGAAAAGTGACCTACCACGAATCCTGCCACATCCTGCGGGGTCTTGGGGTTTCGGAGCAACCGAAAAAGCTGATTCAAGCGGTGAAAGGCGCCCAACTGGTGCCCCTCAACGGCGCTGATTCCTGCTGCGGCTTCGGCGGGGAGTTCGCCATTAACTTTCCCGATATCTCCGAATCCATGTTGGAAGACAAGCTGGAAAACTTCCTGGCCAGCGGCGCCGACCTGCTGCTCCTTAGCGAGCCCGGTTGCCTGCTCAATATCGGCGGCTACTTGAACCGCAACCATCCGGGCAAGAAAATCATGCACCTGGCCAGCTTTCTATCTACAAATGGCAGGGAGGCCGGATATGGAAATTAAGACTGAACAATTCACCGAATTGGCCAAAAAGGAGTTGAAGAACGACCGTCAACGCCTCTTCCTCAAGTTAATCCCGCCGGTGATGCGGATGAAGCGGGAGGCCGGGTTCGGCACGCTGCCCGACGCTCCGGCCGCCATGGCCTGCGGGGCGGCGATCCGGGCCGAAGCCATGGCCAGGCTTCCGGAACTTCTGGAGGAGTTCGAGAAGAACGCCACGGCCAACGGGATGAAAGTCGTCTGGACGCGGGACGACAAAGAGGCCAACGAGTTTATAAGGAATCTGGCCAAGGAAAAAGGGATCCAGTACGTGACCAAGGGGAAATCCATGGTCACCGAAGAGACCGCCCTCAACGAAGTTCTGGAAGAGCACGGAATCGAGGTCTGGGAGACCGACCTCGGCGAATTCATCGCCCAGCAGCTCCATCGCACTCCTTTTCATATTGTGGGACCGGCCATCAATGTCCCCGTGGAAGAGGTCCGGGACCTCTTCATTGAAAAAATCGGGCTGAAAGAGCCCACGCTGGACCCGGTGCAGTTGGGATACGCTGCCCGCCTGTTCCTCCGTGATAAATTTCACCACGTTAAGATGGGGATTACCGGGGTGAACATGGCGGTGGCCGAAACCGGGACGATCATCAACGTGGAGAACGAAGGCAACATCCGTTTCACCAAAGCGTCCCCCCCGATCCAGGTATCGGTAATGAGCTTGGAAAAGGTGATTCCCACCATGAAGGATGCCCTCCACCTGGTCCGGCTCCTGTGCCGGAGTTGCACCGGACAGAGGCTTTCCGTTTATGTCTCCATGGACAGCGGGCCCAAGAAGAAGGACGAGATCGACGGCCCCGAAGAGCTCTACATCGTCATCGTGGATAACGGTCGGTCCAAAATTTATCAGGACGTCAAGGCCCGGGAGGTCCTCCGCTGCATCCGCTGCGGGGCCTGCTTGGCAGGTTGCCCGGTCTGGCGGCAAATCGGAGGCTATGCTTACGGTTGGGCATACTCCGGCCCCATGGGCCAAGTTTTGAATCCGGTGCTTCTGGGGCTGGACAAAACTCAGGAACTTTACCGGGCCTCCACCCTGTGCGGGGCCTGCAAGAGCATCTGTCCGGTGGGTATCGATCACCCCAGCCTATTCCTTTATTATCGATCCAAAGATGTTCTGGAGGATCCTATTTTTAAGAGCAAAGACCGTCCTTGGGCGGAAAGACAGTTTTTCAGGATATGGAGCTTTGCAGCCAGCGCTCCCTGGTTGTGGAATCTGGGGGTCCGGATGGCCCGGCCCTTTATAAATAAGGATGCCCGCGACGGGATCATCAGCAAAACCATAGGCCCATCCGCGGGATGGTTCCGGAAGCGCGACCTGCCCTCCATGGCCGGATTCACGTTTCACGATCGGTGGAAGAAAATGCAGAATACAGAATCCAGAGGGCAGAAGTCAGAATGAACAGGGCAGTAAAACTCTTTCCAATTTCTTTATTCTGGATTATGTACTCTGACTCCTGAATTCCCAAGAGGTGCAAAATGGAACAAAGCGTACGGGATGAAATACTTACAAAATTGAAGGCGGCGCCGAAGGCGGCATTTCCTGCTCGCCCCCATCTGCCCCCCTACAAAACCCTCTCCATGGACAGGGAACAGCTTATTGCCGAATTCATCAACCGTCTGGCGGAAGAAGCGGTCGTGGTTCACCGGGCCAAAGACTTCCCGGAAGCCCTGGAAAAGCTTACGGTGGTTGCCTTAGAGGAGGGCTTGAAGAAGGTCATGGCCACCACCGATGATGTAGTCTTAAGGCTTGACCTGCCGGCCTGGGGCAAGAAGAATGACATCCAGGTCATGACTCCCGAGGATTTTCCCGACCGGGAATCTTACCGGGACGCCGTCTTTGACCAGGCCCAGGCTGGAATTACCGGGGTCGATTTTGCCGTGGCGGAATCCGCGACCATCGGCCTGGTTCATAACAAAGACCAGGCCCGCCTGGTGTCATTGGCCCCCATTCTTCATATCGCCATCGCGCCCGTGGATCGCCTCGTCCCGGCCTACGAGCAGGTCATTGAAAAAGTGTTTGGAAATAAGAAGCATTACCCCAGCCAGTTCGTCTTCATCTCCGGCCCGAGTATGACGGGTGATATTCAGGGAGTTCTCTTTAAAGGAATGCACGGCCCGCGGAAGGTGATCGTAATTCTGGTGGGATAAGGCCATGAAAAAAATCTCCATCCCTTCCAGACTATGGTATGAGAACAAAGAATGGGAATTAACTTTCCCTGACCGCTGGCAGGTAGATAATCTAAACCCGCCGGGATTTGAAAAGCCCGCCCTCAATCCCGAGCAAATTAGAGAAAAGATCGAGCATCCTCTAAAGGGGCCAACTCTCGAAGAAATAGCCAGGGATAAGAATCAGGCGGTGATTGTCTTTGACGACATGACCCGGCCTACACCGGTCAAGGACGTTGCCCCTTTTATCTTACAGTCCCTGCACAAGGCCGGGATGAAGAAAGATCAGGTGCGCTTCATCTGGGCCCTGGGGGCTCACACGGCCTATGACATGATCAATGCCCGCAAAAAATTGGGTGATGAGATCGTGGAAAATTACCCTGTATACAATCATGATCCCTTTCAAAATACCGTGCGCGTGGGCAGAACACCCACGGGAGTGGAGATCTGGTTCAACCGTGAGTTTATGGCCTGTGACCTGAAAATCGGGATTGGATGCATCACCCCTCACGTTCACGTGGGATTCGGGGGAGGTGCCAAGATCGTCCTTCCCGGAGTAGCGGGGATCGAAACGATCAATCAGTTTCACAATCAGTTGTATAGAGATCGAGGGCGCGCCGGCCTGGGGAATTTTGAAAACAATATCATGCGAGCTGAGTGCGACGCCGCCGGTGATGCAGCGGGGTTGAATTTCAAAGTTGATGCTCTGGTCAACCGCCGGGGACAGATTACCAACCTTTACGCCGGCCCTTTTCGGGCAACCCACGATGCCGGAGCGGCGGAAGGAAAAGACCATTATGGAATCCCCCCTGTTAGCGGCTATGATCTGGCCATCTTTAACGCCTATGCCAAAGCTAACGAGTCGGCCATTGCCCTTCTCTTTTCTTTAATGCTCCTGAAACCAGGGGAAGGAACCGGCGTCCTGATTTCTGACGCCCCTGAAGGGCAAGTGCCCCATTACGTGATGTGGGCCTGGGGTAGCGACTATGGCGGCCGCCACTATAATCCGAGGCCGAAAGGGTTTGCTCAAAGGTTGATGAAGAATTTAATTGTGCTGGCTCCCCACCCGGACCGCACGGGCCTTGACCTTGTCTGCCATGCCGATGACCCCATCATCGTCAAAACCTGGCCGGAAGTTTTAGCCATTCTCGAGGAAGATTATCCCGGCCCGGCAAAGGTCGCTGTAGTGCAAGACGGAACCATGCAGTACATAAAAAAGTAAGACGCAAAGCGCATGGAGCATAGCGCATAGAGTATAAGCAACCACCTCAGGGGTTCTTACGCTATGCTCTATGCGCTCCGCCCTATGCTTTTTTTGAGGTGGTTTAATGGAATATAACGCATTGGTGATCCATATCCGGGATAATGTGGTTGTTGCCCTGCGAAACCTGGCATTAGGAGAAGAAGTCAGGGCCAAAGGGGTTGAAGGGTTCCCCGTGTTGCAGGAAATCCCGGCCAGCCACAAAATTGCCCTCCGGGACATTCCCTCCGGGGAAGAAATAATCAAATATGGTGAAACCGTGGCAGTCACTTCCCGGAACATCAAAAAAGGGGAATGGGTGCATACGCATAACCTGGAAAGCAAGAGGTGGAAGAAATGAGAGAGATTACCGGCTATGCCAGAAAGAACGGGAAATACGGGGTTCGCAACCATGTCCTGGTCCTGGCCACGGTGGCCTGCGTCAACGGGGTCATCAACCGTATCTCCCGGGAGGCGCCCGAAGCCGTCTGCGTGCCCCACTCCTTCGGTTGCGGACGGGGAAGCTTAAGGGACACGCAGATCCTTTTCCGCATCCTGGCGAGTATGGTCCATCACCCCAATGTGGGCGCGGTCGTCTTGATCGGCCTGGGCTGCGAAAGATCCAACACCAAGAGTCTCCTGCCCTTTATCGAAAAGGCGGAGAAACCCATAGAGATTTTTAACGTGCAGGACTGCGGCTCTCTGCAAACCGCTAAAAAAGGGGCGGAAGCAGCCCGGCGGCTGCTGGCCGGGATCAGCGGCCAGACGCGGATCCCCCTCCCCTGGGAGAAGCTTCTCGTAGCCATGGAATGCGGCGGTTCCGACGCCATGTCCGGGGTGACGGCGAATGTGGCCCTGGGCGCGGTCTCAGATTGGCTGGTGGGAAAAGGAGCCAGTGTCATCTTCGGAGAAAACACCGAGATGATCGGAACATCCCATGTGCTCGCCCGGCGGGCCAGGAATGAAGAGGTAGGCAAAAAAATCGTGGAGATGATCGATCAGGCCGAACAGAGGACCAAAGATATTATGGGCAATCTGGCCAGCTGGGTCATTTCACCCGGGAATATGGACGGAGGCATGAGCACCATCGCCGAGAAATCCATGGGGTGCATTCATAAAGGCGGCGCGACCACGATCAATCAGGTCGTGGACTATGGAGAGTGGCCGACCGAAAAAGGGCTGATCCTCCAGGATGGACCGGGCTACGACGGAGATTCCATGGCCGGCCTGGCCGCCAGCGGTTCTCAGCTTATGTTTTTCTCCACTGGCCGGGGAACTCCGGCTGGGTTTCCAGCCGTCCCGGTTATTAAAGTAGCCAGCAATACCAGGGTCTATCAAACCATGATCGATGATATGGATATCAATGCCGGGAGCTTAATAGAAGGCAAGTCGCTGGAAGAGCTGCGAGAGGAAATGATTGACCAGATGATCCGGGTAATCAACGGGGAAAAAACCAAGGCCGAGGCCAACGAGATGGACGTCTTTACCATTATGACCGTCAATCCTCCCTTTTAGCCTTACCCTTATTTAACGTGCCTTGCCTTACGTAACTTAATTTTAGCCGAAAAAAGCTCTCAAATAAAAAATGATCGGAGGGTTTATGAAAATCACCTGTGTGCTCGGAAGTCCCAGGTCCAATGGGAACAGCGCGGTCCTGGCCAAACGTTTCGGCGATACCGCCGAAAAACTTGGCGCGGAAATCCAGACCTTTGCCTTGAATACACTCCATTACCAGGGCTGCCAGGCGTGCATGGCCTGTAAAACTAAAGCGGATAAGTGTGTTCTCCAGGATGACCTGACCGCTGTTTTGGAGAGGGTTCGGGAAGGCGACATTCTGGTAATGGCCACGCCTGTCTACCTCTGGGATGTGGCCAGCACTCTCCGGAGCTTCATCGAACGGACCTATTCCTACTTCGTCCCTGACTTTCACACCAACCCAAATCCCAGCCGCCTTTCCCCCGGCAAAAAGCTCGTCTTCATCCAAACCCAGGGACAGCCCAGCGAAAACCTGTTCGCCGACCTTTTTTCCAGGATCGAGCCTATATTCAAGCGCTACGGATTTACCGAAAGTTACCTCATTCGGGGCTGCGGCCTGCGTAAATTGGGCGAGGTCGAAACCCGTGACGAAGTCATGAAACTGGCCGAGGAGACGGCTAGAAAAATAATGGCCTAAAAAGCGTTCCCAACGGCAGGGACCGTCCGATCTTACGGAAGGAGATAGAAGCTGGTCCATCCGCCGAAAAAGTAACCCCAAGGTTACCTGCATACTTACGCCCGGCTGGTCACCTCAGCCGCGCAAGGGGCGGTGATGAAACTCTGACTGAAATGGCTCCTTTAAGTATAAAAGTCAGATTTAGTCTTACGTATACTGTCAGCCAGGTAATGACTTTTTTCTGAAATATTCAAATGATAAATCCCCCCCTGCAATGCAATATTTCAAACGCAATCTTCAATTTGAACTTGAAAACCGAGGCTATTTCCAAAGGCTATTTTCCCCTTGACTGCTCATGAATAAGAGAGTATTTTGGGTCATGGGTCAGTTATTCCCATCTTTTTCTGATTAACCAACAACCTGCCCTCTATCCTTCTGGAGCAGAGCATGAAAAGGAATTTCCGGAAGGTGCCCATACAAAGACTTGAGGGGAATTTCTATTCCTTTGGAGTCATTTCTCTTCTATGGCTACAGTTTGCATTGGTCTTATCAAGTCTCGATAACAACAAAACCATCCGAGCACCGAAAACCTCTTTGGGGGCTTTTTAATTTCAGGTTTTTATATGGCAGCCGTTTCTTCTGTCCTGATTTCTGTTTACATAAGAACTTTTCCTCCACTTAAGCATGCTGTTGCCCCCCACTTGATCCATTGGAATGGAGCTAACGATTGCGGGCAGGCTCTGCTGTATTTCGTATTTGATAATCGGTTTAAGATAAAATATACTTATCCCCAGAATAAGCGTTCTTACAGGTAGGAATAAAGATGGAATTCATAAACAAGTTCTTGCACGGTGATTGCGAGGATGTTCTAAAGAAACTTTCCGACAATTCGATTGATTTGATTTTTACCTCACCACCTTACGCCGACCAAAGAAAAAATACTTATGGCGGCGTCAGCCCCGATGAATATGTGGACTGGTTTTTGCCGAAAGCCAGTCAATTCCTGCGCGTTCTTAAACCTACAGGAACTTTCGTCCTGAATATCAAAGAACGGGTCTTCGATGGCGAGAGACATACTTACGTTATCGAACTGATTTTGCGCATGAGAGAACAGGGATGGCTATGGACTGAAGAGTTCATGTGGCACAAAAAGAACTCCTACCCAGGCAAATGGCCAAACCGTTTTAGGGATAATTGGGAGAGATTGATCCAATTCAACAAGGCTAAGGAATTCCATATGTATCAAGAAGCGGTCATGGTGCCGGTTGGGGAATGGGCAAAAGACCGTTTAGCCAAACTAAGTGAAACTGACAAAACCAGAGACGAATCGAAGGTCGGAAGCGGTTTTGGTAAAAATGTCTCAAATTGGTTGGGTCGTAAGATGGTTTATCCCACAAATGTACTCCATATGGCGACCGAATGCTCAAACCGTAACCATAGTGCCACCTTTCCTATTGAATTACCGGCATGGTTTATAAAACTATTCACCAAACCGGGAGATATGGTTCTTGATCCGTTTATGGGTTCGGGAACAACTGCATTCGCTGCTGTTCAGTTAGGTAGAAATTTTGTGGGGATAGATATCAATAAAGAATATATTGAGTTGGCACGGGAAAGGACGGCGCAAGAACAAATTCGATTACCCCATATCGCCGAGAAACGGCCGTCTTACTCAGTTAGAAAATTGCATACCAAGAATGGAGCAAAAGCTAAACGATGAAACCATTAAATCTCGATGAAGTTTATGAGTATGTGAATGAGAACATTATTGATTTTCACCAACGAAAAGTTAAATCGTTGGAAGAACTGCGTCTTGAGAAGTTGCTTACAAAGAATCCTTATCTGTTCAAAGCCAAGAATATCACCACGGCTAGCGAACTGATCACCAATCTGCTCGAAGCTTTCTTATCTTCATCCGAAGAAAAATTGTTTGGTGACTTTCTGGAAGGATTAGCAGTCTTTATTGCGCAGAAGACTTGTGGTGGTCACAAATCCGCTGCGTCGGGAGTGGACCTGGAGTTCCTTTACAAGAAAGTCCATTATGTAGTGTCAGTCAAGTCGGGAACCAATTGGGGCAACAGTTCTCAGCAGGATAAACTTGAGCAAGATTTGAAGAAGGCTGTTGCCAGAGTCAAGCAGTTAAAACACGGCGCTAATGTTCAGCCCGTTTTGGGAATTTGCTACGGGAAGACAAAGACAAGTTATGTTCGTGGTTACTTGAAGGTAGTTGGGCAGAATTTCTGGTATTTGATCAGCGGGAATAAAAATCTTTACACAGACATTATTGAGCCAATAGGTCACAGGGCAAAAGAGCATAACGAAAACTTCCTGTGTGAAAGAGGTAGAGTAATAAACTTGTTCACAAGACACTTCATTGATGAGTTTTGCGATGCCACTGGCGCAATCAACTGGGTGAAACTTGTCGAGTTCAATAGTGGCAACTACGATTTAAACAAATTCCTTGCTTAAGTTTTTTTTCGAATTCTGGGGACACCATACCTATGTATAAATTACCCCAAAAAATGCGGGAGCATGTCATTTTTTAAAATGAAAGTGCCTCCGACTATAGTAAAATAAGGTGATTTAAGACTTATAAACACTATAGAGGAGGCACTTAAAAGGTGAAGAAAAATATATCTCAGAAAGATCAGATTGACAATCAGAAAGTAGAGACCGTTACCGAAGAATTTACAGGGAAAAATCTGACCCGCTTTGGGGGAGCGGGACTGATCCGGAGATTTTTTAAGCGCCAACATATCCAAGAGAAGATTGAGCAAGGAGTTCAGATCGAAGGGCGCAGGGAGTGTAAATACGGCGTTGGTTCGATGTTGGTGAGTCTCTTGTACGGGATGTTTTTGGGTTATCCCCGGCCGAGTCAAATGAAGGCTGGAGGGTTTAGAGAGGGCGTGGGGAGAGGTGTTTTTAGGGTCTGTTTGCATAAAATATTTTCCGCCCTTTTTATCTACTTTTTGACCACCAATTCCTATTTTCCCCAGCATTCTATAAGAAATTTCCATAAGAAGGGTTTTGGCCATCTGCTTAAATCGTAACTTTTTGTCTTTTAACCCATTCACGCATTATTTGGGTTTATTTCTAGGCGATAGCGGACCGGATAACGGCCCAAAATCTCGCTCACGCCAGCCTCAATCTGCTCCCGATGAACCTGAGGTTGGGGGCGAATGGTGAGAGTGGCCATGGTGCCATGGAGCCGGTCTTCGCCCACCTGCACTTCAACGGACTGGGCCATCGTTTTTAGGGCCTGGAGTTCTGCCTCATATACGCGGCGAATGGCGTCCCAGCGCAGAGCTGGTTTGAAAATTTTGCCCACTGGGGTTAAGGGCATATCTTTGATGAGATAAACATCTTTGGGAATGGCGGCTCGCTCTCCGATGTGGTTTTTTAAATAGTCGAGGATTTGTTCTGGGGTGAGGCTGGCATTTTCATGGAGTTGCACATAGACCACGGGGACCTCTCCGGCGTGGGGATCCGGTCGGCTTACAGCGGCGGCCACCTGAATACCGCCCAGGCGATATAAGGGATCTTCGATGGCCAAGGGATCGATGTTATGTCCTCCCCGAATGATCAGATCTTTTTTGCGCCCGGTAAGCCAGAAATACCCTTCGGCATCCTGCCTTCCCAAATCGCCCGTATTAAACCACCCGGCTTTGGGCCAGACGCCCCGGTTGTGGACCTCTTCGAAATAACCACTGAAAACATTGGGTCCTTTGATGCAGACAGAGCCAATCTCATCCGTTTCCGCTTCCCGGACGAATTGGTCCTTATCATCCAGGATAAAAATCTTCATTTTCTGGTAAGGCAGGTGCAGACCGATCGATCCTACTTTCCGCTCCCCATGATAGGGATTGACGGAGGAGGCGCAGGTCCCTTCGGTTAGCCCATATCCTTCCAAGATCTTCATGCCCGAATGGGCTTCAAATCTTTGGAAGAGTTCCACCGAGAGTGGGGCGGCCCCACAGATGGCGTAACGGAGGGAAGAAATGTCTGCATCCCCTTTGGGGATATCCAACAGTACGGACAGTACCGTAGGGACGGCGGAAAAGGTCACTGCCCGGTAGTGCTCCACGATTTTATAAAAATTCTGCATGATGGTGGGATCTCGATACCCCCGGGGCGAGAGGATCACCACATGGGCGCCCAAGGAAAAGGGCATGGATCCGGTCACGATTGTCCCGTTGACGTGAAAGAGGGGAAGGCCGCAAAGGATAGTTTCCCCGGGGTGGAAGTCTCCGACCAATTGGGCCATGAAGGTCATGGCCGCCTCGTTGAAGTGGGTATGGGGGGCGATTTTTGGGATGCCTGTGGTGCCACCGGTGTGATACATGGAAGCTGTATCCAGAGGGTCAATCTGGCGGTTAGAATCAAGCTTTTGGCCGTTGTACCGCGCCACCAACTCATCATATCCATAGATCCCTTCTTTTTCATCGGAAGGTCCCATAACTCGAATGATACCCTTAAGGTTGGGCAGGTCCTTGCGAATGCTCATCACTTTCGGCCATATATCGGCGCCGGGAAACTCGGCCAAGGCAACCAGAACTTTGGTCCCGGCAGCCTGGCAGATCTCCCGGATGGTTGATGGTTCTAAAAGGGGGTTGATGGGATTAACGATTCCGGCGGCCTCTCCTCCCCACAGAACATAATGGGTATGCGGAAGGTTTGGGAGAAGATAGGATACGACATCCCGGGGGCCGATCCCCATATCATAGAAGAGATTGGCTGTCCGGTTTATTTGGGCCCAAAAGTCCCGGTAGCTTATATGGGTGGGTTTAGAATAGTTTTCCCCAGACAGAATGAAGCTAATGGCCGGGGCGTCTGGATTGATAGAGGCCCCTTCTTGGAGGAGATGGTAAGTATGGAAAGCGGTAAGTCTTTTTTCTAATGGCACTTTTTCGAATTCGGCAATATCGGCCAGGTTGGCTATCTGAAATGTACTCATGCCCTTTCCTCCCTTTCTGGTATTTAGTTATCGCGGAAATGAACCGATCGCTGGCCGCCGTCTCTAAGACGGGTTTCGTGGAATTTTGGGGACGTTGTTTACTAACTTAAGTAAGTTTCTGATCTTCAATGCAAGATCAAAGAGATGGCAATACTTAAGCTTGTCAACAACGTCCCGTAATTCCCCGTAATTCCACAGGCCAAACAAGGGGTCTTGGTTTCTTTAAGAAGTTTTCCAAGTCGTTCTAAGAAATGGTTCCGGTCAGTGTCGTCGCGAAAGATTTTGGCTCGTTCGATCCCCCGAACGATGATGTGATGCAAAGCTCCTGGGACGTCAATCCGTGATCCCCTCGGCATGCTGAGTACATAGCATAAGTCATGCTCCCTGTAAACTTAAATATGCAAATATAAAGGGCGTCCCCCGTTTTTTAATCATGGAGGGAAGCCCCGCCCTCAGCCATGAAAGAAGTCCTGCCTTGTGCTCCCGAGAGATTCCCCCTCCCGTTCGGGCCGTGTCTTGACTATCATTCTGAAATCATGAACGAACATCAAAAGTGAAGGGGGGCAAGGCGGATTACGGGCTTGACATCGGTAGTTGTTATGAGATAAAGTGCCCGTAAAAATTAGTATGATAGTGTGCGAAAATCTTGTTTTGGAAGGCTGGCCTAAAGGTTTTGGCCAAGTAAATCCTCATTTCCCATGAGGGAAAAAGATGACGGTTTCATATTGGTGCATAAAGGGGTGTCCAGCAGAAGAAGAGAGAACGTCTCCGGGTGTAAATCGGTTCGAAATTGAAGGAGAGGGAGGTGATGCCAACCAGAGGAAAAGTGTAATAAGAGAAATTACAAGGCCTCGAAGAGAGGGAAGGAGGAGGTAAAGATGAGTACGAAATATCGAGGATTCATTGTGGCTCTGGCGCTTTTCGGGGTTTGGGCGTTTGGCGATGCCGCCTTCGCTCAACCGACGAAAAAGGCTCCGGAGATTAAGAAACCGACGAAGGTGGAGAAAGTTGGGAGCGTTCCCAAAACCTTTATCATGGCTGCCTCGGGCCCTATTGGGGGGACTTTCCTCCCTTACGTCGGCGGGCTTGCGGTATACGCCACAGAAGCGATTGAAGGGCTGACCGTTTCCATTGAAGCCACGGGCGGCTCCACAGAGAATGTCCATCTGATCGGCCGGAAAGAATCCCACATCGGCATTGCTCATGGCTCAACGATCTTTAATGCTTCCAAAGGCCTCGATGAGTATAAAGGCACGGTCTACAAGGACCTGCGGGGTCTCTTTCGGACTTACGGCAATGTGGCGCACATTGTGACCCTGAAGAAAACCGGAATTAAAACCGTCGCCGACCTGAAGGGCAAGAGAATCAGTATGGGAACCGCGGGGTCAGGCTCGGCCATCTCGGGAGAAAAATTTCTGCGGCACCTGAAGCTGTGGGATCAGGTGAAGGCTATCCACCTGCCGGCCATGGAAGCATCGGAAGCCCTGAAGGACGGCCGCATCGATGCCTATAACTGGCACACCGGGATTCCGTCGGCGGCCATCGTCGATACGGCGGCAACCCATTCCAAGGAGATGGTCCTCCTCGACCTTCATACAATGGCTGAACAGTCGGGTTTCTACAAGGCCCTTCCCTATTATTCCTTCAGGGAAATTCCCGCCAAGACCTATATGGGCCAGGAGCAGCCGGTGCCCACATGGGACACAGGTTGCTTCATCATTGCCCACAAGGATCTCGATCCCCAGATCGCCTATTTGATCCTTAAAGCCTACTTCAGCGAACCGGGGATGAAGTATGCCGTCGCCGTCCATGCCTCAGCCAAAGAGACAACCATCCAGGATGCTCTGATGGGCTTTACCATCCCCCTGCATCCTGGCGCAGTGCGCTTCTGGGAGGAGAAGGGGCTCAAGGTCCCCCCAGAATTGCGGCCTTGATGCCAGAGAGGGGAGCAGACAGGGGCCCTGGGAGATGGAATAATCGCCTCCCAGCGCCCCATTTTTAGTTTCTTTGTTCAGGATGCATCTCATAAGATCGGAGAAGATTTTCATGATCGGGTTGGAGAAAGTCAAGGATTTCATCGTCGAAAAGCTGATGATAACCCAGAAGCGTCAGCTCCGTTCCCCTTATGATCAGGTGGCGCATTTCCTCGGGGCAGCCCTTAGCGCTCTATTTATCTATTGGTTGGGATTCGGCCGGGCCGACCCACAGCACTTCCGGGGCATTTTCTTCGGGGTCACCATGATCCTGGGTTTTATTATATTCCCGGCGAGAAAGGATTCGCCGAAAGATCGACCTTCCTCCTTCGACTATCTTCTCATCGTTCTCTGCCTGATTACGGTCACCTATTTCATCACTGAATTTCCGGCGATGGCCTACCGGATGGGCGCTTTCACCCAGACCGATCTGATCATGGGGCTGATAGCGGTTGGGTTATCGCTGGAGTATACCCGCCGAGTTATGGGGCCGGTCCTGCCCGCGCTGGGCATCCTGGCGCTTATATACAGCCTGGAACCTTTTGCACCCCACTTCCCGGGGCTCCTGGCCCACCGGGGATTCAGCCTCCTTAGGGTCATGGGGTTCCTCTGGGCAACCCTGGATGGAATTATGGGGATCGTGCTCAATGTCTACGCTCGATACGTCTTCCCCTTTGTTATCCTGGGCAAATTCCTTGAATTTTCCGGAGTGGGCAAATACTTGATCGACCTGCCCTACTCCCTGGCCGGTCGCTACACCGGCGGGCCAGCCAAAGTGGCGGTGGTGGCCAGCGCCCTCTTTGGCTCGATTTCGGGAAGCGCGGTGGCCAATACCATGGCCACAGGCACTTTCACCATCCCTCTCATGATAAAAACGGGTTACAGGCCCCATGTGGCCGGGGCCATCGAGCCCGCGGCTTCCACCGGCGGGCAGTTTCTGCCGCCGGTAATGGGAGCGGGTGCTTTCCTTATGGTGGAGTTCCTGGGGATTCCTTACCTGTCGATCATCCTGGTCGCCTTTCTCCCGGCCATGATCTATTTTATCAGCGTTTTCGCCATGGTCCATTTTGAGGCTGTTAAGCAGGGCCTGAAAGGATTGCCGAAGGAGGAGTTAGAGGATCCCCTCCAATTATTGAAGAGAGGTTTTTATTATTTTATCCCTTTGGTCCTTCTTATTTATCTCCTCATTCAGGGTTATTCTCCAAACTACTCGGCGGTCTGGTCGATTATCTGCTGCTTGCCCATAAGCTGGATCAGGCGCGAGACTCGTCTCACACCCGGAAAAATTTATGAGGCCCTGGGCAAGAGCACCCTGGACATGGTGAGCGTCAACTCTCTGGCCGGAACGGTGAATATTATCATTGCCATCGTCACCTTAAGCGGCCTGATGATTCGTTTCCCGCACATTATCCTCTCCTTTTCCGGGGATAGTCTGATTGGGGTTTTGGGGCTGGCAGCGGCTGCGGCTTTTGTTCTCGGGATGGGGGTTCCCACCACGGCCTCGTATATCATGATGGCCATCCTGGTGGTGCCGGCCCTGGATCGGCTCGGCGTCCCTCTGCTGATCGCTCATTTTGTGGTCTTCTGGCTGACCCAGCTTGCCGGTTTGACGCCGCCGGTTTGCGTTGTGGCCTATGCCGGTGCGGCGATCGCCAAAGCAGATCCCTTTCGTACAGGCATAACCTCATTAAAATTCGCTGTCTTTCTCCCCATCATGCCCTTGCTGTTTGTCTACAGACCATCGATCCTTTTAGAAGGCAGTCCCTTGGAAATCATCTGGACGGTTTTTATATCCATCGTGAGTGCCGTTGCCTTGGGGTTTGGTTTATTCGGCCGTGTCAGCAACATATGGCTGAGGATGGTCTTGTTTCTGGGCGCGGGGATTATGCTTTGGCCCGGTTTATTAAAAGATTTAGTTGGGCTGGCGCTCATTGGCTCGATATGGATATATATGAAGAGAATATCATAAGGCCGGGGTAAGGGAACCCTTGGCACATCACGCTCTACTCTTGAACCGCCGCATGGAATTCTTTCCGTCGGCGCCTGGGATGCGCCCCCTCGATGCCTATCTTCCCGAGGAGCAAGGCTCTTTTTTTAGCAAAGGGAGAAACCAACCACGCTCTCTGCTTGTTGCTGGGGTAGAGTAGAGAGTTGGCTTATTGGCGCCGTCGCTCTATTTCCAGCTTTTTACTCTACCCCTGCCACTTAGACATCACAACCCCAATCCAGATTAGGGAATCAACTATTTTTCAATTCCTCCACGATGGCGTCCCCCACCTGGGCGGTGTTATTTTTCCCCCCGAGATCCGGAGTCTTCACCTGGCCCTTGGCCAGTACAGCTTCTACCGCTTTTTCGATTCGGCGACCTATTTCCAGGGCTTTGGAATCGTCATGCCTATTTCCCAGCCATTCGAACATCATTCCTCCGGAGAGGATGGCGGCGATGGGATTTACGATCCCTTTTCCGGCAATATCCGGAGCGCTTCCGTGGATGGACTGGAAGAGGCCGTGATTGTCTCCCACTTCCGCAGAAGGAGCCAGGCCCAAGCTTCCGATCGTCCCGGCCCCTAAGTCTGAAAGGATGTCGCCGAACATGTTTTCAGTCACGATCACATCAAAGCGCCACGGTCTCTGGACCATCAGAACCGTCAGGGCGTCGGTGTAATAATGTTCGTTCTGGATATCAGGAAACTCTTTGGCCACCTCTTTGAAGACCTCCTCGAAAAAAGCGTAGGCTTCGACCACGTTGGACTTGGTCGTACAGGTCACCCTCTTCACCCCGTCCTCGGGAGCTCCTTTGCGCCGCCTGGCCATCTCGAAGGCGGCCCGCACAATCCTCTCCGTCCCTTTCCGGGATATGATCAACGGATTAACTGCGGCTTCGTTTCCGATGCGGAATCCTCCCTTGCCGAAAGTATAAAGCCCTTCGGTGTTCTCCCGGAAGATCACGTAGTCAATCCCTCTCTCCTGGGCTTTCTTCAGGGGCGACTCTATACCTTTATACAGCTTGACGGGTCGGATGTTGGCGTAAAGGTCCAAATCCTGCCTATAGATGTATCCAGATTGCACTTCCCTCCCATCGGGCAGGCGAACCTCGGGAAGGCCCACGGCTCCGAAATAGACCGCATCCGCCTTCCGTACCTTTTCAATGTCTTCCGGACTAAAAGCGGTTCCCGTTCTCCGGTAGCGTCCCGCCCCAATCTCCAATTCCGTGAACTGCACTTCCAGGGAAACCAGGTCCAGTGCCGCCTGAATGACTTTCATCCCCTCTTTGATAATCTCTGGTCCTACCCCATCTCCTGGCAATTCAACTATTTGATATGATCCCATGTTTTCTCCTTTTTATAGAATTATGGTTCAAGGATTCAAGGGGTCGAGGATTCAAATGGAATAAAATTCAAACATTCAATATTCCATTCGAACCCCTGGACCCTTGACCGCCCGAACCGATTAACCTTGAACTTGAAACATGAAACTCGGTATCAATTTAGCGATTTGAAAAAATGGTATTAAAGCCTTTGTTGAGGGCCGGGGGTTAGAGCGGAACGCGCCGGAAGCATCGGTTGGGTTTCCGCTTGGCCACGAAGACAGAAGATCTTTTCCTCCGGAGGAGGCGGGCGTTCTTGCCCGCCCCATATGCGGAGATATAAGCGCCTTATGATTCCAAACGTTCCGCTCTGGCCCCCGGCCCCTGGAATCCCTTGGCCTTTACAACACACTTTTTTTCAAAGTGCTAAAGTGTTACGAATCTCGTAACTCGCCACCCTTACTTTAATTTCGCCAGCGCCTCTGCTTTCCTCCGCTCCACCGCGGCGATAGCATCGGCGCGCTGGAGAATCAGCCTGGATCGGTTATAGACCGGAATATCCACCATCTTTCCATCCAAATTAACCGAGGCCGTTCCCCTACGCACCCCTGCTTCGAAAGCTTCCACAGCCCGGCGGGCATATTCCACTTTTTCCGGAGGGGGGGAGAAGACCTGGTTAAGCACCGGTACCTGATCCGGATGGATGCAGGAAGCCCCCTCACATCCTACCTGGCGGGCTCTGGCGGCTGCTTGCTCAAACCCCTGCAGATCGCGGAAAACAGCAATGCTTCCCAAAAGACCCATGGGTCTTATCCCGGCTGCCTTGCAGACCGTTACCACCCAGGAGACGGGATAAAAAATCTCTAGTCCGTCCGGAGAAGGTTCTACCCCTAACTCCAGACAATAGTCTTCCATACCGACGGTCATGGACTTAACCCGGGGGCTGGATAGGGCAATCTCCTGGGCTTTCAACAAACCCCGCGGGCTCTCGATGAGGATGGAGAACTTGATGTGGCCGGGTTTGATCCCTCGTTGCCGCTCCAGCTTTTCCACCAGAGCCTCCAGGTTGCGCACTTCCTCGGCAGATTCGGTTTTGGGCAGGGTAATTCCATCCAGGCCCGGATGGACCGAGGCCTCTATGTCCGATGTAAGGAGGGATGGGTCTTTGTTGACCCGCACCCCAACCTCTGCCCCGCCCCGCGCCGCCAGGGGAATCGAGTCTTTGATCAGCTTGCGGGCGTTTTCCTTTTCGGCATAAGGAACTGCATCCTCCAGATCCAATAGAATGGCGTCCGCGCCCCGGAGATAAGCCTTCTCCACAAACTTCGGGATGTTCACTGGAAGAATTAACGTGGATCTTCGCACCATTTGGTTCATTCCTACACTCCTTTAAAAATTTGTGGCCCACTGGGGCCTCGGTTCATTATTTGGATAACAGGCCGGGAAGCCAGGTCGAAAGAGCGGGGATGTAGGCAACCACCAAGAGGACGGTGATCTGCACCAGAATCCAAGGGATCAACTCTTTGATCACCCGGACCAGGGGGGCTTCAGCCATGTCTGCGACCAGATAAAGCAGAACCCCTACGGGGGGAGTCAGCAGGGCGATGCCCAGGGAGAGCACGAATACGGTCGAAAAATGATAAGGGTCAATTCCCACTTTAGTGGCCAGAGGATACATAACGGGAACGAAGATGAAGATCATGGCGATCACATCCAGCCCGCAGCCGATAACCAGCAAAAACCCGATCAGCAGGGTGAGAACGACGTATTTATCGGTGCTGATGGAAAGGATCAGTTCCACCAATTGTTCCCCCACCCCGGTGTTCATCACGACATACCCGAAGAATCCTGCTGAAGCCAGGATGATCAGGAGGTTGGAGACCCCCTTGGAAGTTTCTTTGGCCATGGCCCAGAAATTATCCAGCCGGATCTCCCGGTAAAAGAAACCCAGGGTCAGCGCATACAAACAGGCCAGGACACCTGTCTCGGTGACGGTAACGACCCCAAAAACGACCCCCCCCAACAACAATGGCCGGCATGATTAAAACCAGAAATCCGTCCAAAAAGGCCCGGCTCATTTCCTTGAGGGGGGCCCGCCTCTCTTCCTTGGGGTAATTCCGGCGGCGGCTGATGACATAAGACAGGCCCAAAAAGGAAAAACCCAGGAGCAGCCCGGGAATCGCCCCTGCCAGGAAGAGCTTCCCGATGGCCATGTCCTGCATGACCCCGATCAGGATCATGGGAATGCTGGGGGGAATGATGTGCCCCACCGTGGCCGTTGCCGCGGTTACGGCCGCCGAGAAATCCGCCGGGTAGCGGTCCTTTTTCATGGCTGGGATGAGCACTCCGCCGATGGACGCGGCATCGGCGACACAAGACCCCGAAACCCCGGCGAAGACCATGCTGGCCACCACGTTCACATGGGAGAGTCCTCCGGTCACATGGCCGATGATGACCCGGGAAAAGGCCACCAGCCGATGGGTAAGCCCGCCTATAAGCATTAGGGACCCGGCGAGATAGAAGAAGGGGATGGCCATCAGCCCGTAGCTATCCAGGGCTAACACCATGCGGTTGGGAATCATGACCAGCAACTTTGGGGTCACAACTTTGGGGTCAGGCAATCGTAATAAAGTATTTCTTCTTTCCCCTCATTCTTAGATTCAGTTCCATGGCTTCCACTCTTTGCGCTACACCCCTATCTCGCTGAAGCAGATTCTCAATCTTCCTCAACGCGAAACTTATCGTCATCGGCTCCCGTTTAAAATACCGGCCAATCTCTTTCACCCGCATACCTGCCAGCTTTCTCGCCAGATATCCTACCAAACCCCGGGCGATCACATGGTAGAGGGCGCCGGGAAAATGAATACGAGGTTTTCGATTCATGAAGCTTTTGTAGCACTGCGAGAATTTTCTGTCAATACTTTATTATCATTGCCTGACCCCAGATATTTTGCCTGACCCCAGATACATGATTATGATTCCAAGCGTTACGCTCTGGCCCCCGGCCCCTGGAATCCCTTGGTCCTTATAACACACCTTTTTTCAAAGAGCTAAAGTGTTACGAAAATACGGGATTGCTTCGTCGTACCGCATTGGCGGAAGTCCTGGCAATGGCGAAAACGGAACTTTTTACGACTCCATCATCTCTTAGCCCAGGAAAAAATTTTATTTTAAATCCTGATTGTGTTATATAAGTTGATATAGGAGGGTCTTTCACTAAACCGGGGGTACACGGTTTAAAAAAAAAGGGGAGTTAAAAATGAAAAAAAGTACGATCCCATGGGCCTGCTGGCGGGGAAACAAGAATCTTCCCCTAACTTTTCCCAATCATTGGAAGGTGCGCAAGGCCTCCATGGCCGATGGGCCGGATATCAGTCAGGCCGAAATCCGCAAGGCCTTCCAGAATCCCATCGGCCAGGAGACCATCCGCAGGTTGGCCGAAGGGAAAAAAACCGCGGTCATAGCCGTAGATGACCTGACCCGGCCCACCCAGGCCTACCGTTTCTTGCCCTTCACCCTGGAAGAGTTGAATCAAGGGGGCATCAAGGATGAAAACATCAAGATCGTCATGGCCGTCGGCTGCCACCGCCCCTTGATGAAAAACGACCAGGAGAAAAAGTTAGGGAAGAAGATAGCCAACCGCTTTCCGGTTTACAATCATCACCCCTACGAGAACCTGATCAATGTTGGCACCACCTCCAGAGGAACCCCGGTGCAGATCAACCGCTATTTTATCGAGGCCGATGTCAAGATCGGCATTGGCTTTATCACCCCCCACCCCATTGCCGCCTTCGGCGGAGGGGGCAAGATCGTCATCCCGGGATTGGGATCTATTGATACCATCCAAAAAAACCACACCCCGGCCTTCATGGGCAAGATCGGCAGTACGGGCTTCTCTCAGGGATATGATCTGAACACCAACGAGCTGCGCTTGGATATCGAAGAAGGCGCCAGGATGGCCGGTTTGAACGTCATCGTCAATTCCGTGGGAACTTCTGCTGGTAAAACTGCCGGGGTTTTTGTAGGAGATTTGGTCCAGGCCCATCGCGCGGCTGTGGAACGGGCTGGAAAAGTATATTTGACCGAGGCCCTGCTGGATGCGGATATCGGCATTTTTAATGCTTTCCCCGAAGATACGGAATTGGTCCAGGCCCAGAAGGCCCTCAATGTATGGACGGGCAATTTATCCCGCCGTTTGGTGCGCGCAGGGGGAAAAGTGGTCATTGCCACTGCCAGCTCCGACGGCCTGGGATTTCATTCCCTCGCCGACCGCGGGATGAGGCTTTATAACCCGGTAGATCGCCGCCAGTCTATAGCTGGAATCTTCCAGGGGCGCAAGGTTATTGTTTTTTCGCCCAACTGCTCGCGGGCCGACCTTTTGGAACGTTATCCGGAAACCGCGATCATTCGCAATACCTGGAAGGATGTCTTGGAAGAGTTGAAAGAGGGGAGTTCGGGACAGAGCGTTTCCATCTTTCCCAACGGCTCTTTACAATTCGCCGTTTAAAAACCATTTTCCCGTTTCCGCGATACCTCCTGAAGTGATTTAAAACATTCGGGGGGTATCGCGGACTTCCTCCTTGAAAAACCGCTGCAACCCCTATCTCACCCTACGGGCTTCACCCGCCCAGAACTTTTCCCGGAGTTCTCGTTTGAGAACTTTTCCATAAGCGTTCTTGGGTATGGCGTCGATGAAATCTACCGATTTGGGTTTTTTAAAACTGGCCAGATACTGCTTGCAAAAGCTGATAATTTCATCTTCCGTAGCCTTTCGGCCTTCCCTCAGCGACACAATGGCCTTGATGGATTCGCCCCACTTTTCGTCAGGAACTCCAATAACCGCCACCTCCAGAACGGCGGGGTGTTTGATGATCACATCCTCAATCTCCCGGGAGTAGATATTTTCCCCTCCACTGATAATCATATCCTTGGCTCGATCGAGGATGTAGACATACCCTTTTTCATCCATGATCCCTAAATCTCCCGTGTACAGCCATCCGCCCCGTAAGGTTTCAGCGGTTGCTTCGGGGTTTTTCCAGTAGCCCTTCATGACCACTTCCCCCCGGACTACAATCTCCCCCATCTTTCCCGGCGGGAGGTCTCGGTCCATATCGTCAATAATCTTCACTTCCACATCCGTCCGGGGAATCCCCGCCGAGGTCAAACGCCTCATTTGTTCATCTGTACCTTCCAGCAGATGTTCTTCCTGCCGAAGGTAGGAGATGGTCATGGGAGCTTCAGCCTGTCCAAAAAGCTGAACGAAGATCTGACCCATTCTTTTTACCGCAGCCTTAAGGTCTTCCACCAAGATAGGGGCCCCGCCATAATTGATACACCTCAGACTGCTTAAGTCATAACGGCCAATCTCCGGGGAGATGATCAGACGTTTGATCATCGCCGGGGCCATGAATATATTGGTAACTCTCCTCCTCTGGATAGCTTTAAAAACAATAGGAGGGTCAAAAGATTTCGAGGCCAGGATAACATTGGCCGCGCCCTTGGCTACGTTGGGAAGAGAATAGAGCCCGCTCCCATGGCTTAGGGGAGCGGCATGCAAGGCCGCATCTTCTGGTCCCAAGGGGCACATGTCGGCGAAAAAATTCATGGTCATGACCATCAGGTTATGATGGGTCAGCATCGCCCCTTTCGGACGGCCCGTGGTTCCAGAGGTATAAAAAATCCAGGCCAGGTGGTCCCTCTCCACCTCTTCATCGTTAAAATTGGCCGGTTTATCCTTGATTAAAGACTCGTAAAGAATCATTCCCTCCAAAGGTTCTGTGATGCAGATGTAGTGCTTAATCCGGGGCATCTCGCCTTTGAGGGCATAGAGGGAGTCCCGGAAATCTTCTCCCAGGATGACTGCCTCAGCCTCCGAGTTATCGATGATGAAACTGCACTCTTTGGGGTGGAGGCGAAAATTGACGGGAACCGATCCCAGCCCGGCCTTGAAGCAGGCAAAGAGAGCCTCGAGGAACTCGGGGCAGTTGTGCAGGAGGATGGCTACATTCGCCCCCTTCTGGATTCCCAAGCCCCGGAGGGCATTAGCCAACCGATTGATTCGTTCGTTGGCCTGCTGGTAAGTCAACTCATAGTCGCCGTAGGCTATGGCCAGCCTATCGGGAAAGGTGCGGGCCGTTTTGGTGAAAAGTGTCCCCACGTTCATAGACGTACCTTACTGGCTTGAAAAGCCGGCAAGCGAAGCTTATGCCCCACTTGCCGGTCTAAGGTAAAAAGGGGCTAAGGCTTGAAAGCTAAATAAGTTTTCTGTTCGGGCCATAATCTTCGCGCTTTCCTCCAGCTCTACGACCCCCACGACATAAGGATTATTTTTACTAAAGCCTTCTTTTCTAAATAGGCTTCAGCAAAAAAATCCTTGGAATTACGGTCTTTAAATAATCCCAATTTGGACAATCCGCCCCCAACAACTGCTACGCCTCTTGAAAGTTTTTTCTTCCTTCTCATGTCAACCTCCTTGATAAAGGATTAACCTAACCACAGAGCGTGCAGAGAACGTATCCATTTCAACTTTAACTCCTTAAGAATTTTTCCATCCTCTCCTTAACCTGATGAAGCGTCTCCCAGGACTTGGCAAAGCAGATGCGCACCTTATCCCGCCCGTCCTCTGGCCGATGGTAGAAGCTTGACCCCGGCACCACAGCCAGACCCGCTTTTTCCACCAGGGCCATGGCCAAGGCCTCATCATTATCGTATCCCAATCCATCAATGCGGATCATCATGTAATAGGCCCCGGAAGGGCGAAGCACCGGCATAGAAAGTTCCTGAAAAATTTGCAGGAGGAAGTCCCGTTGCTCCCGGTAATGCTCTCCCATATCCCAGTAGTAAGAATCAGGAAGGGCCATGGCCGTTATAGCGGCTATTTGGAAGGGAGTCGGAGCCGCCACCACCATGTAATCATGCACCTTGCGGATGGCCGACATCAGGCCGTAAGGCGCGATAACGTATCCGACCCGCCAGCCCGTAACGCTGTAAGTCTTCGAACAGCCGTTGATGGTGGCCGTGCGCTCCCACATGCCCGGCAAGCTGGCTATACTGACGTGCTTGAGTCCGTCGTATATAATGTGTTCGTATATCTCATCTGTGATAACGTACGTCCCGTGTTTCAGGCAAAGGCGAGCGATGATTTCCAACTCCTCCCTGAGAAACACCTTTCCCGAAGGATTGGCCGGAGTGTTCAGGATCAAGGCTTTAGGGTTCCTGGAAAAGGCTTTGTTTAACGCCTTCATATCGATCGCCCATTCTGGCCCCCTTAAGGGAACAAAGAGCGGTGCGGCTCCGCACAAGGCCAGTCCCGGAAGGTAATTCTCATAGTAAGGTTCGAATATGATGACCTGCTCTCCCGGATTCACCAGAGCCAGCAATGAAGCCACGATGGCCTCGCTGCTGCCGCAGGTGATGGTGACTTCCTTTTCCGGATCAGGCCGGCGGCCATTGAGATTGAAGCGGGATACTTTTTGGGAAACCGCTTCCCGCAGGGCTGGTAGCCCCCAGGTTATGGAGTACTGGTTGTTCCCCCCCTGAATCGCCTGCAAGGCCGCCTGGATAACTTCTTCAGGGGCTGATTTTTCCGGGAATCCCTGGGCTAAGTTGATCCCTCCGTATTGCTGGCAAACCCGGGTCATCTTGCGGATTACCGATTCCTGGAAAGATTCGGTCCGTTTGGCTACGCTATATTCCATCACAATCTCCATCTCAAGGCGATTTAGCCACAGAGGTCACAGAGGCCACCGAGATCCAAGAGTTAAAAAGTGAATTACAGAAAATAGACAAAAAATAGAATTTTGTAACAGTTCAGCGATTTGAAAAAATGGTATTAAAGCCTTTGTTTTGGGCCGGGGGTTAGAGCGGAACGCGCCGGAAGCATCGGTTGGGTTTCCGCTTGGCCACGGAGACAGAAGATCTTTTCCTCCGAAGGAGGCGGGGGTTTTTGCCCGCCCCATATGCGGAGATATAAGCGCCTTATGATTCCAAGCGTTCCGCTCTGGCCCCCGGCCCCTGGAATCCCTTGGCCTTTACAACACACCTTTTTTCAAAGGGCTAAAGTGTTTCAATTTTTTAATTTTATTTATTTCCCTGTAATCTCTGTGGCTAATAATTTTTTTAATAATGAATCTGATGTCCATTCTGAGCAAGGGTCTGGACTGCTTTTCCTAGATGTTGCTCTTTCACCAGCAAATAATCCGTGTTGTAAGTGGACAGCGCAAAAACACTAATCCCTTCCTTGGCCAAGGGGATGGTCAGGGAGGCAAGGACGCCAGTAATGGAAAAATCCAGTGATCCTGCCACCTGCAAACACCGCCACCCTCCCTCCTTCTTGATTCCTTCCGGGACGTTCATCTGAGAGCAGACTACGGATAATTCTTCTTTTGTTCTGGTGAGGGAAAAAAACGCGCAGGTGAGCGCCCAGTCGGGAATCCCGGCATCTTTGTCCATCTGGCAAATCGCCAGGGTCTCTGGCCGGACGGAAATCTTAAGTTTTAAATCCAGCATGGCATCCGCTAAGGGTTCAACAGCATCATCAAGAATTTAGAAATATATCTTAAACAAAGGATAGCCGTATGTACACAATAAAATTGAAGTCAAATTTGATGATCTCGTAAAAAGTCGCGAAAGGGTCATTGCGAGCGAAAGCGAAGCAATCTCGTTTTTATAAGTGCCCGAAAATACAAGATTGCTTCGTCGTCCCGCAAATGCGGAACTCCTCGCAATGACAAGAACAAGACTTTTTACGAAGCCATCGTAACCCTTCAGTCACGAGTGGCTATGACAGGAATATCGGAGGAACTAACCCTGGCAAAGATTCTGTTTTGGCCGGGGGGCCAGGCCGGTATGCGCCGGAAGCATCGGCTGGGATATCCCTGTTCATGGTGCACTCACTTAACCTCCGCCGGAGGAGGCGGTAGGCGTCAGCCCCGCCCCATCCACGGAGAAATCAGCGCCTCATGGTTCCAAGCGGACTGGACTGGCCCCCCGGCCATGGGCTCCCTTGGCCTTTACGCCGAACCTTTCCTCATCCGACCTTGGCCACCCACCCGTGACTGAAGGGTTACAAGCCATCAAATTTTGTACTTGACAAAATTAATAGAGCAGGTAAATTATCGTTGTATTTATCCTTCCAACTGCACTTCCAGTACAAATAGGCCACTTATGGAAAAAAGTAATGGAAACTTTTTCTTTCAGAGAACTATCCATCTGCCGGAGGCAAAAATCAAAGAGAAAGGGGGGAAAATTGCGCTATAGGTTTGGAGTGGAATGATAGGTCCATTTTAACCCTAACCCTGAGGAAGGAGGAAGGAAAATGAGCTCCGAGGTGATTACCCGAAGGAAGTTTATCACGAAAGTGGCCAAATACTGCGGCGCCGGAATTGCGGCGGTAGGATTGATCGGCCCAAGACAGGCCCACGCCGTGGAAGATTTGGATATTCCGGCTCATGAAGGTGTCTGGAGAATGCGGGATACCCAGCTTAAACAGTACGGGGAATTTATTAAAAATGCCCCCCTTCCCAAAGATTATTTCGATAAAAAACCTGAATCATTGACCGACGGGGGAGCTCCGGTCAATTGGTCCCATCTCCATCCCAACTGGTACGCCGAAGGGAACAAATCCCAGGTTGGGCTCATCATGGCAACCCAATTGGATAAAGACCTTAAGGGTGATATTAAAAAAGTCATGAAGCTCATCGGGGGGTTTGAAAAATCCCTTAAAAAAACAGATAAAATTCTTATCAAACCCAATATGAACACGGGAGATCCATGGCCTCAGGGGGGCACAGATCCAGAGTTTTTAAGGGCCCTTATTTTAGTTCTCAAGGACGAAGGTTATACAAACCTGACCGTGGCCGATACCTGCGGCCCCTGGGGGCCAACCATGCGGGTCATCAAGAAAATGGGCTATGACTCTGTAGGCTGGGAAACGAAAACCCCTGTTAAAACCTGGGAAAAAGAAAAATGGATGAACATCCGCAACGCCGAGGCCGAATTCCTGGGTAAGATGGGCGGAGGGGATGGCACCGTGGCCTATCCTGAAGACCTCAGAAATTACGATAAAGTGATCTACACCCCGATTATGAAGACTCATTTCCTCGGAGGGATAACCATGAGTCTGAAGCTCTCCGTCGGGATTTTACACCGGGCGGATCGCGGGGCCCATCTCCATAGCTTCAACCACATTTTCGTCGCCGAGCAATCCGCTGAAGTTAATCTACCTTTCCGGCCCGACCTGATCATCATGGACGGCCGCAGGTCTCTTATCAGCGGCGGGCCTTCCCACGGCGAGCAAGTAAAACCCGGCATGATCCTCGCCTCGGGAGACCAGGTGGCCAATGACGTCATGGGCATCAAGATTTTGCAGGAATGGTACCCCAACATGGCGGCCAACAAGATCGGCATGTATGCCTGGTATCAGAAACAGATTATCCAGGCCGTGAAGAAGAATATAGGATACGCCAAAAAAGATGATGATCTCAAACTCGTCCTGGGTTGATCTCCTTTCCAAAGATTAACTGCCCCCTTTCCCCCTTAAAGGGAAGGGGGATTTTTTTACTACCCAATAAAGATGATCTCGTAAAAAGTCAGAAAAGCCGTCACTCCTGCGAAAGCAGGAGTCCAGAACTGCTTGAATTAACTGAATTCCCGCTTTCGCGGGAATGACGAAAATGGGGCAAAAAGGACTTTTTACGAAACCATCAATAAAAGATCCGGAGACTTATCGATGATTAAATATACCCTCTTTTTTTTCATCGTAACCCTGCTTATCCCTTCCATTGCTATCCCCCAGAAGGCGGAACCTACTATTATTGATTTCAAAGTCCAGGCAATGTATCGGGCAGCCAAACTAACCTGGAAGGTGAAGGGAGATTTGAAAAGCACGGCGGCCGTCCAAATCTTTCGCGCTGATACTTTTGCAGACGGCCCATATAAAGAGATAGGCGCCGTGAATATAATTTCCGGTAAAAGCTCCTATGAATACGTGGATAAGAGCATGGGATCGGAAGCAAAATACTATTACAAGCTTACCATTAAAGAAACCGATGAATCTTTCGGCCCGCTCCCCACGAGGCCTTATTTTTCCCCCCCAGCCACATAAGGGTCCGAGGATTCAAGGGGCCGAGGATTCGAGTGAAAATTTTATAGTTTTTCCACTTGACCCCTTGAACTCTTGGCCCCTGGCACCCTATTAATGACAAAAGGGTGAGTCGATGAAAGGTTGGCCAGATAATTCCGCCAGGAGAGAAGATGGCATATGACCAGGGATATTGACCGGCGAACAGTTCTTAAAGGCTTCACCCTCGGGGCCTTTGCCCTGGGAAGCGTCGTTAGCCTGGGAAGTCTGCTGGAGATTATCACCTTTCCCAACGGGCAAAAAGCGGCTCTGGCCAGGGGAGTAATCCTGGCGGACAAATCCCTTTGCTCGGGGTGCCGCATTTGCGAGATGGTCTGCGCCAATTTCAACAGCGCGGGCCGTAATTCCGATTCCCTTTCCCTGCTGCTTCTGGAAAAAGATTATTTGCGGGGGGATTACCAGCCAAAGGTGTGTCACCAGTGCGCTGACCCTCCTTGCCTCAAGGCCTGCCCGGTGACTGCCCTGCAGATAGACCGGCAAAGAGGCACATACGCCCGGGTCATCGATGAGCGGGCCTGCATCGGCTGTCAGAAATGCGTGGATGCCTGTCAAAGGTATTTCCGGCCTTCCCGTCCGAGGTTTGATCCCGCGAAACATCGAACGATCAAATGCCATCTTTGCTTCGGAGACCCCCAATGCGTGAAGTTTTGTCCCCTCGGCGTTCTCAGGCTGGAGCGGTCCGAGAAAGGGTTGCTTGTCGGCTACCCTGTGATCAAAGAAGACTGAAGTATGAAGACAGTTCGGAGTTCAGAGTTCGGAGTGAGGAAATAAATGGCGCTTGTTTTTTTACTCCGAACTCCGAACTAAATTACTCCGAACATTATTTAACTGGGTTTTATTATGACTCCCAAAGGCGGATGGGTTGGAAAAATTCTGCGGGTTGACCTGACGACGGGAAAAGTTTCCGTAACCTCCACCTTTGACTATGTCCCCAAATTCCTTGGGGGGCGGGGGTTAGGAGCAAAAATCTGCTGGGATGAAGTGCCGCCGGAGGTAGGAGCTTTCGACCCGGAAAACCGCCTTATCCTGGCCACAGGCCCTCTTCAGGGGACCCTGGCTCCTACCTCAGGAAGATTCACGGTTTTGGGAAAGGCTCCCCAGACAGCCCCCACGGAATCTTTTTGCCGCTCCGGTGTAGGAGGGCATTTTGCCCCGGAACTGAAATGGGCCGGATTCGACGCCCTCATCATTCAAGGGAAAGCGCCGAAACCCGTTTACCTTTGGATCAGCGACCAAAGAGCCGATATTCTCGATGCCACCCGTCTGTGGGGTCTGGATACTTACCAGGCCCAGCAGATGATCTGGAAACTACACGGATGGAAGACGCGAGTCATGGTCATCGGGAGGGCCGGAGAAAATCGCAGCCGCATTGCCTGTATTTTGACGGACACCGGTGATGCTTCTGGCCAGGGCGGATTCGGCGGGGTGATGGGCTCGAAAAATTTAAAAGCCATTGCGGTCCGCGGCACAGGTTCGGTTCCCGTAGCCCGGCCCAAAGCCCTGATGGAAATCACTCAGCATATCCACAAGCTATTCGCCCGCAAGCCCTCGCACAGCGATCCTTACCAGCCGGAAGAAAAAAATTTCAAATACAACATCTGGGGAGGAGGATATGGACGGGGAAGCCTGTCTCTTCTCCCAGGTGAGCTTCTCGACCTCTGCCAGGACCCTTCTTCAGGATATTCCCAAATCCCTGATGGGTGCTTCGCCTGTCCTGTATCCTGCCGCTCCCGGGTAAAAGGACCGGATATCACACCAGGGGTAGCCTTCTGCGCCCAATCCTACATGTATCTCGAGTCTATGGTCCATCAGCCCGAAAAGGGCTACAGCAAGATAACCTGGCAGGCGGCCAAACTGGGGGACCTCTTAGGAATCAACGCTTATGAGCTGATGGCCATCGTCCCCTGGCTGTCGGATTGCTTCCGGGAGAAATTGATCACCGAAGAAGAAACTGGCCTCCCCCTCAATGAAATAGGGTCGTGGAACTTCGCCTCCAAGCTGCTTCATAAAATCGCCAACCGCGAGGGCCTTGGAGATCTGCTGGCCGAAGGGGGGCAGCGGGCAGCAGCGAAGCTCGGCGGAAAGGCCGAAAAACTTTCTTTCATGTATTATCCCCGGGCAGGGAATTTCGGCGGTTACCGCGAGCACTGGGTCTATCTGGGCGGCTTCCCTACCGGGTACGCGATCCCGCCGCTGGCTTTGATGTGGGTTCTGGATAATCGGGACGCCCTGGTCTCTCATAGCTACATCGCCATGCTCTGGGGTGCGGCCTTTACAATTGGCCAGAATGCCCTCACCGCTGTTCCGGAAAAAATATTTCCCGCGCTAAAAACCGCAATGAAAGTTGCCTATGGGTCGGAGGAGGCAGCGGAATTCCTGCATGCCGACGGGAAAAATTTGAACTGGAAATGGGCCGCTGCGGTGGTCAAGCGCTATCATGAACACTCCCTCCTGAAAGACAGTTACATCCTTTGCGACGTTCTCTTCCCCTACCTCTTCAATGCCAATTCCGCCGATCATGCCGGAGACCCTTCTCTTGAATCCCGCATCTACTCGGCGGTTACCGGAATAGAAATGAGTTTGGAAGAGTCGTATGGCCAAGGGGAGATGCTCTGTACCCTGGAAAGGGCCCTGGCCGCGCGCGACGGACGCACCCGTAAGGATGACATTCTCCACGACCTCTATTTTGAAAAAGAAGACGCCGGGGGAAGGAAATATATCCGGGAAGATCTGGAACGGGCCAAGAGCGAGTATTACCGGCTGATGGGATGGGATGTCAATTCCGGCATCCCCACTGCGGCAATTCTTAAGCGTTTGGGCCTGAAAGAAGTTGCCGCAGGCTTACAAAAAGGAGGGCTTCCGGAGGTCAAATCATGACCGGCGAACCCTTTTCCCTGCCAACCTTTACCACAGCAGACTATAACTACTATCGCCTCGATGATCGCATCTTCTTCGCCTTTATCGTGGCCGCTTTAATCTTCTGTGTGGTTCACGCCGCCCGCAGGGCCTTTCGCCAGCCCCAGCCCGCCGAATCCCCCGGTAAAGAAAATGATCTTGGGCCCATTAAAGAAGATATCCTGCGGCATACCCTGTTCCAGAGGATTTACCACTGGTCAAATGCCCTGGCCGTCATAATCCTTATCGTATCTGGCTGGCTGCTCTATCAACCCCGGGGCTTCTTATCTCCCGATAGCAATCCCTCCTTTTGGTTTTCCTGGCACCAGTGGGGAACAGCTCTCCTCCTTGTAAGTCTGATCTTTCACGTCATCTATGAAAGCTTCCTCGCTCGCGGCCCCAACCCCATGGTTGTTGACCGGGGTGAGTTAAAAAAATTATCGGCCATCTTCAAAAACTTTTTTGGCCTTTCCAAATTCTACCCTCGCCCTGCCAAGTATCATCCCGGACAAATTTTTTTCCATTGGGCCGTGACCGGAAACCTTTTGGCCCTGATCCTTTCCGGGTTTGTGATCTGGAAACCTTTCCGGGATTTTCTTCCCCTCTCCTTTTTCGGCCTGGGATGGGAATTTATTTTCTACAACCGCCTTCTCCACGGTCTTTTTTCAGCCACTCTAATTGCCAGCCTTATCGGCCATATCTATTTCGCCCTTTTCATTAAAAAGAACTGGACGGAGACAAAATCAATGGTCACCGGGCGCATTTCCCTGCAAGCGTACCTGGAATCCCATTCCCGCTTGGATTAAATTTCTTGACAGGCGAAAAGTGATAAGGTAAGTTGCACGCTGTAATCCCGTCCTGATTTAGTCTGGCATAACGCCAGGGCATCACGATTTCATAATTCAAGGACAACCTTCTTTATCTTTAACTTCCGGAGTTCTTTATGGAGGAAAACAAGAAAGGAAGGGGCAGGCCAGACCTGCCTGCTGAACGCAAGCTCATCACCGTAATGTTCGCTGACATTTCCGGCTTTACCAGCCTGGCCGAGACAATGGATCCCGAACAGGTCCGCGACTTGATTAACGCCTGCTTTGAACATCTGGTGCCATCCGTGGCCAAATACGGCGGGACAGTGGATAAATTCATCGGGGACGAAATTATGGCGCTCTTTGGGGCGCCCGTCGCCCACGAAAACGACCCTGAACGCGCTCTCCGGGCCGCCTTGAGCATGCAGGAAGCCATAGGGGAATTCAGCGCCGCCCACAGGATTCAACTTAATGCTCACTTTGGCATCAACACCGGCCTGGTCATCGCCGGCGGCATCGGCACCCGCGGCCGCCAGGATTACTCGGTAATGGGCGACGCGGTCAACCTGGCTGCGCATTTGGGGCGAATCTCTAAGCGGGGCGAAATTCTGGTTGGCCCGGATACTTACCGCCAGACCACTCATCTGTTCGACTTTAAAGCGCTCGGTCCCATGCGCCTGAAAGGGAAGGTCGATTCCGTACCGGTCTATAAACTTTTGGGCCTGCGGGCCCAACCAGGAGCCTGGCGCGGACTGGAAGGACGGGGAATCAGCTCCCCTCTAATTGGACGAGAAGAAGAAGTCGCTGCGTTCACCCGCTGTATCGAGCGTCTGCTCGCTGGCCAGGGTGGAATTGTATCGATTATCGGCGAAGCCGGTTTAGGAAAATCCCGCCTTGTGGCCGAAATCAGGCGCCAGGTAGCCAAGCAAGATATCCTATGGCTGGAAGGCCGCACCCTTTCTTTCAGCCAAACCATCAGCTACTGGCCCTTCCTGGAAATTATTCAGGCCGAAGTTGGAATCACTGCTGAGGATAACGAAAAGGATTGCTGGAAGAAACTGGAACGGCGCCTCAACATCTTATTCCCTGATGAGACCGCGGAAATTCTCCCCTATCTGGCTACGCTGCTTACACTGGAAGTCCCCGGGGAATTAGCCGAACGGGTCAAGTATTTGGATGGAGAAACCATGGGGCGTCAGGTCTTTCGCACTGCCCGCTTATACTTTTCCCGCCTGGCTCAAGAGCGCCCCCTGGTCTTGATCTTTGAGGATATGCACTGGACAGATCAATCCTCGGCCTTCTTGCTGGAACACCTTCTGCCGCTCGTTCGGGAAGCGCCCCTTCTCCTTTGCAGTCTTGGCCGCCCTGATGCCGGGACTCCGGCAATGCATCTTTGGGAAATCCAGGCTAAAGAATATGCCGATTGCTCTACGGAAATCCATCTGGCCCCCCTCTCCCCCCTTGAAAGTATCCAACTGGCCCATAACCTGCTTAAGATCGAAGATTTTCCTCCTCGCCTGCGCGAGGGACTTTTCCGCAAAGCCGAGGGAAATCCTTTTTTTCTTGAGGAGATGATCCGGGGGTTAATCGACCTGGGCGCTTTTGTGCGTGATCGGAATACGGGGCGCTGGCAGGCCACGGCCAGGGTGGAGCAGATTACCATCCCCGATACCCTGCAAGGTGTGGTTGTTGCCCGGATCGACCGTTTGAATGAAGAAGTGAAACAGGTTCTCAAACTGGCCTCGGTTATTGGACGTGTCTTTTTCTACCGTGTGCTCCGGGGCATCCTGGAAGCAGACCGGGAATTGGACCGCCACCTGGCCGAGCTGCAGAATCTGGAACTGGTGCGCGAGAAGAGTCGGATTCCCGAGATTGAATACATCTTCAAGCACGCCCTGGTGCAGGAAGCAACCTATGAAAGCATTCTCCTGCAACGACGCCGGGAAATCCATCGCCAGGTGGGAGAATGCGTGGAGGCGCTCTTTGCCGACCGTCTGGACGAATTCTACGGTTTGCTGGCCTACCATTACACGCGGGCCGAGGAGTGGGAGAAGGCCCGGGATTACCTGTTCAAGGCCGGCGACCAGGCAGGGAAAATAGCGGCAGATATTGAAGCCCTGGAGCATTACCGCCAGGCCATGGCAGCCCACACGCGCGCCTTCGGTAACCGCTGGGACCCCTTACAACGGGCGATATTGGAACGTAAGATGGGGGAGGCATTGTTTAGGCGCGGGCAAAACCAGCAGGCCCGTGAGTACCTGCTCCGGGCATTGGTCTCCTTAAGAAGCCCTTACCCTCATACCCGGCGGGGCGTCCAACTGGCCATACTTAAACAACTGATCCGCCAGATGGGCCATCGTCTCTTCCCCAGGTTTTTTAGGGATAATAATTCTGGTGAAAAAGAAAGTATCTCGCAGGAAATATGCCAGATTTATGCGGTTATGGCCTGGATGGATTATTTCATGGACCCCCACTGTTTGTTTCTCGACTCCTTATTGATATTGAATCTCGCCGAGCGGTGCGGTTTTTCTGTTGAAGTGGTCCTGGCCTCCATGGGGGTCGGTCTGGCTTTTAACACAGTTCCAGCATCCAGGCTGGCTCGCTATTATCATGGCCGGGCCGTTGCCCTGGCCGAGCAGACTCAGCAACCCATAGCCATCGCGCAGGCCTATTTCGGCCTGGCCATACATGAGCAATATGCCCTGGGGAATGGGGCAATGGCCCTCGAACATTATCGCCGCTCGGCCAGAGGGTATTGGGAAGCAGGACATCTGCGTTGCTGGGCCAGCGTTAAAATGGCTGAAAGCCTGCTTTGGATTCCGGCGGACATAAACGACCGTCTCAACCTCTGTCAGGAAGTTATTCAAGTGAGCCAGGATGCGGCTGACCACCAGGCCTGGGGCTGGGGGTTATTCATGTTGGCTGCCACTCTGGATCAAGCGGGAGCATTGGATGAGGCTATAGCTAAAATGCGGCAGGCTCTTGACCTACTTAAGAGCGTTCCGGATTACCAGGTCATTGTATTTGCCAGCGGCATCCTCGGCCGGTGCTACCTGCGGCAGGGAAATATTCAACAGGCTTTGGTCATTTTGCAAGAAGGCGGTCAACTGATCAAGAACCATCGCCTGAGAGGCTTTTCCTGTGTCCCGATTTGGATGAGCCTGGCCCAGACCTACCTATCAGCAGCAGAGCAAGAGCAGGGACCTGGAAGAGAAGCCGCCATGAGAAAAGCTAAGCGGGCTTGTAAAATAGCCCTGAACCAGGAGAAGTTTGACCGGGCCTCACGGGTGGCTGCCTGCCGGATGCAGGGCGCCTGGGAGTGGCTGAGGGGCCAGTCCGGACGCGCCCGTAAATGGTGGCAACTGAGTTTAAAAGCAGGTGATGCTTTAGGCGCGCGTTATGAGCTGGGATTAACCCACCTGGAAATGGGTAAATTCCTGGAAGATCCCGCTCATTTAAAAAGCGCCGAGAAAATCTTTGGCGCAATTGGCGCAAATTTTGACCTGGCCCAGGCCCGGAAATTAAGGGAGCGGTGCGGCGCTCCACCTTGAATAATTGCCCTATTTTCCAGCGTATAATGATCAAGCTCAGCGGCGGCGCGAAAAGGCTCACAGCCAAAGCCAACACACATTGTTGCCCGGTCCGCCGGGGCGCCAGTTAGACAGACAGCGCGCAAGTGTTAAAAAGCGGGACATTTTGACGAGACTAAATCTTGCTGATCTCGTAAAAAGTCGTCACTCCGGTGAAAACCGGAGTCCAGAGGTTTGATAACTCCTTTAAATAACTGGATTCCGGCTGGAGTTTATCCCGATGAAAATCGGGGCCGGAATGACGGGGAAAGGGGCTTTCGGACTTTTTACGAGATCATCAAATTTGAAGGACTTGATATTTTGAGGCACAAAGGGTATAACGTCCCCCTATCCATTCTGCCGACGGGCCTTGGATAAATTTGCAGGACCGCACCCGGAAGGCTAACTTTTCCGGTTCATGTCATATTCTTTAAAAAGAGGAGATTAAAAATGCCGGGGCCATTAGAGGGGATCAAAGTTTTAAGCTTTGCCAGGGCTTTGGCAGGGCCTTATACCACCATGCTCCTTGGCGACCTGGGAGCGGAAATTATAAAAATTTAAAGATTAAAAAAATCACCTGAATCCTTGAATCATCGAACCCCTTTCGTAATTAAAAGAGGAGGAGAGATGCCGGCAAAGAAAGTTGTTGCCTTAGGCGGGGATGGCGTCGGACCAGAAGTGATGGAGGTCACCTGTCATATCCTGGAGCATGCCGGTTTTAATCTGGAGATCGCCAAGCCTTTTTGTGGGGCAGAAGCTTTCAAATCTCAGGGAAACGCCTTTCCCGATGAAGCCAAAAAACTCTGCGCCGAATCTGACGCCATTCTCTTCGGCGCCGCCGAAGGCCCCTCGGTTGCCATCCTGGTCTATCTCCGCTGGTTTATGGACAACTACATAAACCTACGTCCGGTGAAATATTATCCCGGAGCCTACTCTCCCCTGAAAAATCCTGAGGGAATTGATTTTATGCTCATCCGGGAGAACAGTGAAGGCCTGTATCCGGGGAGGGAGGGAGATATTCCCTGGCTGGCCCAGAGGCTTTCGGACTATAAAGATCCATTTGGCCGGACTCTAGATTTTTATGGGGAAGGCAAGTTCGCCATTCGCCTGATCACCCAAAAAGGAAGCGAGCGCATTGCCAAATATGCCGTCCAGTTGGCTCAGGAGAGAAAATCGCAGGGATTCCCGGGAAAAGTCACCTGTGTTACCAAGGCCAATGTCCTGCGTCAGTCCTGCGGGCTTTTCCGAAAGACCGTTGAGGAAGAAGTGAAGAGAGCCCCGGGTATTGCCTATGAGCATTTCCATGTAGATGATGCGGCCCGGCGATTGATTCGGTTTCCCAATAATTTTGATGTCATTGTTACTTCTAACATGTTTGGAGACATTTTGGCGGACGAAGCCGGGGAGGCGATAGGCGGGTTGGGAATTTCGCCCAGTGCTTGTTTGGGAGGGCAGAAACCGTATTTTGAGCCAGTCCATGGTTCTGCTCCGGATATCGCCGGAAAAGGAATCGTCAATCCCACGGCCATGATCCTCTCGGCCAAGATGATGCTGGAATATCTGGGGATGCGAAAAGAAGCCCAGGCTTTGGAAAACGCCGTGGCTAAAATTTATCAGGAAGGGAAATATTTAACGGCAGACCAGGGAGGAAAGGCATCCACAAGGGAATTCGCTGAGGCGGTTTTGAGAGATCTAATTTGAAAAGAATTCAGGGGGGCAAGGGGCCGAAGGTTCGGAGAAAAATCAAATATTTAATTTTCACTGGAATCCTTGAACCCTGGTTTGGAGGTTTTCATGGGAATGACTTTGGCGGAGAAAATTCTGGCCCGGGCCTCGGGGCAGGAAAGGGTTACTCCGGGCCAGTATGTCACGGCCCGAATTGATCTGGCCATGGCCCACGAGGGGCTGGCAGCAGTCTTTATGAATTTGGCCCGGGCGGGCTGGACCAAAGTGTGGGACCCTTCCCGCATCGTAGCTCTCTTAGATCATTATGTCCCGGCCCCGACCGAACGCTCGGCTGAGATTCACAAAGTCGTCCGGGCAGCGGTCAAACAATGGGGAATCCAACATTTTTATGGAGAACGGGCCGGCATCTGCCACCAGGTTCTTCCGGAGAAAGGGCATATCCTCCCCGGGATGCTCATTGTGGGCACTGATTCTCACACCACCACTTATGGGGCCTTCGGAGCGGCCGGAACGGGAATCGGATTTACGGACATGGCCTACGTATTTGCCACGGGCAAGCTTTGGTTCAAAGTCCCGCAGACCATCCGGTTCGATCTTCAGGGAAAGCTTCCCGAAGGAGTCATGTCCAAAGATATTATCCTTTCCATTGCCGGGAAGTATTCCGCAGAGGTGGCCCAATACAAGGCTGTCGAGTTCATCGGCCCTCTGGCGGAGGAGATGAGCCTGGCTAGCCGCATGACCATGAGTAACATGGCCGTGGAGATTGGGGCTAAATTTGGTTTCTTTATACCCGACCAAAAGGTTTCTGATTTCCTGCAAGGGCGGGGCCAAACCTCTTTTCCCTTGATCTCCCCAGATGCCGACGCTCCATACGAAGCTATCTATCAGATTGAGGTCTCCTCCCTTGAGCCCCAAGTCGCCTATCCTTATTCCGTTGACAACGTGCGGCCAGTCTCCCAGGCCCAGGAGGTAAAGATTCATCAGGCTTTCATTGGCTCCTGCACCAATGGCCGTCTGGAAGATCTGCATACGGCCGTAAAAATTCTTAAAGGAAAAAAAGTGCATGCGGATGTGCGTCTTTTGATCATCCCTGCTTCCTGGGAGATTTATCAGGAAGCCATAAAGGATGGAACCTTGGGGGCCCTCATCGATGCCGGCGCTGTGATCGGCAATTCCTCCTGCGGGCCGTGTTTTGGAGCTCACATGGGTCTTCTCGGTTCAGAGGAGAATTGCATCGCCGCCATCAATCGGAATTTTAAAGGGAGGATGGGAAGTCAGAAAGCCCAGGTCTTTCTATCTTCTCCCGCTACAGTTGCGGCTTCTGCCCTGGAAGGGAAGATCACGGACCCGAGGAACTATCTTTGAAATTAGGAAGACAAAATACGAAATAGGAAATGAGGGAAAGCCCTACTAGAAGGAGAAAAGAATGAAAATTATAAGGGGCCGGGTCTGGAAGTTCGGGGACAATGTGGATACGGATGTGATCACTCCGGGCATCTACTTGAACGCCCCGATGGAGGAGATGAAAAAGCACGTCCTGGAAGTCTTGAATCCCCGCTTCCCGCAGGAAGTGAAAGCTGGTGATATCATCGTCGGAGGAAAAAATTTTGGTTGCGGTTCCAGCCGGGAGACGGCTGCGGATGCCATTAAAGCGCTGGGGGTGGCCGCAGTGGTCGCCGAATCTTTCGCCCGCATCTTCTTCCGTAACGCCATCGGGATCGGCCTTTCCGTCCTCTCCTGTCCCGGCGTGGCCTCTTTATTTCAGGAAGGGGAAGAAGCTGAACTGGATATCCTCCAGGCGAAGGTTAAAAACCTCTCCGCCGGAGCAACCCTCCATGGGCAACCGCTTCACGGCGATATTCTGGAAATCCTCTCCCGGGGGGGAACTCTTCCCTTACTCAAATCCCTGGCGGAAAAAGAACGGATCCCCAAACCATAGGAGGTCAGGAAGGAGGTCTGTAGATGTTTGATAAAACCAAAATGGAAAAACTAGAAAAGCAAAACCAGGACTGGAAAACGGACTGCCTGCAAAAAAGCCTGGACAAGATTAAAATGAAGGCCGATCATTTTCCAAAACAGTTTTATACCCCCTTAGATATCCGCGACTTCGATCATGCTCGGGATCTGGGATTCCCCGGGGACTATCCTTTTACCATGGCCACTCATCCCACAGCCATTCCCGCAGAATTTTTAGTGGGGGCGCGGGCGCGCTACTCCGGTTTTGGAACCCCCGAAGATACCCGCGATCATTTTAAATTCCTGGTCTCCAAGGGATTCACCGGCCCCAGCGTCGCCTTCGACCTTCCCACCCAGATCGGCTACGATTCCGACCATCCCCTGGCCGCGGGAGAGGTCGGCAAAATCGGAGTGGCCTGCTGCACCCTGCGGGACATGGAGGTCATCTTCGACGCCTTTCAGGGGCTGCCCATGGAAAACCTGCGCACCTCCTTCACCTGCAACGCCCAGACCGTGGTCATCCTGGCCATGTACGCTGCCCTGGCGGAGAAGAAAGGGGTCGCCCTGAATAAAATCACCGGGACCACGCAGAACGACATCCTTAAGGAATATGTGGCCCGCGGCACCTACATCTTCCCCCCCGGACCTTCAATGCGGTTGGTGGCGGACACGCTGGTCTTCGGGACAAAATACCTGCCCCGGTTCAATGTCATGTCCATCAGCAGCTACCACATCCGCGAGGCCGGCGCCACCGCCGCCCAGGAGCTGGCCTTCATGTTCGCCAACACCATCGCCTACGTGGAAGCGGGGTTGAAAGCCGGCCTACAGGTCGATGATTTCGCCCCCCGCCTGAGCTATCTCGGGGGGTGCGGCAGCCACTTCTTCGGCGAAGTCGCCAAGTTCCGCGCCGCCCGCAGAATCTACGCCCGGCTCATGAAGGAACGCTTCGGGGCCAAGGACCCGGATTCCATGCGCCTCCGCTATCCCTCGGGAAACGCTGCTCACACGTTCACGGTCAGGAAGCCCCTGAACAATATCGTCCGGGCCACGGTTCAAGGAATGTCCACCCTCCTGGGGGGATGCATGGGGGGCGGTTATGCCGTGGCCTATGACGAGGCGCTGGGACTCTATACGGAAAAATCGAGGAGGGTCGCCGACGACACTCCCCGGATCCTGAGAATGGAAGCCCGCCTGGGAGACATGATCGACCCCCTGGCCGGGTCCTATTATGTCGAGTACCTGACCAACCAGGTGGAGGAAGAGGTCTGGAAGATCCTTCAGAAGATCGATTCCCTGGGTGGGGCGGTCAAGGCCATCGAAAGAGGATACATGCAGCAGGAGATCGCCCGCAGCGCCTACCAGTACCAGCAGGAGGTGGAGAGCGCAAAGCGGGTGATCGTGGGGGTCAACAAGTTCGTCGAGGAAGAAGATCCCGTGGAGGGGGGAATGACCTTTGACCCCACGGTGGAAGAAAGGCATCTGGCCATTCTGGCCAAAGTCAAGAAGGAGCGGGACAACCATAAAGTGCGGGCCGCCCTGGACAAAATCCGCAGCACCGCTGAAGGAACGGAGAATCTCATGGGGCCGGTGATCGAAGCGGTGAAGGTCCAGACCACCATGGGAGAGATCTGCGGGGTCCTGCGGGAGGTTTTCGGGGAGTACCAACCTCACACTCAATTTTGATTTTTTGGGACGCAGATGAACGCAGATTCTCAGGATTATTCAGGATACGAACGAGATGAGGAAGATTTTTAAGGCACAGAGAAAATTTGCCTTTTTTCTCTAAATACATCCTTTTTAATCTGAGTGCATCTGCGTAAATCTGCATGCCATTGAATAATAATGGAGGTTCTCATGCCTCAACTGCTGAGCAACATTCGTATCCTCGACCTCTCGCGCATGCTCGCCGGACCTTTTGGATCCATGCTCCTCGGCGACCTGGGAGCGGAGGTTATCAAAATCGAAGAACCTCCGGCAGGAGATTTTACCCGCACACCTGCTCAGTACCACATGGGAGGAATTGGCGCTTACTTTTTGGCAATTAACCGCAACAAAAAATCTGTGGGGATTGATCTAACCAGCCCCAAAGGGAAAATCATTCTATATGAATTGGTGAAAGTCGCAGATGTCGTCTTTGATAACCTGCGGCCGACAGCACTGAAAAAAATCGGGGCGGATTATGAAACTGTAAAAGGCGTAAATCCCCAAATCATCTCATGTTCAATCTCCGGGTTTGGTCAGGATGGACCGGATCGGGATCTCCCGGCGTACGACCTGACCATCCAAGCTCGCGGAGGGGCCATGGGCATTACCGGCGAGAAAGACGGTGCACCCGTGCGTATGGGGCTGCCCGTGGGCGATCTGGCAGGGGGGATGTTTGCAGCTCTGGCCATTGCGGCGGCTCTCTTCGATCGGGAGAAAACGGGCCAAGGCCGCCAATTGGATATCAGCCTCTTAGACTGCCAGGCATCCCTGCTGACTTACATGGCCACGTATCATACCATTGGAGGCCTTATTCCAAAACCGCAAGGCTCATCCCATGAAATTCTGGTCCCTTATCAGGCCTTTAAAGCCAAGGATTTAAATTTGGTTGTGGCCTGCCCGACGGAAAAATTTTGGCAGGCTCTATGCCGCGCTATCGGCAGAGAAGATCTTCCCGGGCACCCGCATTTCCAAGACGGCCTGCAACGCATTATTCACCGGCAAGAACTTTATCGTATCCTCCAGGAAGTCTTCATCACCAAGACCGTGGATGAGTGGATGGAGATTTTAAGACGGGAGGATGTTCCCAGCTCTCCGGTAAACACATTGGACCGGGTTATTTCCGATCCCCAACTCCTCCACCGTAAAATGATTGTGGAAGTGGAGCATCCGGCCTCTGGAAAATTTAAAGCTGTTGGCAATCCAATCAAAGCCTCTGGGGCCGAGGAAATTTTCGGCCATCCTCCTCTTCTCGGTGAACATACAGAAGAGGTTCTGCGCAACCTTCTGCATTACGATTCTCCTAAAATCGAGCAATTGATTCAAGAAAAAGTTGTATTTAAAGCAACATAGAGGCATCCAAAGCCTCGCAAAAAAGAAAGGAGGTTTACCATGAACAGGAAGAAGATGAGGATGGGAATGATGGCAGGGGTTTTAATTTTTCTATTAATCCCGGTTCTGGCCATGGGGACTTATCCGGAGAGGGAAATTACGGTTTATTGCGGCTCTTCGGCTGGAGGAGTTACGGATTTAGGGATTCGCCTTCTATCCGAGACAGTGAGTAAAGCTTTAGGCCAGCCGGTAGTTGTAACTAACAAACCAGGGGCTTCTCATACCATCTGCGCCAATCTGGTGGCCAATGCCAAGCCGGACGGATATACGATCGGAGCCCTATCCGCCAGTGCCTTCACCCAGGTTCCTAACATGCGCAAAGTTCCCTATGACGTTAAAAAGGACTTTACCTGGATTGCCTCCTACACGGATTATACTTCAGGCCTGGTGGTCAGAACGGATGCGCCCTGGAAAAAACTGGAGGAGTTCCTGGATTATTCCAAGAAAAATCCAGGCAAGATGATTTACGGGAGCGATGGACACGGGTTGGGAACCCACATTCTCATGGAGTACATGGCTGTCAAAAAAGGAGGGATTGACTGGAAGCATGTACCGATTCCAGGAGGCCCGAAGCTGGCCACGGCTTTACTCGGCGGCCACATCCAGGCCTGGTCGGCAGCCGGGACCCATGTAAAATTCATTAGAGAAGGGAAGATACGCTTACTGGTTAGTTATAATACTGACAGGTTGAAATACGCTCCGGAAGTTCCCACTATGAATGAGTTGGGTTACAATCTGGCCATCGGGACCCCGCTGGTGATTATCGGACCTAAAGACCTTCCGCAACCGATCCTTAAAAAATTGGAGGAAGCCTATCTTAAGGCTATGAAGGACCCCGCTTACCTCCAGTTTCTTGAGCGGATAGATTTTATTCAAAATTTTATGGGTTCAGCAGAGTTGGTCAAAGCCATAGAAGCGCAGTCCAAGGGCTGGAAGGAACTGATTGAGGTGACCGGGATTAAGGAAGAAACAAAGTAGATAAAAATAACCACCAGAGGATCGAGTCTTGGGAAACCCCCGGTCTCGCGGAGATATTTTCCATGAAGCGCATTGAATATATCGGTAGCCTGATTGGCTTGGTAATCGCCGCTATCGTTATCTGGCAGTCGTTCCTTATCCCGATGGGAAGCATAGGCAAACCAGGGCCAGGATTCATGCCTTTTTGGGTTGCCGTTATCCTGGCCTTGCTTTCTGGCTTTTCGTGGATTGAAACAAGGACACGTAAGCTCCCCGCCGTTCAGGTCCAATCCAGAGTAGGGGAAAGACAATGGTCAAACGTGATCTGGACAGCAGCTTCTCTCCTGGCCTATGGATTCCTAATAGAGATTCTGGGGTTCATACTTAGCACAATTTTCCTGTTGCTTTTCTTGTTCCGTTTTATGGGAAGGCAGAAGTGGTGGGTGGTCTTTACCGGATCATTTCTGGTGACCCTGATATCCCACGCCATCTTTAAATTGGCTCTTAAGGTGCAGCTCCCCGCTGGCATATTTAAGATCTAACCGGAGGCTGTCTTGGATCTTTGGAACAGTGTCCTTCTCGGTTTTTCCATAAGCTTAGAGCCCATCAATCTTTTTTACTGCTTCATGGGCGTCCTCATGGGAACCCTGATCGGGGTGCTCCCCGGAATTGGGCCGGTAGCCACCATCTCCATTCTCCTGCCGGCAACTTTTAAGATGTCCCCGATATCCGGGATCATAATGCTGGCCGGAATTTACTATGGAGCCATGTACGGGGGATCCACAACTTCCATCCTGGTCAACATTCCCGGAGAAGCCGCTTCGGTAGTGACCTGCCTGGATGGTTATCAAATGGCCCGGAAAGGCCGGGCTGGGCCGGCCTTGGGAATTTCCGCGTTCGGCTCGTTCATCGCCGGAACTTTTGCCGTTGTGGCCTTGACCTTATTGGCTCCCCCGCTGGCCGAGGTGGCCCTGCAACTCGGCCCGCCTGAATATTTTTCCCTGGTGATCCTCGGGTTTACCCTTTTGGCCTATTTAGCCCATGGTTCGATGATCAAGGCTCTGATGATGGCCTGCATCGGGCTGATCATGGCCTGCATCGGGCTGGATTTCATCTCTGGTTTCGAGCGCTTTACCTACGGGATCGCCACTCTGGAAGACGGCATCGGTTTGGTTCCCGTAGCCATGGGGGTATTCGGGATCGGAGAGGTTCTAATCAACTTGGAGGAATCGATTGGCAAAAGGGAAGTTTTTAAAGCTAAAATATCCAACCTTCTCCCTTCCTTGAAAGACTGGAAAGACTCTCTTCTGCCAATCATCCGGGGCTCGGTTCTCGGTTTTTTTCTGGGGATTCTCCCCGGAGGGGGAGCGGTCATCGCCTCCTTCACCTCCTATGCTGTCGAGAAGCGCTTTTCCAAGCATCCGCAAGAGTTTGGCCAAGGGGCCATTGAGGGGGTGGCAGGCCCGGAAGCCGCCAACAATGCCGGGGCCGGTGGGAATTTTATCCCCCTGATGACGCTGGGGATCCCGGCCAACCCCGTTATGGCTTTGATGATGGGGGCGCTGGTGATCCACGGGCTGCAGCCAGGTCCTCTCCTTTTATCGCAAAACCCCGATGTTTTCTGGGGCGTGATTGTGAGTATGTACCTTGGCAACATCATGTTGTTGATTTTAAATCTTCCTCTGATAGGCATATGGATACGCGTCCTGCGCATTCCCTACCCCTTTCTCTTCCCCCTTATCCTGCTGTTTTGCCTTATCGGCTCCTACAGCATCGGCAATAATAAATTCGACGTGCTCATTATGTCGCTCTTCGGAGTGATCGGTTACCTACTGAGAAAGATCCGTTTTGAAGCTGCTCCCATGCTTTTGGCCATGGTCCTGGGACCGATGCTCGAGGATGCCCTGAGGCAATCTTTGATCATGTCCGGCGGGAGTTTTACGATCTTCCTGGTTCGTCCTTTTTCCCTGGCCTTTATCGGGCTGGCGGCAATATTGACAGCCTTCCCTATCATCAAATGGATCTTAGGGAAAAAGACCCGCTTGGCTGCGGAGTTGCCCAAAGAGGATCACTCATAAGCAAAGGAGAAAAGATGGAGGAAAATTTATTACTTTTGGAAAAACGAGAACGAGTTGGCACTATCGCTTTCAATCGTCCAGAGCGACGTAATGCTCTATCTCCGCTATTGCTCTACCAGCTCTCTGAGATGCTAAACCAACTTAAGATGGAGGATGAAATTCGCTGCGTCGTCTTAAAGGGGGCCGGGGACAAAGCCTTTTCCTCTGGCTACGACATTACGGCCATTCCCACGAATGTCAACCCCGAGGTGATGGAGGCCCTGAAAACAAAAAATCCGCTGCAAATGGCTCTGGAAGCCATCCAGGAATTTCCCTACCCGGTCATGGCCATGATCAACGGAATGGCTTTCGGCGCCGGTTGCGAATTGGCCATGACCTGCGACATGCGCATCGCTGTCGATACAGCCCGCCTGGGCATGCCCCCGGCCAAGCTCGGACTGGTTTACATGCCTGCAGGAATCATGAATTTTGTGAACGTCGCCGGTTTGGCCAATGCCAAAGAGATCTTTTTTACCGGCCGTTACTTTTCCGCTTCCCGAGCTAAGGAGATGGGCCTGGTGCATTATGTGCTTCCCATGGAACAACTTGCTCCGTTTACAGAAGAAATGGCCTACGAGATTGCGGGTAATGCCCCCCTTTCCCTAAAAGGAATGAAAACCATCTTCAACGCCTGGGGCAAGTCCCAACAGTTTAGAGCAGATGACCTGAAACAAATCGAAATGCTGGTTGCCCAGGCTTTTAATAGCGAAGACCTAAAAGAAGGGCAAAAAGCCTTCTTCGAGAAGCGTAAACCTCTTTTCAAGGGAAGATAAAAGTATGAAATGGGATGCGGAGACTGAGATATTGATCATCGGTTTTGGCGGCGCGGGAGCTGTAGCCGCCATCACCGCCCATGATGCGGGAGCGCAGGTTCTGATCGTGGAAAAGATGGAAAAAGGGGGAGGCACGACTAACATCTCCCTCGGGGGATTCCTCAGCCCCAAAGAGAGGGCGGGGGCTCAACAATACCTGGAGAATTTATGCTTCCGGGTCTCCCGCACCGTCGATCCCGAGATGATTCAAATTTATGTCGAAGAGTGCCTGAAAAACCGGGAATGGTTCGAGAGCCGGGGCGCGCGGACCCATGTTTACGGAGGAGCGGCATTTTCCCAGTTGCCCGGAGCTGAATCTATCGAGAAACGGATGGTCACCGGGAAGAACACTGTTGAGGAGAATTCCTTCTGGACCTTCCTGCGGTCTCAGGTGGAGAGCCGAAAAATTCCGGTTTGGTATTCCTCCCCGGCAAAGGAGCTGCTCACCGACCCCCGGGGAGTGTTGACCGGGGCAGTGATTGAGAGCGAAGGAAAAGCGAAGGCGGTAAAAGCTAACCGGGCGGTCATCCTTACCTGCGGTGGGTTTGAATACGATGAATGGCTGAAGGCCAATTACTTGAAGGGTTATCCTTACCACTCTTTCGCCACACCGGCTAACACCGGGGATGGGGTTCGCATGGCTCAGCGAGTGGGGGCCGACCTCTGGCATATGTCTGGAGTTTCCACCCCTTTAGGTTTTAAGGCTCCCGAATTTGAAGCTGCATTCATGGTCCGTCCAGCGACCCACCGGTATATTTTCGTGGATCAAGAGGGAAAAAGGTTTGCTTCTGAATTTGCCGAGATTCATGCCTACAACTTCATAGTCGATTATTTTGACCCTCACACCTTGCGTTTTCCCCGTATTCCCTGCTATATGATTTTTGACGAGGCTGCCCGCAAGGCCGGCCCCATGGGGTTAACTGCGATAGGGTACAATCGGGGGCGGTATGACTGGTCCAAGGATAACGGGGAGGAAATTCGTCGAGGTTGGATCATCGCGGACGATACTATTGCCTGCCTGGGTCAGAAGATCGAGCTTGACGGAGGTATTCTGGAAAAGACCGTGGTTCAATACAATCAAGATTGCCAACTTGGCCAGGACCGGGAATTCCACCGCCCGAAAGACAAGCTGGCGCCGATAGGTGAAGGGCCTTACTACGCCATGAAACTTTGGCCTTGCCTCCTGAACACGCAAGGCGGACCCCGAAGGAATGTTAAAGCTCAGGTTCTTTACCCCGATGGCCGTCCCATCCCCCGCCTGTACAGCGCCGGGGAATTGGGATCATTATACGGACTGCTCTACCAGGGATCCGGGAATTTGGGAGAATGTCTGGCTTTCGGCCGCATCGCCGGAAGAGAAGCTGCCAAAGAATCCCTTTGGGGATAGTCGGAAGGCACACCAAAAAAAGAAAGGGAAAAGATAAAGGGTTGGGGGTTTGAAAGAAAACGAAGGAGGCGCATCTTGTGAAAATTGATCCAGAAAAGTGCCAGACCTGTGCCAAGTGTATTCCCTTCTGCCCAGTTGGGGCAATTGGGGTGAAGGGGAAAAAGGTGATGATTGAGTATGATGAATGCGTGGAGTGCGGCGTGTGTGCCCGATCAGGGATTTGTCCGGATGGAGCTTTTGTCCGGGAAGAGTTGGAATGGCCGCGCATTCTCAGGGCGGAGTTTAGCGACCCGACCATCCCCCATAAGAAAACAGACATTGCCGGTCGGGGCACGGCCGAGATGAAAACCAACGATGTCACCGGACGGATCAGGAGAGGAGAGGTGGGCGTGGCCATCGAACTGGGGCGCCCCGGAGTGGGAACCCGCTTCACCGAGGTGGAAAAGGTTTCCCGGGCAGTAGCTTATCTAAAGATTCCCCTGGAAGAAGCAAACCCTGTGAGCGCACTGGTTCAGGATCGGGAGAAAGGAACTTTTCCCCCGGAAGTGCTCAAGGAAAAAGTTCTTTCGGCTATCGTGGAGTTCAAAGTACCGTTCGACCGGGCCGGGGAAGTTCTGGAACTACTCCGCCAGGTCACTACAAAGATGGATACCGTGGCCAGCATCAGCCTGATCGGGCGGAGCGAAGCAGATGGCCGCATTCCTCTGGAAAATTTCCTGATTCAAAAAGGGGTCCCCTTCTACCCCAATGGCAAAGTAAACATCGGCCTGGGCCGGCCGCTGGCGGAACCATGATAAAAACCATAAGGCGTAAGGGCGATCGAGCCGGGACGCCTCCAAATAATACGCCTTGCGCTCTCGCGACTTACGATAACAAAGGAGAAGATCAGTGACTCACACTCTGCACCGTGAAGGAATTCGGGAAAGTGATTCTAACGATTATATCATTCTGGCCATGGTGGAAGGAAATAATGAAGAGAAGCTTAACAACTTAGCCGAGCTTTTCCGCATCGTCCTTAAACACCGCCCGATCAACTATACGGGTAAAGGACTTTTTCCTGATTTAACCGATGAACAATTGCCGCTTATTTACAAAAGAATTAAAATTGGCATGGCCGCATTTGAGAGCCGGGAAACGCTCCTGCAAATCCTGCAGGAAATTAAGGACCACGAATTGGGTGTCTCCGTTGTCGTATCAGGACTTTTCCAACATATTGGCCAGGATTGCCAGAAGCTGGGTCTGCCGATGCATACCGTGAACTTCTCTTTGGGGGTCTGGGGAAAGAGGGAATCGCTCCCCAACCCCAAGGTCACTGAGGTTACCACCATGTGCGGGCATGGACTTATTTCTTTCAACCTAGTCCAGAGCCTGCTCAAGGATATTCGCCGTGGCCAGAAGAGCCTCGAGGAGGCAGCCGAAATCCTGGGGAAACCCTGTGTCTGCGGGGTCTTTAATCCCATCCGGGCCGTCCAGCTCTTGGAAAAGATGATTTGATTCGGAAAAGATTAACCCCTGAAAAATAAGGGGTTGAGATCTTTATTGATTAAAATTTTTTTTTGATTCATAGTATTCTGCAAAGCTCCATTCTTGATGGCTTCGTAAAAAATCTCTTAGATCGTCACCCCGGCGAAAGCCGGGGTCCAGAACATCTTGAAATAACTTGATTCCGGCTGGAGTTTATCCCGATGAAAATCGGGGCCGGAATGACGGAAAACCGCATTTGCAGACTCTTTACGACATCATCATTCTTAGGATGAAAAAAATGGGGATTGTTAGATCAAACATTCCATGGGGGCAACCGCTTCCAGGAGAATAGACTAAATTTTTTTAGGAGATCCCATGGAAGAAAAACTTCTGCTGATTGAAAAACAGGGAAAAGTTTGCACGATCATTCTCAATCGTCCGGAGCGGAGGAATGCTCTCTCCCCTCTCCTGCTCTTTCAGTTTGCCGAAGCTCTGGCCCGGCTTAAGGAGGAGGGTGAGGTTTTGTGCCTGGTCATCCGCGGAGCCGGCGATAAAGCTTTCACTTCCGGTTATGACATCTCGGATATCCCCACGAACCTGCCCCCGGAGATGGCCGAAGCCTTCAAGTCCAAAAACCCACTCCAGACCGGGCTGGAGGCGATCCTCAATTTCCCCTACCCGGTCATCGCCATGATCAACGGCCATGCCTTCGGGGCCGGATGCGACCTGGCGGTAACATGCGACCTCCGTATCGCCGCCGAAAGCGCCCAGATGGGAATTCCCCCGGCAAAGCTGGGGATTATCTATCAGCCGGATGGAATCATGCGCCTCATCAATGTAGTGGGCCTGGCTAACGCTAAAGAAATTTTTCTCGCCGGACGAAGCTTCGGGGCCTTGAAGGCCAAAGAAATGGGATTGGTCCATTACGTTCTTCCTCCGGATCAACTGGCTCCCTTTACCTATGAACTGGCCCAAGAAATCGCCGGCAATGCCCCCTTATCCCTAAAAGGCATGAAAATGATCTTTAACAGAGCCGTAAAATACCAGCGACTCGACCCCGAGGATGCCAGGGAGATTGAATCCCTCCGGGTTCAGGCCTTTAACAGCGAAGATTTGAAGGAAGGCCAGCGGGCTTTCAAGGAAAAACGAAAACCCGCCTTTAAAGGCAGGTAAACAAAGGAGGTAAAGACGATGAGGAGCCAGAAAAATTTTCTTAGAGGAATTATGGTGTCAGGATTATTCCTGTTCCTGCTCAGTTGTCCTTTACAGGCTTTCAGCCAGGATTTCCCCACAAAGCCCATTACCATCTACTGTGGATTTGAAGCCGGAGCTACGACCGACCTAACGGCCAGAGCCCTGGCCGAAGCGGGCCAAAAAATATTGGGGGTTCCGGTTGTAGTGGAGAATAAAGCAGGGGGAGGGGCCACCGTCGCGGCTACCCTTCTGGCCAGCAAAAAACCGGATGGTTATACCCTGGCGGTTTTATCCTCTTCAGCTTTGGACACGCGCCACCTGATGCTGAATGTACCCTACGATCCTTTCAAGGATTTCACCTACATTCTGGCCTACGCCAACTATATTGGGGGCATATGCGTGAAGAAGGAGTCTCCCATTAAAACCCTGAACGACCTCGTGGAACATGCCCGCAAGAATCCAGGGGTTGTTTCCTACAGCTCTTCGGGAATCGGGGCCACCCAACAATTAGCCGTAGAATTTTTAGCCAAGCAAACCAAGGTGAGCTTCAAGCATGTTCCTTTCAAGGGAGGAGCCCCGGCTTGCACGGCCCTCATCGGGGGGCACGTTGACTTCACGGCGGGTGCGGGAATTCATCTGAATTATGTAAAACAGGACATCTTCCGGATGCTGGCCGTGACCATCTCCGACAAGCGAGACCCGGATTTTCCCGATATCCCCACCCTCACGGATCTGGGTTATAAAGACGTGCCGCCGGCCCTGTACGTGCTTCTCGCTCCCAAAGGGTTACCCGATCCGATTTTCAATAAATTAGAACTGGCCTTTCGCCAGGCAGCCCACTCTTCTGAGTTCAAAAAAGTCCTGAATAATTTATCGGTTCCTTTCCATTTCAAAGACCGGCGTCAACTGGAGACAGACTTCCCCGGGACGTATAAATTCTACGCCGATCTCCTAAAGGAAATGGGCTTAGAAAAAGAAAAGACTAAATAGACAGGGGCAATTATGACGATCTCGTAAAAAGTCGTCACTCCGGCCTGCCTGTGCCTGGCAGACAGGTGAAAACCGGAGTCCAGAGAACTTATAACTATTTGAAAAGACTGGATTCCGGCTGGAGTTTATCCCGATGAAAATCGGGGCCGGAATGACAAAAAACTTATGGCTCTTCTCCCAAAAGTGAGCGCTTAAATAAGCCAAGTAATGACGGCGTGTTCCATGAAAAAAGGCTTTACCGTAATTATCCCCTCCCTTGGCGGGAGGGGATAAAGGGGAGGGGGAATCTGGA
>Ga0194126_10000191_pt1 | contig 96975 bp, 86 predicted proteins | sample TA2KigC150mmetaG_FD_148641 | JGI IMG/M metagenome (GOLD analysis project Ga0194126, IMG submission 148641) | Freshwater microbial communities from Lake Tanganyika, Tanzania - TA2015035 Kigoma Deep Cast 150m | ecosystem: Environmental > Aquatic > Freshwater > Lake | place: Tanzania: Lake...
TGCCGACGGTGCTGCCAAACGTGCTGAAGCCGGCAATGATTACCGGATTGCTGACGTCTACATGGTCTCCGGGCCGCTCATCTGTCTGCCGGGTGCCGAAGCGCGGCAGAACAAGTCGTTCATTGAGAAGCATCAGAACCGGTGTTACGGCCATGCTCAGAGCCGTAGCCGCCATCAGTATATCCAGCCACTCTCCTGACAGTATCCCCAGGGTTCCCATGAAGGCAAACAGGACAAAGGCAAATTCGCCGACCTGCGAAAGGGAGACGGCAAAAATGCTGTTTTGATCAAACGACAGCTTGAACAGGCGGCCGGCCACAGCCAGCACAGAGGCCTTAGCGGCAATGATTGCAGCAACCAAGCCGAACTCAAGCAGGGGGCGCTCGGCGATAAGGGCGAAGTTGATCGAAGCGCCGACGGCGATAAAAAACAGGCCGAGCAGCAGTCCCTTGAAAGGCTCTATATCGCTTTCAAGTTCATGACGGAACTCCGAGTTCGCGAGTACGACGCCGGCAAGGAACGCTCCGAGAGCAGGCGAAAGGCCGACAAGCTTCATAAGAAAGGCCGTTGCGATAACAATAAGCAGCGAGCCGGCAACGCACAGCTCGCGCAGTCCGGCTCCTGTAACAACGCGCATAAAGGGGACAATGACATATCTGCCGATAAGAACAACTGCCAGAATAGAGCCTAGAACGGAGCCTGCCTGAAGCCAGACGGGCAGGTTTGCAAGGATGGTTATGGAATGATCCTCCTGGTTTGCAAGGCCGGGTTGCAGGGCTAAAAACGGCAACAGGGCCAGTATCGGTACAACGGCAATGTCCTGAAAAAGCAGCACCGCAAAAGAGCTTCTGCCGGCCTCTGTTGAACTGAGCCCTTTTTCTTTGAGGGTTTGAAGGACTATTGCAGTTGATGACATCGAAAGGGCAAGGCCTGCAGCAATGGCGGCTTGCCAGGTAAACCCGATACTGAAAAGCCCGGCGCTCAGCACCAGGGCGGTCGCCAGGAGCTGCACGCTGCCAAGTCCAATGATGTGTCGCCGCATTTTCCAGAAATGTGCCGGTTCGAGTTCCAGGCCGACGAGAAATAGCATCATCACCACGCCGAATTCGGCAAAGTGCATGATGTCGCGGCCCTCCTGCCCGATAAAGCCGAGGCCCGACGGGCCGATCACGATACCTGCCGCAAGATAGCCCAGCACCGAGCCCATGCCGAGTCGCTTTGCCACCGGCACGCATATGACCGCTGCGGAGATATACACAAGGGCCTGATAAAGAAACCCGTCTATCATGGCGCTGCCTGCCCTTCAGTGATCGCTATCCATTCATTAAGGGATCTGTGTTTTTGGATCTGCGCTATGTCAATAGCTCCCTGTGCCAGTCGTTGGAGAGCCAGACGGTATTGATTGCCGTAATGGGAAAAATGTTCCTGGGCGTGACGGTATGTACCCTGTATGCTGAAGACAGGGAGCCATATCATTTTGCACAGGTGGGCTGTTTGTTCAAGGGGCCTCAAAAATTCCTGAAGGCTGTAGTTGTTGAATCCCTGTGGTCTATAGGAGGCACTGCTTCCACCTGTTGTTACTGTATTAAAAATCAGCTTGTTCTGGAGGTTGTTGCCGTCAGGGCCATGCGCCCAGCCGTGTTCAAGAACCAGATCCATCCATTGCTTGAGGATCGCGGGCGGGCTGTACATGTAGAGCGGGTATTGCCAGATAATGATCTGATGCTGCACAAGCAGATCATGCTCACGGGCTATGTCGATATTGAAATCAGGATACAGCTCATAGAGATCATGTACCGTAACAAAGGAGAGGTCCTGTACAGTAGCAATCAATGCCTTGTTGGCCCGTGATTTTTCAAAACGCGGATGCGCAAGCATCAGCAGGATTTTTACCATAAGGCCTTCCGGGTTCATAAATTTGTGCCATCCTACCACAGGATTTGCGGTTTTTGAAGTTGCATCATTGTTTGCCGACAGCACCCGGGCGCGGGACCTGGGTTGAACCAGCAACCAGTAGTGTCCAAAATAATTTAGAACAGGCCCCGGCCAGAGGGCCTTCAGCAGCGGTTGAATAATTTATTTTGGACAAATCTGACCAGCAACAAAAAAACACCCGGTATCGGGCCGGGTGTTTTTTTGTTGCTGCATGTGTGGCGTCCCCAAGGGGATTCGAACCCCTGTTGCCGGCGTGAAAGGCCGGTGTCCTAGACCTGACTAGACGATGGGGACGTAATCAGGTAAGTCGGCAATTATAAATGGAATTTATTTTTTTGCAAGGACTTTTTGCCGGTTGTTTTTGTGCGCATCGTGAAAGCGATGGGAACCCGTGCCATGCTCAGTGATATTCCCGCAGAATTCCCGCGACCTTGCCGATCACTTCCATATCGTCGCCGTCATAGAGATAGATCGGGTCATAGGAGCGGTTGGCCGGTTGGAGGCGTATGCGGTTTTTTTCTTTGAAGAAGTACTTGAGCGTTGCTTCCTCTCCGACGCGGACCACGGCAACATCACCCTGCTCGACTTGATTCTGCGGGCGTATGAGCGCGAGATCTCCGGGCTTGATATGGGCGTCAATCATGCTGTCACCCTGCACCCGCAGAAAAAACATGCCGTCCGTGCGGGCAATCGACGGGTCGATGTTGATATGGCGGTCAATATTTTCAACAGCAAGCAGTGGCTGGCCTGCTGCGATGCGGCCGATAAGCGGAACTGCACGACCGGATGAAGCCGGTTCGCTTGCGCGTCCGATCAGCTCAATAGCGCGCGATGAACGGGCGGCTTTGCGAATACAGCCTTTACGCTCAAGTATGTCGAGATATTTTTTTGCGCTGTCAGGACCGGCAAGATCAAGCTGCGCGGCGATTTCCCGCATGGTGGGGGGGAATCCGTTCTCATGAATATAGCTCTGCAAGAATGTTAATACCCGCTGCTGCTTCGGCGTAAGTTTGGATTCCATAACAGCCTCCCGTCGGAAGAATATAGTGTTTCTGTATATATGACATATGTAATATAAAATGTCAATCTTTTTTTTCAGGGGATACGACAGGAAGGGGGTTCCAAGGGGGTGCGGAAGCCATTTTCAGCCAGAGTTACTGCGCTGGAATTTCTGCTACCGTATCATAGTCTACCCGCTTTTCTTCAAGAAGGGCGCAGGCACCGGCGGATTCGCAGGTGGGCACAACAAGGCAGATTCCGCAATCGGAGCTCAGATGGCGCGGAACCGGTATGAGCCTGCTGGAAAGTCCCGCCTCTTTGAGCAGTTTTTCAGCGCGCATGACATGTGCGCTTGTCGGGAACAGGATCACGGACTGCTCACTCACAGCGGGCCTCCCGGTTCAGGCATTCGACCGCATCTGCGGCAATGGCAATTTCATCCTGTGCGGAGAAAACACCGGGGGAGAACCGGATGGTGCCATGCGGAAAAGTGCCGATGGTCGTGTGCGCACGCGGAGCGCAGTGCAGGCCGACGCGGCACAGAATACCGAAGCGTTCATCAAGCAGCTGGCCTGCACGCGAGGGGCTCATGCCCTGGATGTTGAATGACACCGTAGCGGTTTGCAGGCTCGCGTCGCGGGGCCCGTACACGGAAACTCCGGGAATAGCCTGAAGCCTCTCAAGCAGCAGGCGTGTATGCGTGCGGCAGGTATTTTGAATATGATGGATACCCGTTGCGTTGATCCATGCAAATGCAGCACCGAGCCCTGCAAGGCCGGTCGTGTTGAGTGTACCGCATTCGAGCAGGTCGGGTAAAAAAGGCGGCTGCGATTCCGTAGCTGAGCGGCTGCCCGTGCCGCCCTGAAACACCGGTCTGATGCGGGCAGGATTAACTCGCTCACCGATGACGAGTCCGCCGGTGCCGGTCGGCCCCAGCAGGGCTTTGTGTCCGGTAAATGCCAGCAGATCGATATTGTCGGCTACTATGTCAATCGGTACGCAGCCGGCAGTCGATGCCGCATCCAGCAGAAACAGCAGGCCGCGTTCGCGGGCGAGCGCTCCGATGCGCTCAGCGGGCAGCAGGGTTCCCAGCACATTGGAGGCATGCGTCAGCGCGATCATGGCCGTGGCGGGTGTGATTGACGCCTCGATATCGGCCGGATCAAGGCTGCCGTCCGAAGCACAGGCAACGGCTGTAAATGAAATTCCGGCCTCGCGCAGTGCGTTCAGTGGCCGGATCATGGAGTTGTGTTCAACCGATGATGTGACTACATGATCGCCGGGGCGCAGCACACCCTGCAGGGCGACATTGATCGCGTGCGTGACATTGAGTGTAAAAACGACCCGCAGAGGGTCGGGTGAGCCGAATAGTCCGGCCGTCAGTTCACGCACGGTTGACACCATGCGTGCGGCCTCGATCGAGAGGCGGTGGCCGGATCTCCCCGGGTTGGCCCCCACGTCAGTCAGAAAACGGGTTATAGCTTCTGCAACACCCGGGGCTTTGGGCCAGGATGTGGCGGCATTGTCAAGATAGATCATCAGCGTTGTTTTTTTGTAACCACTATCCGGAACCCGCCTTCATATTCGGCGGCTTCGGCCGCGCAGCCGAGACTGCTGACAGTCCTGAGAACGTTGTCGCGTGCAGCCCCGGCATCCACGAGAATTTCTAACTGATCGCCGGCACTCAAGTCGCTTGCAGCGCGGCGGGCCTGGATCACGGGTTCGGGGCAGGACAGCCCCCGTGCGTCAATGTGTTTCATAACAGGTACCTCGTTTTTTTGAAAGTATTATTTCCAGCGCTTGCGCATGCTGAATCCGATGATAAGGCACACAATCAGCCCGACGCCGACCGCAATCATGCCGTTTGTACCCGGGCCTCCGACGATCAATGCGCCGTCCTTCAGGGTGTCCGGGGCCGATGCCAGCAGAAAATTATGCGCAAGCGCAGCTCCGGTCAGCATGCCGGCGAAAAAGATGAACGCATCGCTGTCGCCTTCACCGCTCAGGAATACCTGGCGACCGGGGCATCCGCCGCCAAGGGCAAAGGCAAGGCCCGCCAGTACCATGCCGAGCACGTTCCAAAGGTGCTGGCTGTGGGCTATGCTTTGAGCTGCAAAGGCACCTGTGAAGGCGCCCCTGGCGATATTGAACACAAGGACGACTGCAAAAAATGCAGCAACCCCGCTCATGAGGTGCCAGTCGCGCATCAGGAACAGGTCGCGGAAGGCTCCCATGGTACAAAAGCGGCTGCGCTGGGCAACCCAGCCGATCACCAGGCCGGCGCAGATGGATATCAGAAGGGATGCGCGCATGCTGCCGGGGCCCTGTGTGCTTGCAAAAAGAAATGCTGGCTTGGCAATGGCTGCTGCGAGCAGGCCGGCCATGATAACCGGGGCTGCAAGCCCGGCCGGCTTTTTGAATGCGTGCGAACGCCCGAGGCTGTAGCCGTTTTTAAGGAACAGGACGCCGATGCCGATACCGGCAGCCAGGCCCGCTAGGCCGGAAATGGCATTGAGATCGCCGCCGGCAAGACGCAGGATCGCTCGCCACGGACAGCCGAGGAACACCAGGGCGCCGATCATGGCAAATGCGCCCAGCACAAAGCGGATAACAGGAGATGAGCCGCCGCGGGACTTGAATTCTTTGAACGTCAGCGCCGCCAGAAATGACCCCAGCACAAAGGCCGGGATTTCAGGCCGCAGGTATTGAACGACACCGGCGCGGTGCAGGCCGAGCGCTCCGGCGATATCGCGTATAAAACAGGCAACGCAGATGCCCATGTTGACCGGATTGCCTGACAGCGCAAGCAGGCATGCGATCAGGCCTATCAGCGCACCGGCGAAGATGATTCCGGTTCGGGTAGCGAAAAAACAAAATGGTGTTCGTCGGGGCGTCGTTTGTGCTTGCGTGCTCATGCGTATACTCCGGCTGCAGTGTTATGAAAGTGTTTGCGATAGTAACTATTAAATATATTTCAGAAGCCCACTGGGTCCCGTACAAATCACTCTTCTGCTGTCCCGCCTGCGGCACTTTTTTTGTATTCCCATGCACAGGGGCAGAGGATAGCGGGAAAAATTACCTGTAAAGCATGCAACGGTCAAATAGAAAAAACAGATACTGTTTATTGAAGCTATTGAGATTTACTATACAATGGCGTGCTGTATTTTTTGCGGATGTAATTCAGCATCAGCTGTGATATGCTGAATAGGATTGGGCAGATGGGTAGAATTTTTATAAATTGAATTATAGTTTATTATATATAAATATTTATTTTAACTTTATTTTTTAAATAATAATTGTGTTGTTGGCCTGCATTTTTTTGTATGCGTTCATACTCAGTATCAGTGAGCAGGTCGAGTACATAGACCGGAAATAATTTTGGGAGAGGATGATGCATGCGTGCGCCGATTGAAGCAATTGCCTGGAACGATGAGTATGTGCGGATCCTTGATCAGACCCGGCTGCCTGCAGAGGAAGTCTATCTTGAATGCCGCACGCTTGAGGATATAGCCGGGGCGATTAAGCGCCTTTCAGTCCGGGGAGCGCCCGCCATCGGTATTGCCGCTGCAATGGGTTTTGCATTTCTGGCCGGACGAATCAGCACTGCGAACCATGAGGAATTTGCCGCCCAGGCCGCATCAATCAGCTCGCACCTGCTTGCGACCCGGCCGACCGCGGTCAATTTGCGCTGGGCGCTTGACCGTATGAGCCGCATTGCAGGTCAGGCTGACAGCATAACGGTCCCGGAACTGCAGGAGCTTTTGAAGCAGGAGGCCCAGCGTATTCATGCCGAGGATATCGAAATCAACCGCACAATGGGCCGTCATGGTCAGGCGCTGCTGCCCGATGACGCGGTGGTGATGACGGTGTGCAATACCGGCTCGCTTGCAACCGGCGGGCATGGCACTGCGCTGGGGGTCGTGCGCAGCGCTGTGGAGAACTGCAAGCAGGTTTTTGTTGCAGCCTGCGAGACCCGTCCGCTGCTGCAGGGTGCGCGCCTTACCGCGTGGGAGTTGTTGCATGATGGTATCCCGTTTGAGCTTATTACCGACAGCATGGCTGCTGTTTACATGAAAAATAGACGCGTTGATGCAGTGATTGCCGGTGCCGACCGGGTGGCGGCTAACGGGGATGCGGCTAACAAAATCGGTACCTATTCGCTGGCTGTGCTTGCGCGTGCCCACAGCATTCCGTTTTATATTGCTGCGCCCCTGTCAACCATTGACATGACAACAGCATCCGGAAAAGATATCCCGATTGAGGAGCGCGCACCTGAAGAGATTACCACGATTGCCGGACGGCGTATCGCTCCTGAGGGAACCGGCGTGTGGAATCCGGCATTTGACGTTGTACCGGCAGGGCTGATTAACGGCCTGATCACTGAAAAAGGCGTGATCAGGGCGCCGTATACAGAGAACATCGCCGCTGCGTTCAAATAATACTATCCTTGCCTTGACCTTTTTGCCGCTGCAAATCCTCTGTTGTTCCTTGTCATTGTTATCGGGATCGGCTTTTCTATAAACTATCGATTGCGATACGGATCCCGATAGCGATTCAGATACTATAGGAATATCCTTCCCTCGATCATCTTTCTTTCATGAAGAGACATGTCCTGTATTCGACTGCGCTGCATTCGATTCCGCTTGCGCGCTCACGCGATATATGATATTTATACAAATTTTTAATGCAGGATGCAGAAGAGATACTATTTAATAAACTGAAATAATTTTAAAGGAGCGTTCTATGCATATTGTCGTGTGCGTAAAAATGGTGCCTGATACAACCCAGGTGAGCATTGATCCGGTCACCAATACGCTGATCCGCGATGGTGTCCCGTTCATCACCAATCCGTATGACACCAACGCCGTGGAAGAAGCGATCCGTTTCAAGGACAAGTATGGCGCCTTTGTGACGGCTGTTTCAATGGGCCCGCCCAATGCCGAGAGCGTGCTGCGCAAAGCCGTTTCGATCGGCACTGACCGTGCGATACTGCTCAGTGACCGGGCGTTCGGCGGAGCTGACACGCTGGCCACCAGCACCGTGCTGGGCCTAGCCATCAAGAAGCTCAACGAAGAGCAGCCGGTTGACATCGTGCTGTGCGGCAAGCAGACCATTGACGGTGATACCGCGCAGGTGGGGCCGGGCATAGCGCGCCGCATGAACATTACTCAGCTCACACTCGTTGACGAGGTTATCTCGGTCAATACCGAGAAGAAGACCATCAGGGTCCGGCGCAAACTTGAAAATTATCATGAAATCATTGAGACAAAACTGCCGGTGATGATGACGGTTGAGCGCGAAATCAACACCCCGCGCTATCCCACGGTTCCCGGGCGCCTGCACTCCGATGAGGTCAGGGTGGAAGTCTGGTCTAATGCCCAGCTCAAGCTTGACACGGCCACGATCGGCCTGCCCGGCTCTCCCACGCAGGTGCGCCGCATTTTTGCGCCCGAGCGCGAGCAGGGCGAAATCATGATGGGCGAGGGACCGGATTGCAGCAAAGCGGTTGAGGCCTTTTTTGAGAAACTGCTTGACCGTGACATTGTGCACGTTTAGTTCTCGACCGGTCATGCAAATATATTTTTGATAAACCTGAAACGGCTGGAGGATACATGGAGCAAAAACCGAAAAAGATAAAGAAGCCGCGTGGTAAAGCCCGACTCCTTGAGGGCAAATGCATTGCCTGCGGGGCGCGCTGCCAGATGTCATGCCCCGTGGATGCGATCGAGATGAATGATAAGGAAGAGCCGGTTATTGACGCCGGCAAGTGCATCGGCTGCACCAAATGCGTGAAGGCCTGCCCGGCTGACGCGCTTGAGATGTTCTTTACTCCTGAGGAGCAGGCACTTTTGAAGGAACTTGAAGCGCAGGGCGCTGCTGCTGAGGCTGATGAGCCTGAAGCTGAAAGCAAGCCGGCTGCAGCTGCAGGCGGTGCTGAGTCCAATATTTCCCTGTGGAAGGGTGTCTGGGTGTTTATCGAGCAGTTTGAGGGGCACGCCCACGATGTGTCCTGGGAGCTGCTCGGCAAGGGACGTATACTGGCCGATGATCTTGGCGTTGAGCTTGCCGCTTTTGTGCTGGGTGAGAATGTCAAAAATCTTGCGCAGGAGTCCTTCGGCTACGGTGCTGACAAGGCCTATTGCATGGAAAGCCCGGTTCTCAAGCATTACCGCACGGAGAGTTATCTGCGCGGCACGGTCGATCTTGTCAATAAATTCAAGCCTGAAATACTGCTGATGGGCGCGACCGGCCTGGGACGCGACCTGGCAGGAGCTGTGGCAACCGACCTGAAAACCGGCCTGACCGCTGACTGCACACAGCTCGATATCGACAAAAAGATGCGTATTCTGGAACAGACCCGCCCCGCATTCGGCGGCAATATCATGGCAACCATTCTGACTGAAACGCGGCGCCCCCAGATGGCCTCGGTGCGGCCGCATGTGATGCCCAAACCTGAGTTCCAGCAGGGCCGCAGCGGTGTGCTGATCGAAGAACCTTTTACGATGCAGGAAGATGACATCGCCGCAAAAGTGGTTGAGATTATCAAGGCTTCCAAGGAAAATGCGGTCAATATCAATGCCGCCAAGATACTTGTTTCCGGCGGCCGCGGTATGCTCAGCAAAGAAAACTTCGCCAGGCTCCAGGAACTGGCTGATCTGATCGGCGGCGTTGTCTCAGGATCGCGCTGTGCTTTTGATGAAGGCTGGATCGAGCACGCTCGTCAGGTCGGGCAGACCGGTAAAACCGTGCATCCGAAACTCTATATTGCCTGCGCGATTTCAGGCGCCATCCAGCATCTGGTCGGCATGCAGGATTCCGAATATATCATTGCGATAAACAAGGACAAAAGCGCTCCGATTTTCGAGGTTGCCCACCTGGGTATCGTCGGCGATGTGTTTGAAATTATTCCCGATCTGATCGAGAAAATTAAACAGTCCGGCGCGAAAATAGTTGCATAACATGAGATAAACTCAGTCATGAAAGGAGTTTTGCCTTGGAACGTTTAATATTCCTTATTGTTTGTCTGGGCGCATTCGCCTTCTTTTTCAAAAATATTTTCAGGCTCGTGGCAACGATCTGCCTGGGACGCGCCGAGAACCGCTTCGATAACCTGTGGTCGCGCTGCGGCAGCATGTTCGCCTATGGATTCGGCCAGCTGCGTGTCATCCAGAAGAAGTTCGGCTATAACCACTATTTCCTTTTCTGGGGTTTTATGACCCTGGTGCTGGTGAACTTCGAGTTCCTGCTGAACGGCATATTTCCGGAATTCAGCCTCGATTTCATGGGCGTTCTGTATGTGCTGCTCAAGTTTGCGGCAGACATCATGTCGCTGGTGGTGCTTGGCTGCGTCGTGCTTGCCATTGCCCGCCGTCTGTTTTTCCGCCCCTACTTCATCGATCAGACTGCGGACGCCTTTTTTATCCTGTGCATGGTCGGCGCCCTGATGATCGCCTATTTCGGGCAGCATGCCTGCGAAATCAAACTCGGTCATCTCGAGGGCGGCATGAAAATGCCGATTGCATGGGCGCTGTCGAATTTTTTCAGCGCCGAGAGTGCCGGCTCCCTCGCACGGGTGTTCTGGTGGATTCACGCGCTCGTACTTCTTTTCTTCATGAATTATCTGCCCTACAGCAAGCATCTGCACGTGCTGACCGCGATTCCCAATTGTTTTTTCCGCAGCAAGGATATGGTTGCTACTGTTCCGCGGCTGCAGTTTAAAAAGGGTGAGGAATTCGGTATTTCCAAAGTTATCCAGTTTCGGTGGAAAGACCTGCTGGACTTCATGTCCTGTACGGAGTGCGGGCGCTGTCAGGAGGTATGCCCTGCCAGCAATACGCAGAAAACTCTGAACCCGAAGGAGATGGTGCATCAGGGCAAGGTAAATCTGTTTACCAACAGCAAGGCTGTGTTTGCAACGCGTCCGGCCGACATGCTGGCACCCGCACCCAAAGATGCGCGCATGAGCGTACCGCTGATTAACGGCAGCGATAAGAGCGTTTCAAGGAAGGCCATCTGGGACTGCACGACCTGCGGCGCCTGCATGCAGGTCTGCCCTGTTTTTATCGAGCATGCGCCAAAAATCGTGCAGATGCGCCAGCATCTTGTCATGGAAAAGGCCGAATTTCCGGAGGAATTGATCGCGCTTTTTGAGAATTCCGAGCAGCGCTCCAACCCGTGGGGTATTGCGCCGTCTGATCGTGCCAAGTGGGCAGCTGAGCTGAACGTGCCGATGATTACCGAAGGCGTGCAGGCGGAATATCTGTTCTATGTCGGCTGCGCCGGTGCGTTTGACTCCCGGGCCCGCCAGGTTACAACCGCCCTGACCAAAATTCTCAATGCTGCCGGTGTCTCCTGGGGCATTCTGGGCAATGAGGAAAAATGCTGCGGTGATTCAGTGCGGCGCCTGGGTAATGAATACGTGTTTGATAAAATGGCGCAGGCCAATATCGAGCAGCTCAAAAAATACGGCATTAAGAAAATTATCACCTATTGTCCGCACTGCTACACAACCCTGAAGAATGATTACAGGCAGTTCGGCGCTGATTTCGAGGTTATGCATCACAGCGAACTTATCAGCAGCCTGATTGCTGCCGGCAAAATCAGTCCGGCAACCGACAGCGCAGGCCGGGTCGTTATTCATGACTCATGCTACCTGGGGCGCTATAATAATATCTATGAGCAGCCACGGGCGGTTATCAAGGCCTGCAGTGGCGGCCGCGCTCCGGCTGAGATGGAACGCTGCCGTGAGAAGAGTTTCTGCTGCGGTGCCGGCGGCGGGCGCATGTGGATGGAGGAGCTTGACGGCAAGCGCATTTACCTTGAGCGCACGCAGGAAGCTCTCCGGGCTGCCCCTGATACGATTGCGGTTGCCTGCCCCTACTGCCTGACCATGTACGAAGACGGTGTCAAGGATGAAAAGGCATCTGATCGTGTCAAGGTTAAGGATATTGCCGAGATCGTGGCTGCGTCAATCAGCTGAGCTGCTTTTTGAAAAATACTGCACAGGGCAGGGGCTGCATGGTATGCGGCCCCTGTTCTTTTTATAAAGTATTTGCATTTCACCTGTGTCGAAACTATACTGACACTGTTTTCAGACATGGGTAGTTTAACGTGTTCGGGTATGTGTTTGTGCTGAAGGCGCATTCCGTGTCTTAGCAGGAGCGACTCTGCCCGGCATCCTCTGTATGGCGCTCTACTGTATGAGCCTTGATATCCTTCTGGTTAGCCCCCCCCTGACACTTGCCGAGCGCTACGGTGCGTTTGCTTCTGTTGGCAGCCAGGCCCCGCCGCTGGGTTTGTGCTATCTGGCCGCCATGGCCAGGAAGGCAGGCCATCGAGTTCAAATTCTTGATGCGCCTGCGCTTAACATGGATTTGGGCCAAACTGTGCGCGCGGTCGGCAATGCAAAGGCCGCTCTGGTCGGTATTACCGCTACGACAGCCTCTATCATCCGGGCCTCCGAGCTTGCCCGCGGCCTGCGCGCAAGCGGTCTGCGCTCGCCTATACTGATAGGAGGGGCCCATGTTTCCGCACTGCCTGAGCAGACCCTGCGGGAGTTTCCTGAATTTGACATTGGTGTTATCAATGAAGGTGAATTCACGCTTGTTGAATTGACTGAGGCCTATAAAAGCGGCAGTCCGTTTAACGCTATCCGAGGGATAGTGTTTCGCGAACGGGATGACATAATCCTGACTCCTGCGCGGCCCTTAATCGAGAATCTTGATGAGCTCCCGTTTCCGGCCTGGGATCTGATACCGGATCTTGCGAAATATTATAAACCAGCACCGCATAGCTATTATCAGCTGCCGTCCTCATCACTGATGACATCGCGCGGCTGCAACGGCACCTGCACCTTCTGCGCGCGGCCCTTTATGGGTGAGCGCTACCGCAGCAACAGTCCTGAATACACGCTTGCCATGGTCGACCACCTTGTGCGCGATTACGGCATTCGGGATATCATGTTTTATGATGATAATTTCCTGCTGGACCGGGGGCGTGTGCTGCAAATCTGCGATGAGCTGCTCAGCCGCGATTACCGCATATCCTGGTCATGCCTTGCACGGACCGACCTGACCCCGAAGGATTTTTACGAGACCATTCACCGGGCAGGCTGCTGGGAGATAGCGTATGGTATCGAGAGCGGCGATCAGGATATTTTGAACAACATGAAAAAACACGTTAAAATAGAGCGCGTAGTTCAAATGATACAGCAGGCCAACAATGCCGGCATTACTACGCGCGGCTATTTCATGATTGGATGCCCCGGTGAGACTCCTGCCACTATCGAAAAAACGATTGATTTCATGCGCGACAGCAAACTGAAGGAATTCCATGTGACGTTTTGCACGCCCATGCCCGGCGCGGAGCTTTTTGATACCTGGCAGAAATGGGGGCAGTTCGACTGCGACTGGCGTAAGCTCGGTTTCTGGGACCCTGTTTTTATCCCCGACGGGATGACCCGTGAAGAGCTTATCGCCGGCCACCGGCGCATGTTCAGAAAATTCTATCTGCGGCCTGCAGTGATATTACGCTATGTCCTGAAGGTGATCCGCAGACCCGGCATCATGTTTAACATCCTGAGCGCTGGATGGGACGTGATTAAATACAGTATGACGGGATATTTTTCGCGCAAAGTTAAACCCGTCAGACAGGATTGATGCCGGGTTGCCGAGGGGGATGTGATCCAGGGGGGATTAAAAGTGGCGGTGCAGGGACTTGAACCCCGGACACTGCGGATATGAGCCGCATGCTCTAACCACCTGAGCTACACCGCCGTCACTAAAATTTGAAATTATACTCATCTGTAGTATTAAATTCAAGTAGATTCTTTGTGATGTATGGTGTTTTGTCCTCTGGCAGTCGTTGGCTTAACTGTTTGAGTGGTGCTTTTTCTGAGCTTGTTGATAATTACTCGACGGCCGAGGAATTTTTGCGTCAGCCGGATAGGGGCGCAATTGCCTGTGCGGCTCCGAGCGCGACCGGCCTGCCCTCACATCACAAGGCGCTGGGCACGCAGATGTATGAAGGCCTGTTCAATAGAAATATTACGGCTGCCGGTGCGCTGTTGACTGCTGCTAAAATTGCAGCCTATCAGCAGACGAATTCACGTGATTTGCTCGAAACGTTTATATTTTTTGGCGATCCGGCGCTTGAGTTGAACGTTTCGAGTCCGGAGCCTGAATGCGAGACAGACAATGAGTGTGCCGATGACGATCTGTTCTGCACGGGTGATCCTCAGTGCATGAACGGCGTGTGCGGACAGACCGGAAACCCCTGCAGCGGTGATGCACCGGTGTGCGATGAAGCACTCGACCGCTGCGTCGAATGTATGAATGACACAGATTGCGGGTATGCATACACATGTGACAATAATATCTGTACCGCACAATGTACTCTGTTTATCAAATACAAATCCCCGGTCTCCGCTAAGCTTAAAAAGGGACAAGAAGCTCAACCTTCGTATTTCCGGCGGAGAGGGTTTTGATCCTTCGGGAATTATTAACACAGGTCCGTTTGTGCAGGTGAAAGCGCCCAAAGTTAACATAAAGAAAGGTTTTGTACGGGTCCGGTTGCTTGTGCCTGCTGGAACAGCCTCCGGCACGTACCAGATCAGCGTTGGCGACTGCCCGGGGGAGATTCAGGTTCAGTAGCTTAATCGTTATGGATACCTGCAAAATTGTGGGCATTCATGAATGTAACATGCTCTAATAGTTTTTTTAAGGACGTGGTATTGTATGCTGGTTGATGGTTTCTTGTGATCCACTAACTTCAGCTGAGCATGCCTGTCCGGAATACAGGGTTTTGGCCTTTTGGGTTCGGTCATGCCGGTATGCCCCGTGCAGATTACAAAGCGTTGGCTGTTGCACGCATGCTATGTGTAGACACGAAGGCTCAGGTTTGAGTGCATCCCGGATACAGAGTATATGAATCGTGATCTGCTGAGACAGCAATGCATTCAGCTGTGGCGCTCGGGCAGTCGGCCGCGCACACTTGCAACGTCCGGGCTGAGCATGTACCCCTTGATACCGGATGGCAGTACGCTGACCTTCATGCCGGCAACCGTTGATCGTTCCATAACAGTCGGTGATATTGCTTTGTTCGAAAGGTCCGGCATACTTGTTGCCCACCGTATTGTCGGCAAATTCTATCAGGACGGCTGCCTGTGGTTTTGTGAAAAAGGCGATAATATGTTTTGTCCGGGAACGTTTCCGGCATCCTCTTTGATCGGCCGGGTTATACACATTGAACACACTGGGCATATTCTTGATTTGACGCTTTGGCGACAGCGCATCGCCGGACGCCTGGCCGGACAGTACTGGTGCGCCCTTTTTGCGCTCATGCGTGCCATGAGTGCCTGCGGGCGCAGGCTGGGCTGCGTTGCAGCGCCGCAGGTGCGCGCATCTGTTGTTTCCGCATTCCGTTTTCTTACACGTCTGCCGGCACGCTTTATAAGGATGTAATCCCCCCAGATTATTTTTGAACTTTGTGCATGCCTTCCGTGCCTATAGACTTGCAGGCATACATCCCAGCCGTGCTATTGCCTGATACCGGCCCAGGCATGTGCAGGGCCATGGGCATGGCAACCCGAAACAAATACTTTACTTTTTGAATTATTTTCGTTACTGTGCCCGGTGTTACGGCAGCTTATTCAACAGCATGGGAGGATATATGCGCTATCTTGTTATCGTGATATGCCTTGGGTGCGCAACAGCGCTGCTGTGCGCCTGCCGCAGCACTGCGAAGGTAAGTACGCTTGAAGTTGTGCCTCGTGTTGAACTTGACCGCTATATCGGCACCTGGTATGAAATCGCCCGCTACCCCAACAGGTTTCAGAAGGACTGTTTTGCGACAACAGCAACATATGATCTGCGTGATGACGGCAAAATCAGTGTGATAAACCGCTGCCGCAAGGGTTCGCCGGACGGCGCCGAAAAGGTTGCGCGTGGAAGAGCGTGGGTCGTTGATCCTGAAACCAACGCCCGCATCAAAGTTCAGTTTTTCTGGCCGTTTTCCGGCGATTACTGGATTATCCAGCTTGGCGAACAGTATGAGTATGCTGTTGTCGGGCACCCGGACAGGACCTACCTGTGGATTTTAAGCCGCACCCCGCAGATGGAGCCTGCGCTCTACGCGCGCGTTCTGGAACGGCTCAGAGAGCAGGGCTATGATACGTCACGGCTGATTGTGAACGGCAGCTGAAGATTATATTTGTATCATATCGTTGTTGCATGCGTATTGCCCCTGGCATGCACATTCCCATCCACCGCTGACGCGCGCGCCATGCCTGTCCGTGCCGGTTAACAGTCCCCGGGCATTCCGAGCGTGTGCACAAAACACCCTTGCAAACCGGGCAGTGTTACTTTTCAACACGGTCGCCTGAGACTTTCCAGAGCTGAAAATAGGGCGGAGAATTGATCACGGGCTTGAAATAGCGCGTGTCGGGCTGCGTCCGGATAAAAAGGCGGCTGAAAACCGAGTCGGCAATGCCCGCGTCCATGATCGCGCCGTGGCGGTGGTCGCGGTTAAATTCAAAGTGCAGGCCGCTGCGGCTGTAGTCGTTGAGTGTCCGGGTGCGCCCGCGCGCGTGCAGATCAATGCGGCCAAGCGGGACCCGTTGTTCGTTTTGCAGATATGTTCCTGTTGCACGGTCGATAACAAGGCCGCCAGCACCCTTGACGGTCTCGCGGTCGAAGTGTATCTGGTCATGCGCTCTGAATCGGGGATGGGTGCCGGTGCGGGCGACGGTATCCCAGGTTCCGAACCAGTACCACCAGTAGGCGGTGCGGTTGAGCAGGTGATCACAGACAAGATAGAGCGGCCGTTTTTGTCCAGGGAAAAAAAAGCGCAGCCAGTCCTCAGTTGATTTGCAATCGTTATCCGGGGTGAGTGCCGCCTGTTCGATTATACTGCGGGCCGCTTCAGGACCTGCCCGCAGAACATCTTGTATGAATTGAAGCCCGCAGACATGGCGGTCGTCAAACTGTTTGTAGACCTTCCGCATGCCCGGAATGCCGCGGCTGACGTAGAATTGCATAAAATTGGCTGCCAGGCGAAAGCTGCCGGCGGCATACGGGATGGCGTTGAATACGGTCAGCTCGCCGCCGTGAATTGAGCCGTCGTTAATGGTCGCGCGGCGGGCGTAATAGGTCAGGGCATAGCCGTGGTCCCACCAGGCCCAGATAACCGCGTCCTGCGGTGTCACCTCGCGGATGCGGTACATTGCCTGCACCATGAAGCCGGGTTCCTTGGGCATGCGCGTGGTTTCTGTATTTTTCGTATAGAGCGGAACAGCCAGCAGCAGGGCGATCCCCGTGCAGATACATGCATTCAGGGGGCGGACACGGTGGAGAAACCGCCATATGCAGGTGCCGGCGTAGCCGGTTCCGAGCGCTACCAGCGGGATCATGAACAAAATAAAGCGATTGGCGGTCGTGAAGGCCAGATAGGACATGATGATAAACGGCAGCAGGAACAAAACCTGCGCACGTCTGCGCCAGACCAGGAGAATAAATCCGGCTGCGGCCAAAAGGAACGATAGAACATTGGCTGTTGTGGAACGAATGATGCTATCGAGTTCGGGCACGAACTGCTCGCTGATGGTTTTACCGACATTGGGAAAATCGCCGGACTGCTCTTTGGTGATATAGAGGAGTTCAAGCCAGAGGCGCCGAATAATTTTGAGCGGAAGCGCAGGGTCGACATACCACAGCACGGCTGCAGCGCAGCAGGCGAGAATACCGTAAAAAGCGAGCCCTTCCCTCCGGGACGGACGGTAGTAGAATACAAGGGCCACCAGCAGGGGAAGTCCGGTCAGCGCTGCTACGGCCGCCGGGGTCTGGTCCCACCACCATAAAAACAGGGCCGACACAGCCGCGCCCGCGCATACATACACATAGCGTACCGGCGCCCTGGCAAGGCCGAACCGCATAAACAGGTACGCGGCCCCGAGCGAAAAGGCAAGGATCAGGCAGTCGGTGTCAAACCGGCCGACATTGCTGCGCACGATGTAAAAGGGGTAGAGCACGCTCATGAGGGCCGCCAGCAGACCGCATGCAACTCCGCCGTAGAAGCGTCCTGTCAGATACAGTGGTACCACCAGAAGCGGGCCGAGCACAGCCGGAAGAAGCGCACCCACCCAGCACAGACTGACATTCGTGGCCTTGGCCGTTGCAGCAGCCAGAACAGAAATCAGGGGCGGTGGCTCGGGCCTCAGCGGGCTGTGCGGCACACCGCGTTTTTCGTCGGGTTGTGTGTAGGTGCCGTCGATCAGATTCTGAGCAAGGCTGAGATAGAACCAGGCGTCAAATGTGGTATGGATCGGTTTGCCGTCGTAGAACGCGAGCGACTCTTTTTCTTTCCATTGCGAGAGGTCTTCCAGCCGGCAGAAAACGCCGAGCGCGAAGATGCACACTACTGCAAGGATTTCCAGCAGCGTCCGCCATGGCGCTGCGCGTCGGGCAAGGCCGTCGTATGACGACTGAATGCGCATGAAAAAGCCGGGCCCACGGGCGTCCATGGCCGGCGGTGCCGGAACGGCTGTCTGCTGCCGTTTGTTCGGCGAGCGTTTTCTTTTGGAACCCCCCATGTGTATTTGTTCCTCAGCCCCCGTTTTCGATGCGATCGTAGCGCATCTGGGTAATCTGTTCGCTGATCAGTCCCATCATGAATATCATCAGGGATGAAAGGATGCACATCGCCGACATGTTTGTAAAACGGGTTTCGGTAATAAACCAGTAGATATAATTGACAAGGCCCATAATAAAAAGCAGTGCGCTCACGGGCAGAAAAATATGCAGAGGTGAATACAGTGTTGTTATTTTTATGATAATCAGAAGAAAGACAAAGCCGTCGTGCAGAATCCTGATTTTACTGGTGCCGATGCGCGGGTGCGCTGTTATAGGTACATAAAAAATCGAGCGGCCGCTTCTCAGAAATGCGAGCGTTATGGTGGTGGGATAGGAAAAGGTGTTGGGCAGCAGGCACAGGTAGCGCAGAGCGGTTTCTTTCCTGAGGACGCGGAAACCGGATGTGAGATCCCTGATTGCAAACTTGGTAACATAGCTGGCCAGAAAATTATATATGCTGTTGGCAAAAAGACGGAACAGGTTGGCGTGCGATCCGCGTGAGCGCGCCCCGACGACCATGTCATAGTCGCCCGCCAGCGTGAGCATGCGCGGAATGTCGGCCGGGTCATGCTGTCCGTCGCCGTCCATCAGCACGATTGTATCGCCTGAGGCGTGGCGCATCCCGGTTTTGACTGCGGCGCCGTTGCCGATTTTATAGGGGTGGTTGATGACGCGTGCGCCGAGCCTGCGCGCTGTTGCAGCTGATGTATCCGTTGAGCCGTCGTCAACCACGATGATTTCGGCATCGGGGACATGCTGCCTGAGGCCCATGATCAGCGCCGGGAGTGCCTGCTCTTCATTGTGTACGGGTATAACGACAGAAATGTTCATGTCTCATCCTCGCGCCTTAGGTATGCGTGCTGGCGTTTGGCAATCATAGTCGAAATCGGTTTTGCAAGTCAAGGTCTGCAGCCAATTTATTTGCCGATGCAAAATCGTGAAAAGATAGCGTCAAGAATATCGGCTGAGGTCGTCTCTCCGGTTATGTCGCCGAGGCAGTGCAGGGCATCCTGTACGTCCGCGCTGACAAGCTCGAAGGGCCGCGAGGACTGAACGGCTTCACGTGCCCGCCCCAGCGCGCTGAGCGTACAGGTCAGGGCCTGCGTGTGCCGAAGGCTGGTGATGATAACATCGCCGACAGCGGGCGTGCTGTCGCTTGTCACAAGCCGGGCAAGACGCGCGCGCAGCACGTCAAATCCGCTATGGTCGGCAGCGGAAACCGTCACAATCATGTCCGGAGGGAAACATCCCGCAAGCCGGTCACCGTCAATGCGCTGCTCAAGATCAGACTTGTTGACGATTGCAACACAGTTGCCGGGCTGTTTTTTTTCAAGCAGCATCATGTCATGCACGTCGAGCGGACGCGATCCGTCGAAAACAAGCAGCGTTATGTCGGCACTTGCAAGGTGGCTCAGCGCGCGATCCATACCGATTGTCTCGACAGCATCGTTGCTGCTGTGAATGCCGGCGGTATCATGCAGTCTGACCGGAACCCCGGCAATAGTGATTGTTTCGCGGATGACATCGCGGGTCGTGCCGGGCAGCGCAGTAACGATCGAGCGCTCATCCCCGAGCAGAACATTCATAATACTTGATTTGCCGACATTGGGTTTGCCGGCAATAACCGCGTCAAGGCCGCTGCTATAGCAGCAGGATCGCCGGGCGTTTTCAATCATCTCGCTGATACAGTCGCATTGCCGCGTGAGGTCGCGTTCGGCGCTTTCCCGGGTCAATAGGTTGATATCGTCTTCCGGGAAATCAATACAGGCCTCCAGATGGGCGCACAACTCAACCAGTGCTGTTCGAACTTTGCGTACATGGCCAGAGAGCATTCCGTTCATTTGACGCGCGGCTATTTTAAGCCCGGCCTCGGTCCGGCTTTCAATCAGGTCAATGACGGCTTCGGCCTGCGCAAGGTCAAGGCGGCCGTTGATGAAAGCCCGGCGGGTAAATTCGCCCGGAGTTGCAGTGCGGGCGCCGCTGGATAGAACGAGTTTAATCACGGCCCCCACGCAGGTCAAGCCGCCGTGGCAGTTGATTTCAACGACATCTTCGCCGGTGTATGAGCGCGGACCGGGCATGCAGGCGAGCAGAACGTCATCGAGCAGTGCATTGTCGAGCGGATCGATGATGCGACCGTAGTAGAGATGGCGGGGAATAAGGGGCACGGCCGCAAACGCGTCCCCTTGGAATATGCGCTTCGCGATCGCAAAGGCACGGGGGCCGCTGATCCGAATAATGCCGATGCCGGCAGTGCCGGCCGGTGTTGCCACTGCGGCGATGGTGTCTTGGTTGTCCGGAATGTTCATGCCGGAAGCCTGCACTGATGGTTCAAACTGCCCGGCCGCTGCTGTTCGGGGCGGGAATACACGTCCGGATATGCATGATACGCCGTTGGCTCATAGCAGTCTGTCTCAGGCCTGCGTTGACTGGCGCGGAGCGATGATCACTTTCTTTAATGCACCTGAACCTTTGCTCCAGGTGGTCAGGTCCGCATCTTTTTTAAGCGTCATGTGTATGATGCGCCGGTCGCCCGGGCTGAGCGGGTTGGTGGTAACCGGTGCGCCCCTTTTTTTCGCTTTTTCACTCATGCGGTTGGCAAGTTCGACCATGGTTTCAAAATGACGCGCGCGATAGGATTCGCAGTCGACCTGAATGTGCGGCAGATCGCGGAATCTGCTCAGGCGGATTTTGTTCAGCAGATACTGGAGCGCTTCAAGCGTTTGACCATGCTTGCCGATGAAAATGCCGCTGCCGTTACTGCTGATGGTATAGACAAGTTCACCGTCGCGGCTCTCCAGGTTCACCGTTGCGCCGGGTTCAATACGGCCAGCGATGGCTTCAAGAATGTGCTGCAGTTGCTCAGCAGCACCGGCAGCGGCAGCATTCAGCGGCGGCTGGATACGGGTGGCACGGATACGGGCCTTTTTGCCCGAAAAAAGCGACATGAGCATGCCGGGACCCTGCTCGATGATTTCTATGTCCAGCTGCTCCGGCGTGGCGTCAAGCTGCCGGCAGGCGAGTGCTATCGCTTCCTGGGTTGTTTTGGCTTCAATGTCGACGGACTGCATTGTATTCCTCCAGCATCGGTATGTTGTTTGTTGATGTACACCTGCTGCGCAATGGATATAAGATTGTTGACCAGCCAGTAAATGACCAGTCCTGCAGGAAAATTCAGGAACATGAAGGTAAAAATAACCGGCATGAACATCATGATGCGGGCCTGGGCCGGGTCAAGCGTTGTCGGGGTCATTTTCTGCTGCAAAAACATCGATGCGCCCATGAGCAGCGGAGCGATATAGGTCGGATCCTTGGCCGAAAGGTCGTTGATCCAGAACGATATGAAGTTCGCGTGCCGCAGTTCGATTGAATCCATCAGTGCGCGGTAGAGCGCAATGAACACCGGAATCTGCAGCAGCATCGGCAGACAGCCGCCCAGGGGATTGACTTTGTAGCGCTTGAAAAGCTCCATTTGCTGGCGGGCGAATTCTTCGCGGTTGTCCTTGTGCTTTTCCTTCAGGGCCGCGATTTCGGGCTGCAGCTTTTGCATGCCCTTCATTGATTTGAAGCTTTTGTTGGTCAGGGGCCAAAACAGTATTTTTATGATGATGGTCAACAGAATGATTGACAGGCCGTAGTTGTGCAGAAAACCGTTGAAAAATTTCAGGCTCAGCAGCAGCGGTTTTGAAATGATATCAAACCAGCCGAAGTCAACCGCGCGCTCGAGCCGGGCGTTTTGCTGCAGCAGTATGTTGATATCGCGCGGGCCGATGTAGAGCGCAAAGCGGTACATCTGCGATTGTCCCGGCTCCAGCTGCACATAGGGATAGATCAGTTTGTAGGAGACAATCCGGTCTCCGGATGAAAGCCTGACCTGCGCCGGACGTTGATTCTCGGGTATAACCGCAGAGATAAAGAATTTTTCTTCGATGGCTGTCCAGGAAACCTCATCGCCCTGAATTATAATTTCTTCCCTGATATCATGGAGGTCTTTTCTTTCGGTGCTGTCCTTAATCAGATACGTAAAGCGCGGTCCGCTCAGGCCGCTACTGCTGAAAAAACCGCCGGATGGTTTTGGAGGCCGCAGCTCGGTCCATTCAAGAAACGGGTTGCCTTCAATGCGTGTCGATGATGTATTGGTGATGACCATGTCGAACGTGATTTTATAGTCATCAGGATTGAATTCAAAGCGCCTGCTGAACTGCAGCAGGTTCTGATCAAAACCGTTGAACACAAGGCTCGCGGGCCGGCCCTGCACGTCGATATCACTGGAATCCGTATCAGCGCGCCATTCGGGAACAGCGGCAAGCGTGCCGTTGGGGTAGACAAAGGCTGTTTTGATCGGCAGGGGGTCGGGCGGCATCAGCGCGACCATTTCCTTGAAATTATCTGCGCGTGCGCTGTGGGTATCCGTGTCGCCTTGCAGTTTGAATGTTTTACGAAACCATGTGATGACGGCAGGCGGCGGCAGTGACTCCTTGTAGTCGAAAAGTCTGACGCTGGTGATAGCAGCCTGGCAGTCTGAAAGGACCATGCGGTACAGGCTGTTGTGGACGGTTATAGTCTGTCCGTGAGGTGCCTGTTCGTTTTCGGCCGGCAGGGCCGGGGTTTCGATCGCCGGGGCGGCATCCGGCACATGGCGGGGCAGGGAGGGTGCTTCTTGTGCTGCGCTTTGCTGTGGCTGAACCTGCGCAGGCGGCGGTGCAACCTGCCGGGGCGGTGCCAGAAACGATTCATAGAGAAGCCAGACTGCGATTGACAGCAGGATTGCCACTAAAACACGTTTATCGGTGTTCATGGTGTGATCTTTCGTTTCCGTCCGAGTGATCGGAGTCCGGTTTCACGTCCGGGTTCTGTGGGCGCATCATGCGCGCCGCCCGGCGCAGGTTGCCTCGGGCGGCACTCGCCGCCTGGGATTTACAGTATATGAAGGCTCCGGGCTTTTCAGTCTTACGCAGGATCAAATCCGCCTGGATGAAACGGGTGGCACTTGAGCAGTCGTCTGGCAGTCAAATACAGGGCTTTCAGGAGGCTGTATTTTTTCAATGCATCAATGGCATAGCTGGAGCATGTCGGTGTAAAGCGGCACCGCGGTCCGAGAAATGGCGATATGCATATCTGATAGCCCCGTACAAAGGCGACGATCACGGTCCTGATCATTTCCGTACTGCCTGAGAATGCTGCGATGCCGTTTCGTGTGCATCACAGGGGGTGGAACCGCTGCATGAGCCGCTTTGCAATAAAGAGCCGAGCTCCCTGCAGAGGGCCGCGTAATCAAGACGGGCCGAACCGTTTTTGGCGCAAATCACGATGTCGGTCGAATCCGGCAGCAGCGCCTTGTTGCGTCTGAAAAACTCCCTGAGCAGCCTTTTGATCCGGTTGCGCATGACTGCGTTGCCCGTCCTTTTGCCGACGGTGAGGCCAAGCCGGCGCAGCGGCAGGCCGTTTTCATGCAGGATGCATTTAAAGTGACGCGATTCCTTTCGAATTCCTGTCTTAAAGACATTCAGAAACTGTTGCCGCTGCCGTATGCGTTCACGTGGTCTCAGTGTATGCGTTCGCATTGTATGTACGCAAACAGGCAGTGTGCGGCCGGCAATCAGGCGCTCAGCACTTTGCGGCCTTTTTTGCGGCGCCGTTTAATCACATCCTGACCGGCTTTGGTGCTCATGCGCTCTAAAAATCCATGTGTTCGTTTGCGTTTAAGATTGCCTGGCTGGAATGTTCTCTTCAAGGTGTTCTCCCTGTCATATGACGCTTAAGTTTCGGTCGGTGTGTGTAATGTGTTATTTATTCGAGCATAGCTGTATATTTGCCACAGCATGGGCTATGAGTTTAATAAGTAAAAAGACCATAATTTGACAGTATTGTCAAGTTTTTTCAATGATTTTCTTGAGCGCAGCATGTTCGATGATACTGCCTTCGAGCAGCCCGGCATCACTGACCGTGCAGGTATCAGTGCCGAAATACTGCATAAGATGCTGCAGGATCAGGCAGCCGGGAATAATCACCGCGGCGCGCCCGGGCTCAAGTCCGGGTAGTTGGCAGCGAAGATGCAGCGGCTTTGCAATCATGTCGTCAAACAGCCGGCTGATTGACGTTTGCGTGAGAATGTGGCCGTTGATGCGTGCGGGCAGGTAGATGTCCAGACCGAGGTCCATGGCGGCCAGGGTTGTTGCCGTGCCTGCGGTGGCAATCAGTACGGTCGCAGGGCGGCATGACGGCTGTCCGGTATCCGCAGGCAGGCATGCCAGTTGTTTTTGAATCCAGGAGCGCATTGCCGCACTATCGGTTGGTGATGGGGGATCTGCGCGCAGGAAAATCTCGGTTGGCGCAATCACCCCGAGCGGAAGACTGAGGCTGTTTTGAAATGAGCCGGAAGCCATAAAGCTGATCTCGGTGCTGCCCCCGCCGATATCAATGATGACTGAAGCCTCAGAAGTACATGCTATGGCGGCCTGCACGCCTGCGCTCGCAAGCAGGGCCTCGCGGCGGCCATCGATTACTTCCGGAACAAGGCCGCATATCTGCTGAACGCTGTCGAGAAAAGCCTGCCGGTTGCGGGCCTGTCGCACACAGGCGGTTGCCACCGCCAGGATGATGCCGGCACCCTGAGTGCGTGCCCGGCCGCAAAACCGGTGTATGCAAGCGGCCGCATGCTCGATTCTGTCGGGCTGCAGAAGACTGGCGGCCTGCATCCCTGCTCCCAGCCGCACGATTTCACGGTCGCGTTCCAGCGGGTAGAGCGTTTCAGCGTCGCAGTCTGCGATCAGTAGCCGGATGGTTTGCGAGCCGATATCAATCGAGGCGATGCGTTGCATGGTTGTTTCAGCGACTGTGCTGTCACGAGGGTTCCGGCATTCGCCCTGCGGGGATGCGCATGTGTTCGTGTAGTGATTATGGCAGGTATATGAGAAGCCACTACAGCCCGCCGTTTTCGGCAAAGCTGTAGTAGCCGTACCTGCCGACAATAATATGATCATGCACACGAATACTCAAGAGTTTTGTCGCCCCAACCAGGGCTTCGGTAAGCCGGGTATCGTGGACTGACGGGGCCGGGTCGCCGCTGGGGTGGTTGTGGACGAGAATGATTGACACGGCCCCGGCCGCAAGAGCGCGCTCCACAATTTTGCGGGGGTACACGGCGGTCTGGTCAACCGTGCCTTCCTGAATGACTTCATCGCGCATCATTTCATTTTTTGCATTCAGGTATATTACCCGGAACTGTTCATCGTGCAGGGGCGCCATGCTTGAGCGCAGGTAGCTGATCAGGGCCTGCGGGCTCGAGATGATGTCCCGTTTTTCAGCTGCGGCTGCGAGGTAGTAATCGCAGCATGACCGGATCAGCTTAATGAGCAGGGCGCTGTGCTCGCCGATACCGCTGACGGTGAGGAGCTGGTCAAGGGGCGCGTCAACCACGGCCTGAAATGTTTTGAAACGCTCGATCAGGTTTTTCGCAGCCGGTTTTACATCCTTGCGCGCGATGCACCATGTCAGCAGCAGCTCCAGAACTTCATAATCGTGGAACGCAGCAAGTCCGTGCTGTTTAAATTTCTGCTTGATGCGCCGGCGATGCCCGGCGGCATGGTCTGAAGGCGGCTCAGGGGTATGCATCATGCTCAGACGGTATACGTATTGTTTTTTTTTAATAATCCCGCCGGCGTTTTTTTGTACAGCAATTCGCCGTGTAATATTAGACGCATACTGGTATATTTTATTCCCGTTAGTTAAAAAAACTTGTGGATTTGTGGGATGCACTGCAGCGTGCGGAGTGGTGGCCGGGTGTTTATGCTTGCCAGTGCTGAAGTTTTGCACTATCCGATGTTTCAATACGGGCTCGTTTCAGGCAGGAGACGCAGCATGTCCACTCGCATATTGATTATTGATGATGATCAGCAGATCCTCGTGTTGCTGAGGCGAACTTTTGAAACAGGCGGCTACAGCGTGGATGAAGCTCCTGACGGCCGGGCCGGATTTGCTGTATACACGGCTGAGCCGCATGATCTGGTCATTGCGGACCTGATCATGCCCGAACGCGAGGGCCTGGAGACCATACGGGATCTGCGGCGCTTTAATCCCGCGGTAAAGATTATCGCTCTTTCCGGGGGCGGCTCGCTGCCTGTGAACACCTGCCTGCGCATGGCCGAATGCTTCGGCGCCCAGCGCGTTCTCAACAACCCTTCCCAGGTTGAAGACATTCCTTCAGCAGTCAGGCAGCTGCTGCCCTGGCAGGCTGTTGAAAAACGTCCACCCTCCGTAGCAGGACTACTGCGGAGGACGGGCCCATCTGCTGCGTTGTGCTCATCATTCGTCACTGCGGCGTACGGTAAAGTACGCCTCATTCCTCATGATTTCGCACGCCTTGCATCTGGCCATTTTTGAACAGCCTGTATAAAAGGACTTTTTCAACAACCTGTTAGAACACACGCCGCCTGTCTGCCTGTGATTTATCCGATACCGGCAAGCTCAAGCCGGCCCTTCCAGCGCCTCGAAAGGATTTTTTTCAGAGACTGGTGCTCGGGCCGCTCAAGCAGCGGGTCGCCGTTCACCAGATCGAACGCCGCACTGCGGGCCTGCTGCAGAACCCTGATATCGCGTCCGATGTGGGCAACCCTGAAATCGGGCAGCCCGGACTGGCGCGTGCCGAGAAAGTCACCGGGTCCCCGGATGTTGAAATCCTCCTCGGCAATCCTGAAACCGTCATTGCTCTGTTCCATGACCGTCAGTCGTCTGCGGGCATCTTCGGAGGCTGAAAACTGCGCCAGCAGTACGCACAGCGATTCTTCAGAGCCGCGGCCGACGCGGCCGCGCAGCTGATGCAGCTGAGACAGTCCGAAGCGCTCGGCGTGTTCGATGATCATGAGCGCGGCATTGGGCACGTCGATGCCGACTTCGATAACAGTAGTCGCCACCAGCACATGCGTGCGGCCGGCGCTGAAATCACGCATAACAGCTTCTTTTTCATCCGCGCTCATGCGGCCGTGCAGCAGGGCGATCCGCAGTTCAGGAAAAATATCCTGCTGCAGGTGCGCCGCCATTCTGGTTGCATCCAGCAGGTCGAGCTTTTCAGAGGCTTCAACCAGCGGATATACAATAAAGGCCTGGTTGCCGGTCTCAACAGCTCTGCGCACAAGCTCGTATACGTCCGTGCGGCGCGATTCGCTGAAGAGCCTGGTTGTAACCGGCCGGCGCCCGGGCGGCAGTTGATCGATAACCGATATGTCCAGATCGCCATAGACCGTCAAGCCCAGCGTTCGGGGAATCGGCGTGGCGGTCATGACCAGAATATGGGGATGAGCCCCTTTTTTCTTGAAGTCCGCGCGCTGCAAAACCCCGAACTTGTGCTGCTCGTCAATGATCACCAGGCCAAGCCGCTGAAAGCTCACTGCTTCCTGTATGAGCGCATGCGTGCCGATGATGAGCTGCGCGCTTCCGGACCGGATATCCTCAAGCAGTCGGGCGCGTTCCGGGCGGGGTTGATTGCCGGTCAGCATGGCAATGTGCAGGCCGTGCCCGGACGGCAGTCTGCTGATGGTTGCATAGTGCTGCGCGGCCAGAATTTCCGTGGGGGCCATGATAGCGGCCTGGTAGCCGTTATGAATTGCAATGCAGGCTGCCAGCAGGCTGACCACGGTTTTCCCGCTGCCCACATCGCCCTGCAGCAGCCGGTGCATGGGGGCCGGAGCCGCCATATCGCGGCGTATGTCATCAAGGGTGCGCATCTGCGCTTCGGTCATCTGAAAGGGGAGTTTCGCAATGCATGCTCTCAGGTCGCTGTCCGGAATTGGGAGCGGGACCCCCTGCTCAAGGGCGGCCCCCTGTTTTTTGAGCGCCAGCATAAGCTGCAGCATAAAAAATTCATCAAAAACAATGCGGTGGTGATAGCGTGAGGTGGCGGCGTTGAGCTCGCCGGGATTGTCAGCTGCAGCGGGCTGGTGCAGGTGGCTGAAAGCCTCCTGCAGTCCGGCGAGGTTAAACCGGGAGCGAACCTCTGCGGGCAGATACTCATGCACGATCTCGGGTATGCGCTTCACGAGCGCCTGCATGATGCGCTGCACGGTTTTCTGAGCGAGCCCGTCCGTGAGCGGGTACAGGGGCGTTATGGCCAGCAGTGATCCCGGGTCATCGTCCGGTTCCAGCAGTTCTATCTCGGGATGGTGCATTTCAAGGCGATAGCCGAAGCTTTTTACCTGACCGCTCATCATGACCCTGTCGCCGTCGGCATATTTATTCTTGAGAAGGGCCGCATACCGTTGCGGAAGCCTGAACCATCTGGCGGCCATGACAGCGCTGCCGTCGCTGACATGCATTTCAAGCATGCGCATCCGGCCGGCTGATTTGATGAAAGGGGTGCCCTGTACGCTGCCGATCACGACAGCATGGCTGCCGGGCTCAAGCCGGGCGATCGGCAGTGCTGTGCGCCGGTCGATATAGGCGCGTGGCACAAGGTAGAGCAGGTCTTCGAATGTCCGGACATTGAGGCGCTCAAGCAGCGCAGCTGTTTTAGGCCCGATGCCGGGCAGTTCGGCAACGGGGCGGCCGAGCTGCTGTAGGCTGAACGAAGCATTGCAGGAAATATCATGTCTGGTATGAGGTTTTTTTTCTAACGTATTGATATTATTTATCATTTCAAGTGATTTTAAAATCAATTCTTTCTGTTTTTCTATTGTTAGTTTATGAAAGTCCTGAAAACCCTCAGCAATTGCACGCGCGATATGTTCCGGGCAGCAAAGAGCGAGAGCCTGCGCGGCTAGCGCTGGCAGCAGGCTGTCAAGGCCTTTGACCGTTGACAGATGGGCGAAATTATTTTTGGCGGCAAAGCTGAGCGGTTTGCGCATGGCGGACGCAATGTCGGCAAGTGTTCTGGTGGGAATATCGTTCATGCTGCTTGCTGCCGCCGGGGCTGTCTCAGTGTTCTTTTAAACAGAATGGGGTGACCGGTTCGCGGTTTCCGGAAAAAGATAATCAATAAACCGTGCAGCGATAATCGCTCCGCCGCGCGGAGAAATGGCCAGGTCAGGTGCCAGCTCAATCACATGGGTGTGGCGGCCGTCAGTCGTGCGCATGCAGTCAACGCCCGCGACCGGCAGTTGCGCTGCCCTGACAATGCGGTTTCCCAGTTCCATGAGATCCTGGTCAACCTGTGCGGTTACATCATGTACGGTGCCGCCGGTATGGTAGTTTGCGGTCCGGCGCACTGTAACCCGGCAACCTTGTGCCGGCACGCTGTCAAATGCAAGGCCGCTCATTTCCAGGAACCGGGCTGTTTCGCGGTCGAGCGGAATCCTGTGCACGCGGTCGATCATGGCGCAGCGCCGGTTTTGAGCGGCTATAAGGCCGCGCACCGTGTCGCGTCCGTTGCCGGTCACGCAGGCAGGCCTGCGCTGCAGGGCGCATACGAAACGGTAGTCGATATAGACCAGGCGGAAATCCTCGCCAGCGACCATGCGTTCGAGCAGAATATCCGGCTCAAACCGGCGCGCCCGGCGCAGGGCGGCTTTGAGTTCTGCGGGTGTTGAGATCGCTGTTGAAACACCGCGCGCACCCCACTGCGTACAGGGTTTGACTACAATCGAAGCGTGCTGTTCAAGAAACCTCAGGGCGCGGGCGAAATCCGTGTAGAGCTCCTGCTCTGGAACCGGAAATCCGCGCGCGCGCAGAAATCGCCCTGCAAGGTATTTGTTCTGCGTCACATGGAATGTGACCGCGCCGACACGGTCGGTCAGCGAACGGTAGCAGCGCACCGAGCAAAGGCCGTGGCACAGTTCGAAGACAGGCACTGAGGCGTCGATGACGCGGACTTCAATGCCGCGGCGCCGGGCTTCATCCGTTATGGTCGTGGTATACGGGCTGAGCATGGGATCGGAAATTTGAAAAGGCATGGTCATGCACCGGATGCGCAGGTTGGTGAAGCCTGCGGGTGAAGGTCGTGTCCTCTGCCGTGCAGTGCCGCGCCCGGCAGCAGGCAGTTGGGTAAGGCCTCAAGGGGCTCTCCAGGCAGTGCGCCCCGCAGGGCGGCTGCTGTCTGCCGGGCGATCAGCCGGTGGGTTACCTCCCTGGGCATGCCGCTTTCTCTCAAGATATGTGCATATCAGCTTGACCGGTTGCGGGTTCATAGTATAGTAAAGACCTGCCGGGCAGGTCAACAGCAATAACAAACCGGCAGCGCTTTTCAGCAGGGGATGGCAGCCGTATGGGTATTGGAATCGTTGAAGGCCTCAGCCACTGGAGCGTCGCCTCTATCAGCACATTTATCCTGATTTTCATGGCGGAGATGGGCGACAAGAGCCAGCTGGTGTGCATGACGCTGGCATCGCGCTGTTCGGGCCGCGCGGTTCTGGCCGGTGCAGTGGCAGCATTTGCGCTGCTGAACGCTGTTGCAGTTACGGCCGGGGCGGCACTGTATGCCGTGCTGCCGCCGCTCCTGCTGCAGAGCGTTGTTGCTCTGCTGTTTGCCTTTTTTGCCTGGCATGCCTTTCGTTCTCATCCCGAGCAGATGCAGGAGCGCATCGAATCGCGCGGCCGCAGAGGCGTGTTCGCGGCTGCGTTTATGCTGACTGTCGTATCAGAGCTGGGCGATAAAACCCAGATCGCGGTTGCCGGCCTGGGCTGCACACTGCAGCCGGCCGGGGTCTGGCTGGGCGCGACACTGGCGCTGACAGCAACAAGCCTTGTGGGCGTCGTTGCGGGCAAATCTGTGCTGAAACGACTGCCCATCAATGTGCTGCACCGCCTGAGCGGTGCCCTGTTCGCTGTGCTTGCTCTGGTGATGTTCGTGCGGATTGTGCGTTCATGGTAGAGTGCAGATGTATCAGATTTGTCCAAAATAAATTATTGGATCGCTGCTGAAGGCCCTCTGGCCGGGGCCGTGCCGTCCCATCCGGCAAAGAAGACCTCATTTCATGTTCGGCCCGTGTGCCGGAATATTTCAAACGGGCCAGGCACGCCCCCGCGATTGTTGTATACAGCAGTGAGCCCGGGCCGTGTATACAATGAATTTTACAGGACGTGCCGTTGCATCGGCAGTGCAAAAACTGCCGGATGGGACGGCACGGCCCCGGCCAGAGGGCCTGTTCTAAATTATTTTGGACACTACTGCAGATGTATATACACGTGAACGTTGATCCTTCTGTTCGGGGTCGGCAGCGAAATCGAGTGTTTTACACTACCGTTTTCGATGCATCGTATACTGTCGGAGAACGTCGATGGAAAATGTATGGGCTGCCTTTGGGCTCACTTTGCTGGCCGGTCTTGCAACCGGTATCGGCAGTGCGCTTGCCTTTTTTACCACGCGCACAAATACGAAATTTCTGGCCTCAGCTCTCGGCTTTTCAGCCGGGGTGATGCTCTATGTCGCTTTTGTCGAGATATTTCAAAAATCACGTGAATCACTTGAAGCCGCCCTGGGCGATGGTACCGGAACCGCTCTGACTGTCGGGGCATTTTTCAGCGGCATAGCTGTTGCCGCGTTGATAGACCGGCTTGTGCCCGGGTTCGAGAACCCGCATGAGATACGCAGCGTTGAGCAGATGCAGCCCGGCCAGATGCCTGAGGACGCGCGCCTGCTGCGCATGGGGATTTTTTCAGCGCTTGCCATTGCGGTGCACAATTTTCCCGAAGGCCTTGCAACCTTCATGGCTGCGCTCAATGACCTGAATCTGGGCGTCAGCATTGCCGTTGCCATTGCCATCCACAATATCCCCGAAGGCATCGCTGTTGCGGTGCCGGTCTACTACGCGACCGGCAGCCGCAGGAAGGCGTTTGCGCTGTCATTTTCCTCCGGGCTGGCCGAGCCCGCCGGGGCGCTGATCGGCTTTTTCTTTCTGTTGTTTTTTTTCAATGAGCTTGTGTTCGGCATAGTGTTCGCCGCCGTGGGCGGCATCATGGTCTACATCGCGCTTGATGAGCTTCTGCCGTGCGCCGAGCACTACGGTGAACATCATTTGGCAATGACCGGTCTGGTAATCGGTATGGCTGTTATGGCGGCAAGCCTGTTGCTACTGTGATGTTGTTGGGACGGGTCTGGGCAGTGTGTCTGAAAAAAACACCGGGTCAGGCATTATGAGATCGCCTGTTGGTGCATTTTGCTTTTTACCGTTGTTTTTTTTTAAAGAAGATGCACGCTCGTTCGTGGTGAGCCTGTCGAACCATGAACGAGCGTGTCGTTCGATACGTAACCCAATCGTTCCAGCGCCAGGCTCAGGGCGAACGAACGGTGTTTTATTGCATACGGTATCTGGAAAAATGCCTTAACAGTCTGTTGAAAAAGTATTTCAAAAGCCTGCTAAAAGAGTTGTTCCTCGTTTTTCTTTTCCTTCAAGTAACACATGACCGCCTCAAGGCTGTATTTGACTGATCGGTGATGCGGGGCTGTGCGGATATATTCGGGGCCGTGGCCCGCGCTGCGCCATTTTTCAAGCTCTTTTTCGGATATATTGAGAAGCTGTGAAACCTGGTGTGATGAGAGCAGATCGGATGCCTGGGCACGCATGAGCGTTGTTTCTCCGGATGTACGTGTGATTGTCAGCGCTATGGCGCTTGCGCAGGAGCGTCGCGCCAACCGTTTCTTTTTTTAAAGGCATATTCTCGACAGTTTTTTTAAAAATGCAACCGGAAAAATTCGAGGTGCAAAAGCATAAAACAGGCCATCAGGAAAAAGGAAAGGTTTATCCGGCGTGAAAGGCCTCACGGGCTTCACGGGCAGGCTCATCCGGCAGGCGCTCATAGCGCGGGGAAAAATGAAAAACTGTGAGTTTTTTTGCACTGCATGCGCGCGCAAGCAAACCGGCCTGCCGGGCGGTGAAATGGCCGCTTCTGCGGGCCTTAACAGCGTCGCGTTCCAGAAAAGCCGCTTCACAGAAAAAACGATCAACGCCGACGGCAAGCTCTTTGATTTTTTTAAGATTTGCCGGTGTTGCGCCGCTGTCGGAGATATAAGCGACAGTCTCACCGCGGGAAATATGCACCAGCTGTTGCTTGAGCTCACCAAGGCGCATGCTTCGCGGCCTGGGTGAGCCTGCTGCTGGGATTTCAATCAGCGTGCCATCCGGGCATTGCGCGCGGATCTTGTTTTTAAGCGTCTGCAGCCAGGGGCCTTTCGGAAGGCCGAGCCTGCCCAGCGCGTCCTTGTTGATATTGATCCGGTTGTGTTCTTCGATCCGGAATGCAAGCGAGGCGATGCCGTTGTGATTCAGGCGCCGGGTGAGAACCCGGTAGAGCGGGTGCTCGACAACCGTGCCGTTAAAGGGCCGGCGCTGTTCAGGGCCGGGTTTGAATTTTTCGCTGCAGGCAAACCGACGGACACTGATTGTGCGCGTGCCGATTTCATGCACATCGAGCTTAAAGGGATAGGTGTCGGTCAGGTTCCAGGTATAGCCCCGGAGCCGGCCGGTCATGTTGGCGATAATGCCCGGCGGGCCGTACAGACGCAGAACACGGTCGCGCGCCAGGTTGAGGCGCAGCAGATGGTCAATGCCGATGACGTGGTCGATGTGGGTGTGGGATATGAATACATCGGAAATCTTGAGCAGCAGCCGGGCGGCTGTGCGGCTGATATCGCCTGCATCACAAAGCAGGGCTGTGCCTTCTCCCTGCAGTCCGATATACAGGGCCGGGTCGCCGAACGGAGGATTGAGCAGCCGCGGCTGAAAAAGGGGCGTCATGCCGCACTGCCTTCTGCAGCAGGGTGTTGAGCGGTTTCAGGATGGATGATATGCCATAGCTGCTCCTGAAGACGGTCAAGGGCTTCGTAGAGATTCGTAAATGCATCCTGTGCGCCGCAGCGCTCAAGCTCACGGCTGACGGTTTCACAGTTGACCTTGACGCAGGGAAACGGTCGGCAGTCCGGCGGCAGCACACAGCCGGCCGGGCCCAGAAACGAGCATCCATTGGGCAAGCCGTGGTCAACACGCAGATTAAAGGGCGCTTCATTGCAGGCGCGAAAGATAAAATAGTCCCCCTCGGTAAACCAGCCGTCAACCGGCATGCACTGGCAGCAGGATGCCGCGCACGCGGGGCATACGCCTACGGTAATGCCGTCAAGCAAAGCGCGCATATTGAGCTGAATCAGGCTGTTATAACCCGAGAGGATCCTGAGCTGTTCCCGGCAGGCCGGGTTTTTTTCAATAAAGGCCTGATAGCGCTCTTCAAGCAGTTCCAGTCCCATCGACGCATACACCCTTTAATTACGCAAGCACAGTCGCTTCGTATTCGGGCGTAATGGTACCATAATTACCCGCTACGGTACAGGCCTATCATATGAGGCGCGCTGCCGGACGCTACAGGGTCTTAAGTTGAGAGCCGTTCCATGTTCCGGTCAATCGATGGGTAAGCGACAGGTGCAGTCGCATGGTGAAACTTTCCACGAACAGGAGTGCCGGGGCAGCGATTGAGCCCGGGCGGACTGCAAGGCCATTCCGTCTGCAATAATGATGCACAGGAAAGCCAGGAGCCGCATTGCAATAAGAATGTTTGAAATTCAGGCGCAACTATATTATGCTGTTTCACTTCAAGCCAAGGTCAGCAGTATTGTTATATATGGCACCTGTCCGGCGTTGTCGTTGCACAAAGGAGTACAGACACGAGCATGCGTATTGCAGTCATTGGCGCCGGCCGGCGGAATAACGGCATAGGGGCTTATATTGCCCGATTTGCGAAGGCAGACGGCGCGGACGTTGTGGCGGTTCTGGCCCAGGATATTGAGACCGCGCACCGCGATGCCGAGTCGCTGCAGCAGTGGGGCGTTGCGGCTGTTCCCTATGCGGATTTGGGGCTGCTTATCCGGAGGGAGAACCCGGACGCACTGGTCATCGCATCGCCGGCAATAACTCACGCAGGGTATCTCGGTGCGGCCATAGATGCGGGGGTGCACGTTCTGTGCGAAAAACCCCTGATCTGGGATGACGGCTGCGATTGCAGCCGTATTGCGAAACTGCTGGCTGCCGCGCGTGAGCGCGGCCTGACAGTTGCCATGAACTCCCAGTGGCCGTTTGTTCTGCCGGCGTATGAGCGTCTGTGCGGACTGCCCCAGAGGGCGGATATACGATCATTCAGGATAGAATTGTCGCCATTGGTAAGCGGCAGGGACATGATTCCGGATTCGATGCCGCATGCCCTGAGTATGCTTTTCAGCACGCTGGGGGCAGGGTGCCTGGAGGATATACGCCTGTTTTCCGGTCATGACTGCCTGACGGCAGGTTTTGATTATGTAACGGATGCCGGGTCGTGCCGAGTTGAGGCGCTTCTCACGAAGGCGCCGTGTCAGCCCAGGCCGTTCGCCTTCGGGTTTAACGGCAAACTGGCCCGGCGGGAAATCGACATGGCCGTATACCGTATAGCCTTTGTCTGCGACGGGCGCCGTATCGAGGTCGATGATCCGCTTCAGCAGTCAGTGAACGATTTTTTGCATGCTTGCCGCAGCGCGCAACAGCCGCGCATCGGCTCTGAGCATATACTGGAAACCATGAGGATGCTGCAGCAGGTGTATGCATTCTGGCCGCAGCAGCGGCTGCATGAACAGGAGGCTGAGGGTGGAAAAACTTCCCAGCAGGGAACATGATTTTTGTTCGAAACTACGGCAGGCTTCTGTTGTTGAGCGTTTGCGCGCCTACATAAGCTGGCAGCGCAGCGGAGCCCCTCCGGACGGCATACCGCCGTTCGGGCCGCTGTCGATCAACCTTGATCTGACCTCGGCCTGCAACTTTGCCTGTCCGCATTGCGTGGATTCGGGCATCATCAACACCGGGGAGTCGATTCAATTAAGCGATATCCGGGGCAGCCTTGAAACGCTTAAGCAACGCGGCCTCCTTTCCGTAATTTTGATCGGGGGAGGCGAGCCGACCCTGCATCGGGATTTCGAGGAAGTCGTCTGTTTTTCCAAAAAACTCGGTCTGCAGGTGGGCATCGTAACGAACGGAACCCGCCTTGATCGTGTCGCTTCGGTAGCTGAGCGCCTTGAGCCCAAAGACTGGCTTCGCTTGTCGGTTGACGCAGGAACACGTGAAACCTTTATTAAGGCCCACCGGCCTCGCGTCACCGCAGATCTTCATGCAATTCTCCAGAATGCCCATGATATCAAAAAGGCACATCCCGCCATTTCACTCGGCTATTCGTTCGTAATCGTCTGGGACGGAATCGAAGCGGGCGGTCATGTGCTCGATCCCAATATCGATGAAATGGTCAGTGCTGTGCATCTGGCTGTCCAGTACGGTTTTGATTACGTGTCCTTTAAACCATGCCTTGTGCGGCTCGAAGGTTCCGGCCGCGAATCCCTGCTCAATGAGACCGCCGAGGAACGGCAGGCACGGCTGTCGGCAGCCCTGCGTAAAAATCTCGACCTGGCACAGGCTGCAGCCGGCGGCAGAATTGCGATCCTGCAGAGTGTGAACCTGCAGGCGCTGCTGGCCGGCAAGGTCGACGAACTCAAGACTCAGCCTCGCATCTGCCACATGCAGTACTTCCGCACCGTGCTTGCGCCGGCAGGGATCTATCACTGCCCGGCGTTTCGCGGCATTGAGAATGCACGCCTTGCAGGGGCTGGCGGTTATGCGGACTCCGGCTGTTTTGACGCGACTTCCGCGGAACTGGCGAGGTCAATTTTCAGCTTTGATGCTGCGCATGAGTGCCGCGAGGTTGCCTGTTTTTACAATCACGCCAACCGCGAGCTTGAGCACCTTATTGCCGGCAGCTGCGCTCCGATGGATATCGTTCCGCTTGAAGATGATAATTTTTTTCTGTGATGCATTCCATGGATATTCGGCGCATCGGCATTATGCATTTGAACCAGATCGGCGATCTTTTATTCGCGCTGCCGATGATAGCATCCTTGCGAAAGCATGCCCCGCAGGCTGAGATACATTCATATGTCAAGCCATACCTGCGAGAACTTCTCGAACCCTGCGCCCTTGTCGACGAGATCAGGCTGCGTGAAGGGGGCATGCGCAATACGCTGCAGTTGATCGCCCGGGTGCGCAGGGCGCGCTATGACCTGTTTATCACCCTGTCGCGTTCGGAAGAATGCATGCTGATTGCCACCTTAAGTGGTGCTTCCCTGCGGGCGGGATTCTGCCACCCGCCGCTTGACCGCCTGCTGCATGTGCGTGAGGCCATCCGGGGCCATAACAGCTGGAGCAATAACGCCAGGCTGCTCGAACGTCTCGGTATTCCGGCATGTGATGGCGGCTATGTGGGACTGCTGCCGCGGGAGCGCTACGATGGCCCCGGCCCGCTTCCCGCGCGCTATGCCGTGCTCTCGCCCGGAGCTTCAAGCCGTCGGCAGGCCAAGGCCTGGTACCCGGCCGGATTTGCCGCTGTTGCGGACAGTCTGCTTGAGCGCCACGGATTGGTTTCTGTGCTCGCAGGGGGGTCGGACTGCCGCAGCTTCAATGACTCGGTGCTGGCTGCCATGCAGGCTCCCGCACGTGAGGCCGTTTTGGATGTGACCGGCCGGATCGGCCTGCGCCAGCTGAGCGCGCTGCTTGCCGGTGCCGCCCTGTTCGTCGGTATCGATTCGGGTGTCATGCATATGGCTGCCGCTCATGATGTGCCGGTTGTGGCTCTCTTTGGCCCGACTGATCCTGATTTCGTGGCGCCGCATAATCGCCGCAGCCTGATCGTGCGCAATGAATCCCTTGCCTGCGTCCCCTGTTATCTCACACCATGCGAGCATCTCTCCTGCATGCAGAGCATTACGGCCGAGCAGGTGCTGGAGGCCTGCGAGCGCCTTCTGAAGGCCGCAGGGAACAATCACTGAGTACACGTGCATCAAATATATTTTTGTACGGGGCCGTTTGCAGTACTGCAAACACCCGATTATAACAGGATGAAACTATGGGCGGATTGAAGATTATTGGAGGACGTTCCTCGCATGATGTGTTGCGCATGGTTCTTGCTGAAAGGTCTCCTGGAAAAATTCTTGATGTTCCTGCCGGCATTGGAGTACTATCCAGCTTTCTGCGCGAGCACGGCTACGATGTTCATTGTGCTGATATTGACCCGGGCAATTTTGCAACCCAGGGCTTTCCTTTTGAAATTGTCAATCTTAACAGGGGGTTGCCGTATCCGGACGCCTCATTTCAGGCAGCCGTATGCGCTAACGGGCTGCACAGACTGTGGAATCCGGGTCAGGCGATTCGGGAACTGTATCGGATACTCACACCCGGCGGCAGTCTTTTTATTACCGTCAATAATTACGCTTCTATACAGAAGCGGATTCGATTTTTATTTACCGGGTCGATTACCAAAACGATAAATAGCGGTGAGTTCTGCCAGACAACAGGTGACCCTGAGGCGAATTTTCGTAACTGTTTTTTATTTCCGCAACTGGCAAATATGCTCGAGGCGGCCGGTTTCCAGATTGCCGACACCCGGGCATCGAGTATTAAAAATGTACATCGACTGCTGGCGCCTGTGGCATGGCTTATACGCTTCGGCACGTTGTTTATCAGTAAACGCAACAAGTGCCTGAACCGTATATATGAAACCCGCTCTGCCGCTGTCTGCCCCGGGGGCAAGTATCTGTTTATTGAGGCGGTTAAGCCTAACTCTGCATTGTAAGCAGCTGCAGGCGGACAGACTGTTCGGGTGTATGTATGTGCGCAACCTGTTTAGTATTGCTAGTGTCTGAGCGGAGTGTCTGTGCCTGACCAGTTGCAACCTGAACCCAACTATGCGCGCATGCGGATCGGCAGGATGCTGTTGCGCGCAGCCGAAGGCGTTCCACAAGGCTGGCTGTGTGATATCGTGCGGCAGGCTGCACAGGACTCATCCCGCAGTGTGCGCCGCGCGCCTGCGCCTCCCGGCTGGCACGGCGAGGTGATGATCAAACGCTACCGGCTGAGGCAAAACCACGGTATTATCCGCCGCCTTAAGCCCGGCCGTTCGGCGCTTGAAGGCAGCGGATATTTGGCTTTCAGGCGCTGTGGCCTTGCAACCCCTGCGCTGCTTGCCTGGGGCGAATCACGCCGGTTTCTGCTGTTTGATTTCGGCATCATTGTGACGCAGTATGTTGATGCCCCCTCGGTAGCGCACGTATATGCACAGACCCACGACGACGCTCTGCTGGCTGACACAGCCCGTGAACTCGCACGGATCCACCGCGCAGGCCTTACCCATGGAGACCCTTTTGTCAGGAATTTTCTGGCTACCCGGCCCCGGCCCGTGGCCATCGACATCGCATCGTGGAGCCGATTCCGCAGGGCATCCCAGCTTAAGGACCTGACCCGCTTTGGCGCTTCGGTCTTCAAACTCACCGCTGATCCAAAACGTGTAAAGGCAGTGCTTGTGTGCTATGCGCAGGACGCGCCCGCGCTGCCTGACGCAATCGACAGGCTTGTTGCCCGGGCCGAAGCATACGCACAGTCGAAGAAACGAGCGTAACGTGTATGCATTCATCAACCCGGACAGCATCAACATTCGCATGTTTCAAAAATAGTTGCTTCAGTGCCTGCAAATTTTATAATTCAACCTGTCGGAGAATCTTGAACCCGCCAATCTGTCTCATTGCAGGATGAACGCCTGATTTTTCAGGATTCTGTATGCCGTTACAAATGAGCATTGCCAGCACCGCCATCATCGACCGGCCGGTTTTCATCGTCGGCCCGCATAGAAGCGGTACAACGCTGCTCTACGGCATTCTTGACCGGCACCCTGATGTGGGCTGCATGGTGCGCTGCAATCACCGGTTTCCTGCGCATCCGCTTCTTGCATCCATTGCGCGCACGCTTCTGCGCGGCACAACAAAGCCTCACGAGGCGCAGCGCTTCTGGGACTATCTGTGGCCGGGGCCGGACGATACAATGACCGCGGATGATCTTACCGCGGAACAGGCGACGTTCTATGCGTCGACTGTGGAGCGTGTTCTCAGGCTGCGGGGGCGTACGCGCTTTGTGGCTAAATATCCACGGCTGTCGCTGCGCATCGGCTGGCTTAACGCACTGTTCCCGGACGCGAAATTTCTGCATATGGCTCGTGACTGAGCGCAGTGGTCAACTCGACCGTGCAGCGCAAGGTCAAGCGGCACAAACGCGGCGGCGGCTGGTTCGGGGTGCGCATACCGGGCTGGCGGGATATGACGGACCTGCCGCATGAGCTTTCAGCCGGACGTCAGTTCCGTGCAGCGACACTGGCCATCGAGGAACAGGCGCGGTGTCTAACAGGACGATTCCACCGGGTAGACTATGCCCGATTGTGCACCGATCCCGAGGGGGTCATGCGCGGTGTTGCCGGCTTTTGCGAGCTGCCGTTCAGCCCGGATTTTCAGGCTTCTCTGCCCCGAGATTTAAAGAGCAGGAACGACAAGTGGCAGAAACATCTGACGGCAGAGATGATCGAGATGATTCGTGCCGAAGACCCTGACTTTTACACGCGCTACGAAGACGCAGTGTAACAGCGCTATTCCGCTTTTTTTCTTATTGCTCCTTATGATGTCTTTAGTACGGCGGGCGTCTCCGTGAATTCATGCGCGACCAAACCGGCCCGTTTCCTCCTGCTGCTGGCAGCCATATTCATTGTGCGGGGCATCGCGCTGCAGGGCCTGTATCCGCCGCTTGAGGGTTTTGACGAATACCAGCATATCGCCTGCATGCAGTATCTCGTCGAGAACCGCACTCTGCCGGTGTACGGCCGATCTCAGGTACCCGTTTCGCTCTACGGCGACATTGTCGCAAACCCGCATCCTGATTTCAGCCATCAGCAGACAGATCGAATCGGCGCGCTGTCCTACGCTCAGTTTTATACCGGCAGCCCTGTGCTGCCGGGGCTGGCCCCGATAGATCTGTATCAGGCACAGCATCCTCCGCTTTATTATGCCGCCATGGCTTCGCTGTACGTCTTTTCGCGTGCCGTGCTCGGCTTTCGCGCGGCGGTATATCTGCTGAGATGTGTCAACATCTGCGCTGCCGCTCTTGCCCTTGTGCTTCTGCTGTACCCCGTCAGGCGTATGTGTGCTGACAGCGCTCTCAGCAGACTGATGTGCCTTGCTGCGGCTTCATCGCCCCTGTTTATGGTGTATGTCGCGCGCGTGGCCAACGATGCGTTCGCGCTTATGTTCGCGGGATTTTCACTTGTATTGGTGCTGCGCGCTTCCGATGAAAGGCGGCCGCTCCTGTCTGCCGGACTTGCCGGAGTGTGCGCCGGCCTGGCTGTACTGTCAAAGCTGAACGCTCTGGTGGTACTTCCCGCTGCGCTTTGCTACTGGGTTATACTTGCGGCCGTTTCAAACATTGCATGGCGTCGCTGTGTGCAGTTCTCCGTTTTTTTTACTGCCGGGTATCTGTTTATCTGCCTTCCGTTCCATGTGTGGGCGCAGGTGCAGTATTCAACCTTTTTTCCGCAGCAGGAGACGCTCAGGTACATTGCTGCCGGACGGACCTCGATTGACTGGCTGCGCGAGTTTCGCTTCGGACATCTCTGGTCTTTCTTTGTCCGGCATGTTGTTTCACAAACGCTGTGGACAAGCGGCTGGTCGTTTCTTGCATTGCCGCGGCTGCCTGCATTGGCCTACAGGCTCTTGCTGGTTGCCGCCGCCTGCGGTGCTTTGTTCTGGTTGCGCGGCCGCAGGCGCACAGCATATGGCGAACTCATTCGTGATCTGCGCCCGCTGCTTCTCTGTCTGTTGCTGACGCTTGGTACCTTGTGCGCAGCCTACATGCATGCGCTGCACAGCCTGGCTGCATACGGTCTCATAAATACTCCGCCGCATTATGTAATGATCGCCTATCCGGCATTTCTCGGCTGCCTGTTTGCAGCTGCGCTGGGCTTCGGACGCAGGATTGCCGCAATCACTGCGATTGTAATGATAGCTCTTTTTACTTTTGCCGAACTTTATGGACTGCTGTTTGTGGCCGTTCCGTATTGGGCCCAGACCCTTGATTTTTCGTTGATGATGACGCGCCTTGCCTCTGTACACCCGGGTTTCCCCGCGCCCATTCATTTTTTTATTCTGTACCCGGCAGCTTTTGTGCTCCTGATAATTGCACTGCGCCCGTCACTGCGTATTTTTAGAACACAGGCCCGGCAGATACCTGAACAGCATGCAAGGCCGCCCGTTTGCTGATTTTTTGCATGCCGCAGAACCGGATGCTCATATAGCGTCGGCCTGCGGATGAGGAGACCTGACATGATTATCGATGTCCATAATCATTTAAGTCCGCCGGCGTCTGCGTACCGCATGGAGGCTGACAGCTATCTCGAAACCATGGATGCCTGCGGTGTTGACAGGCTTGTCATTCTTGGCAAGGATTACGGCCCGGCCGGTGACCGGCGCAATGACAACCTTGCTGACGAAGATACGGTCGCTTTTGTAAAAGCCCATCCGGACCGTTTTATCGGCTTTACCGCGGTTCATCCCGACCGGGGAATAGCGGCCAATCTTGACCGCATCGACCGTGCCGTGCATGAATTCGGCCTGCGAGGCGTCAAGCTCAATCCTGCGTCGGGGTTCTATCCCAATGACGAGCGCCTATACCCTGTCTATGAAATGATCTCACAGCTCGGCATACCGGTGGTGATACATATGGGTATTAAACCGCCATCAGAGGAAAGCAGGCTAAAGTATTGTCATCCCATCTATATTGATGACATAGCAGTTGATTTCCCGGGCCTGCGTCTCGTGATTGCGCATGCGGCCTATCCCTGGGTTGAGGACCTGATCATGGCTGCACTGTATGCGCCGAATGTGTCGGTTGACATCTCGACTCTGAACCAGATCGAGGATGCTCTGGGCTATCCCGTGATACTGCCGACCCTTGAAAAACTGGTGCGCGCGCTGGGCGCGGGCCGCGTACTGTTCGGCTCCGACGGCATATTCAATCTGGAGCCCCTGATCAGCGCTGTGCGCAGCGCTGCATTTCTCACCGACAGCGACCGGGAGTTGATTTTTTATAAGAATGCGCTCAAGTTACTCAGCCTGTAGCGTAACACTGGTCAGGGGCAATCTTGACATGCCCTGTATTTCACATTAGTATATAATAAACAAAAATGCTTCAGCAGGAATGCAGTCGTGCGTGACATAGCGAAAAAAAAATATGTTTTCAGTACAGCACTGATACTGACTTTGCTGTACGTAGTGACGCTGCTGCCGCTCAGCGGCTTTTCCTGCGCCTGCGATGCGGCTGAAACACAACAGAACGCTGAAGAGTTTTCGCTTGCGCAGTGCTGCTGTTCGGCCGGTGCCTGCACTGAAAAGGCGCCTGCCAAGCCTGTGCGCCCGGTTCGTGCCGGCGATCCGTTATGCGCTACCCACGAGATGTGCTGCTGTTCTTCCGCGAACGCTGATGAAATGGATGTTCAGGCCGCGGTTGTTAAAGACGAACGCCGCAGCCCTTTGAAAGACGGGCGCTGTGTGATTCTGTTGCCCACGGCTTTCATGCCTCAGTTGGAAGACGTCCCGTCCTCACCAGCAGTGAGGAACAGTGAATGCCGATCCCCGCTTTCCCCCCATATTGCAACTACCATCCTTTTGCTGTGAGATTTTTGCAGCACCTGCACTGCCCCTGATTGTTGAGCCCAATTACCCTGCACCAGTTTGTTTGTGTGCGGTTGTAATGTAACGGGGCCTGGGCTGTTAAGGTTCTCCGGTGTTTGTTGTTACTCTGTCATGACCATCATGATCCTATAGTTTTGGTATGAAAGGAATTATATATGCTGAAAAATACTCTTCGTACTGTATGTGTGATGTGTGCTGTGGCGCTGTTTATCGGATGTTCATCGCCTGAGGCGCAGAGCGGTCTGCGCCTGGGCGAGGATATCCCTGGGGGTGCTCCGGTTGTTAAACTGGCGGAGGTTCTCGCAAATCCGTCCGCGTTTAATGATGCACGGGTTGTTTTAAAAGGTGTGGTGGCCAGCCAGTGCTCATCGCTGTGCCATTTCAACTTTCAGGACGGGGTCAACAGCGTAACCGTGTATCCGCAGGGTTTCAAGCTCCCGCGGCTGGGCCGCGGCAAAAATGTAACCCTGTATGCGCAGATATTCAGCGGTGAGGGTGGGGTTGCCTTTTCGGTGCTCGGCCTGAGCATGGAATAGGGGGCTGACATGACATTTTTCAAAGTAGCGCTCAGTAATTTGAAACGCAACCGTGTCAGAACCCTGTTGACCGGCCTCAGCCTTGCGGTATCGGCAGCCACCCTGACCGTGGTGCTTGCGCTTGACCGCGGGTATTCATCAGCCGTAACCGATGATCTGGTTAATAAAACAGGCATACATCTGTATATCACCAAGGAAGGCTGCCCGATCGAGGCCGCCTCTGTTATCGCGCAGGGAGGCCTGAGCCCCCTGTATGTTGAAGAGGATATTCTCGCCCGGCTTGCGACTGTTGCCGATTTGGAGGCGATTCTGCCGTTCAAGCTGTTCGCCGTCACTACTGATGACGGCTCGCGAACCGATATTTTTATGGGTGTCACGGATGCGATTCTGTCCATGAAGCCTGACTGGCGTTTTGCGGCCGGAGGCTGGCTCAAAGAGGATGACAGTGTTGTTATCGGAGCCGATATGGCCCAGATTGAATTCCTGCAGGTTGGCCAGCGCATGTATAATGAAAATTTTGACCGCGAGTTCACGGTAACCGGTATTCTGGAGCGCACCTACAGTCAGGATGACGGCACCTTTTTCGTGCCGCTGGCAACCGCGCAGGCCATGGTGCAGCGCGAGGGCAAGCTGTCGGCTGTCGGTTTGAAGCTGGCTGATATCAGCCGCATGGACCTGGTGCAGAATCAGCTGCGTGCTTTGATGCCGGCCGATTATTTTGTGCTGGGGTCAAAGGAACTCAGCGAGGGCATCCTGCAGTTTTTCGGAGCGACCCGGGCCATCATGATCGTGATGGTGTTCGTGGCCTTCATCATCTCGGTGTTCGGCATTATCAATACCATGCTCATGGCCGTGCTGGAGCGCCGCCGCGAAATCGCCTATCTTAAATGCGTCGGCGCGGGCCGCCTTGACCTTGTGCGCCTAATCACGCTGGAGACGACTTCGATCGCTCTTGCCGGAAGCGCAGCCGGTGCGCTGCTGGGCATGGTGCTCAGTCCGGTTGCAGGCAATCTGCTGCGTACCTTTCTGGTTGCCTATGTGCCTTCGGGCCCCATCGCGCGTCCTGAACCGATGATTGCGCTGATGGCATTTATACTGTGCTCGATCGTCGGGCTTGCCTGTTCCCTGTATCCGGCACTGCGCGCGGCCCGGATTGTTCCCATGGAGGTGCTGAGAAATGACTGAGCATATTATAGAACTTCACGATGTATCCAAAAACTACACCCGCGGTGTTGAAACCGTGCATGCCCTGCAGGAAGTGACCCTGAACGTTTCCAAAGGTGATTTTATCGCTGTGGTCGGCCATTCGGGCTCCGGTAAAACGACGATGATGAATATCATGGGCTGCCTCGACCACCCGAGCAGCGGCAGTGTTATTCTGCAGGGCCGTCCGATTGAGCAGGCGAGCGAGTCCGCACTGACCCGTATGCGCCGCAGTGCGATCGGGTTTGTGTTCCAGCAGTTTTTTCTGGTGCCGACGCTGACGGTTCTTGAAAACGTAACGCTTCCGGCACTGTTCAGCGGCAATCATACCAACGGCCGCTCCCGGGATTTACTGGAAATGGTCGGACTGGGAAAGCGGCTCAACCATCTGCCGGGCCAGCTCTCAGGCGGTGAAATGCAGCGCGCGGCCATTGCGCGCGCGCTGGTCAATTCACCGCCGCTGGTGCTCGCCGATGAACCGACCGGCAATCTTGATTCCCGCAACGCCGACATGATCATGGAGCTGTTTGAGCAGCTCAACCGCGACGGTGTCACCATCGTTCTGGTTACGCATAACGCTGATATCGTCAAACACTGTGAAAGGACGGTGCACATTGAAGACGGCCGCATATCGCAGTAACAGGCGCGCGGAGGAATCGTCGATATGCCGTCTGCCGGATCAGGGAACAGTGCTGCGACCGGGCAGGAAGCGGGGGCGCCTTCTGTATGCGATCGTAGTTGCGATCGCGCTGATGTGCGCAACCGGCCCGGCCGCTGAGTGCCGGGCTTCATGGAACCTGTCGCTTGATGCAGACGCGCGCGGCAGGGTTGCCTCCGGCAGCGAGCCTGACGCAACCCTGAACCTGTTCGGTGCGTCATTGCGCAAGACATTTGCCGATGCCAAAGGCGACCGGCTTGTTCTTTTCGCGCTGTTTGAAAGCGAAGAGGGGTTTGATGAGTCCCGCGATGAGAGCCTGCATGAAATCTACGCCCAGTACAAGGGTCCGATGGGAGCATGGAATATCACCCTTGGCCGTTTCGGATTGCCGTGGGGCCTGCTGCCGAATTTTTCCGCGAGCAGGCTGCTCTATGACATGCCGCATGACCGGGTGCTGGGCATGGATGTTGACAGCGGTATCAAGCTGTCCGGCGTGCAGGGCATATTTGATTACGGTCTGTCCTATACCCGCGGCTACGGCCCGCGCAACACGGTCGATGCGGGCTCGCACGGTATTGCCACGGGCCGCATCGGGATTACCCCGGGCGAAACCGAGGAATTATCTTTGGGTCTCTCGGGAGCCTTGGGCCGCTCAATCAACGCGCACGGCGCAGATCACGATGAGCCGGACCACGGCGACCCGGACCACCGCAGGCGCGATGATGACCGGGCCCTGCAGCGCGCAGTTGTCGGGCTTGACAGCACGCTCTATCTCGGCCGCTGGCTGATACGCAGCGAGGTATCAGGCGGGCAGGTTGATAAACGCGGTATGCGTGCATTTTTTGCCGGGGCTGATTATGCCCTGCGCTCAAACCTTGACCTGAATCTTGCGGTAAATCTCAGCCGTGTTGATTCGGAAACTATGAATGAGTGGTTTGCAGGACTTACCTGCAGGCTGCCCTGGTTTATCCTGAGAGGAGAATATCGGTATGTCGGATACGGTGATGCGCGCAATCAGATTACCATTCAGCTCTATCGTTTTTTTTCTTATACTTGGTAGCGCTCTGCCGGCTGCGGCACAGGAGGCGTATTTGTGCGTGTGGCGCAACCCTGAGCGGACCATGACACGGATTTTTCCGGATGCCCGTGACTATAAATCCGTTACAGCGCGGATATCGGCCGAGCAGCGGGCCGTGATCGAAAAAACGCTCGGCTACGAGCTGCTGCCCGGCCAGCAGGACCAGTTTCAGTATTATCATATGCTGGATGCCGGCGGCAGCGCTATCGGCACGATTATTCCGTCGACTCAGAAAGGCGAGTTCGGCGCCGTGGAATTCGTGTTCGGGCTCGGACCTGATACGACGATCAAAGGCCTTTATATTCAGCGAGCGCGCGAGCGCGACCAGGCCTTTAAAGACAGGGCGTTTCTGGAACAGTTCATCGGCCGTTCAGCCGCTGACCGGCAGGCCATTCAACAGGTTGACGGCGGCGGCACAACGCCCGGCAAGCAGGCTGTGATCCGCGGGCTGGTCAAGGAGCTGACTACCATGGACACGGTTGCCGCCGCTGTTGGTCAGTAGGTTTGTAAAGTGACAATCATCATCCGTCGGATCAGTTCTATCGGACCGATCCGACGGATCGTACACCACGAAAGGACACAGCATGAATTTTGCAAAAACAGTGCTTTGTGCTGCGGCGCTTGTTGCTCTGGGACTGGCTCTCGGCGCCTGTTCGCCTCCGCAGGACCGGACCAACTATTACGCCTATCTTGAACAGGATACGGCTGTTAAGGGCAGAACCGGTGTTTTGCTGACTGCGCTGGGCCAGCCGGAAGAGTATGAATTTTCTTTTTATAACAAATATCTGAATCATATTTTCGAGGCGGCCTTTCCACCGCTGCTGAAGTTGATTGTCATGCGGGATCGCGGCACCGTGCTGCTTGACCCGGCAAACCCCACGGCCGTCGAGCAGTTTACGCCCTCAGAACTGATGGACTGCTTCGGCAGTACGGTTAATGAGCAGGGTATACCGTACACACAGCTTCCGGTGCAATGGGTAAAGCCGCGCACTAGTGACAGCCATGCCTACGGGCATTTTCTGCTCAAGGGGAAAAACGGTTTCGTTGATATCGCGGAGCGCTCTTCCGTCAAGATTGCGGCATCCTACTACGGTCGCATGCCCGGCAATATAATCCCCTTCAAGCAGCAGCATCGCGCACTTTTCAGTGATATTGAAAGCCTGCTGGCTGAGCAGTTTCCCGGTACGCCGATGAAAACAGCCTGGTCGATGTACCCTGATACCATTGCGCAGGCCATTGAAGAGCTGCTCAGCGAAAAGGTCGAAACCATCGTTGTGTGCAATCTGTTCCCGGTGTATTCAAACCTTGAGGAGTTCAACTCTCTGTTCGTTGAAATCGGGCAGATGGTTGCCGGCAGGGCCAAAATTGTGTTTAGTCCTTTTGCAGGGGTGTATGAATCGTATCGCGCGCCTTTTGTCGCCATGGCCCGGGCTGAAATCGAGCAGCTGCCGGCTGCATCAAAAAAGCTGCTGGTGCTCACCCGTCACGGTTTTCCGGAGATGAAGGGCGAGCCCTGGCATGATCTCGCGCCGGTTTTCTACGACAACCTGCTGCGGGAAGTCGAGCAGGCTCTCTCAGGCTCCAATACCCAGGTGGTTATCGCGGATACGGAATTCGCCTGCTCCGAGCATGATCCCAAAAACCTGCGCCTGTCGGCTGCCGAAGCCCTGGCGCAGGGCCTCGATCAGGGCAGCGATGCCGTCGTGTTCGTGCTTGTCGATTTTATGAGCGAAAATACGGACACGATTTTCTGCGCGCGCGAAGAGGCCCTTGAGACGATCGGCTTTACCTATGCCGGTACGGTTCCCTACAGCGATTTTTCCGTTCCCTTCAGAACGGATATGCGCTACGGCGCTACCCGGATTATCTTATCCGGCGCGCCCGTGGGCGATATGTATCGGCCTATGCTTGCCCGGGGGATTTTTGATGCGCTTTCAACCGTGCTGCGCGCTGAGGCATGGCCCGCTTTAACAGTTGGGAGTTAGGAGTTGGGAGAAGACAGGTTCATGGTTCAAGAATTTGCGTGGGCAGATCCCTGCGCCTGCCCCCGCAGGGGCGACCGGCCGGTCGCCCTTACACAGAGGGTCGATTCAGGGCCGTCATCTTTTTGCTCCTGCGATTTCGCCTGGAAAGTATATCCGTCTGATCGGTCGGATTTGCCCGAACAGACCGCTTGTTTTCTTTTGCCTTGACAAGCACCTGTCCAGTAAGAATAATCATAGGTAACCGCGCAGCCGAGTTGATGTGTTGATTAAATCACCCGTTTACAGCTGTGCTTTTCATTGTCCGGACTTGGATGGTATCCTATGGCGTGCGTTAAAAAAAATCCCTGTCCTGACTGCACATTTTGCCAATGGTGTTCCGACACCCGGTGTGCGGTGTGTATGGGTACATGTGAACGATGTCCGAAAAAAACACTGCAGGAGCAGATCGATGAATATGAACGCAACAACCCCGGCAGGCCGCAGGCGGATCAGCCGATCTTGTACAAAAAAACTCCAGTCGGCAGTTAAAACGGCGGCGTGTGCTCTGGTCGTGCTGCTGCTTGTGCGCGCATCCGTGTGCCGGGCAGCCGCTGATGCCGATCTTTCCAAACTGCAGCCTGGCATGGCACTGCCGGCAATCCGCATTGTGCAGGACCTGACTCCTGAACAGCGCAGCTATCTTGGCCTGCCCGGCCGTCTGATCGGAATGTTCACGGGTAAGGGTTTCAAGCCTTCCGACGTTGCGGCCGATGTGCTGGTGATTGAATTTTTCAATGTGTACTGCACCTCCTGCCAGAGTCAGGCATCGATTCTGAACGAAGTGTTTCAGCGGGTCAACTCCCGTGACGACATGCGCGACCGGGTTAAATTTTTCGGCATCGGCGCGGGTAACAATCAGCAGGAAGCCGCCATGTTCATGCGGCGCTATTCGGTCGGTTTTCCGATGTTTCCTGATCCCGACTTTGTGAACTACGAGGCTGTCGGCGAGCCGGGCGCAACTCCCCTTACAATTATTGCCCGGAAACACGGCAAAGAGCTTCTGGTTGTCAGCGCCCATGCCGGCCTTGTTAAAAATGCGGATGTTTTTATGACGGCCATACGCACTGCGCTGGCCAGCTCTCCTGATGGGCTTGCCGCTGAATCTGCGCAGAAGGAGCCGGCACAGGCCGTGAAACGGCCGCGCATTGAGCTGAATATGAGCGATGACCAGATTGAACAGGCTGTTCTCACCAGCATGCGCCGTGCTGCGGGCGGAGATGACTCCATTACATCCGTGCGAACGGTGAGTTATCCGCGCAGCGGTGATATTTTTGTCGCCACGCCCGCAGGTGCTGTTTCAAATCTGTACGCGCAGGTTGTCAGCCGACCGCCCACATGTGATGTATGCCACGGTGTGCATTTTATTCTGGTGTTCGACGGAGCCGGCATTCTGCGCTATTTCGAGCCTCTGCACCTGACCAAGTACGGCAATGTCGTGTGGACTCAATACGATGCCGATTTCATGCGGCGGCATTTGATCGGTCTTGATGTGCGGCAGCCCTTTGAATATAATCCGTCGGTTGATTCAGTGACCACTGCCACCATGACATCCGTGATTATTTATAACAGCGCGCAGCGCCTGCGTGATGTACTCAAGGAAATTAAGTCGCAATAGACTGCCCGGAGAACCGTGTGTCCTGATACAGGAATGGCAGCGAAAAAGGAGATTGACCATGTCTGATGAAAACAATTCGTATGTTCCGTTACCGAAAAATACCCCGGCATTCATCTGCGCCGGCTGCGGAGCCGTTGCCCTTGACCGTGAAAGCATCTGTACACCGCAGGGCCGGGGCACCAGGGCTGACTGGTGCTGTTCTGAGTCCGGTGCCGCTCCTTCATATTGTCGTAATGCGGTACACACCGAGCGCTATCAGTGCAAAAACTGCGGTCAGGTGGCGGTTAATTCCGGCCTGCTGTGCGACCCGCAAAAAATGCTCCGGCCTGAAGAAAAGTAGCTGCCGCATTTTCCGGATTATGCAGCACGAAATCGATCATGTGTCGATTGATTACCTGCGAAGGGCTTTCACACTGAAACCGGCAAGATAGATACAGCCCGTCACCATGACAATGGTAGCGCCCCCGGGCAGGTCGAGGCTGTAGCTCAGGCACAGGCCCGCAGCGATACACAGCATGCTTATGACTGCGGCAGCGATCATCATCTGCCACAGCCTGCCGCAGAACTGACCGGCTATCGCAGCCGGCAGGCTCAGCAGGGCGACCACCATGATAATTCCTACAATCCGTATCAGCAGCACGATCGTCAGCGCGGTCAGGCCCAGCAGCAGCAGGTACAGCATGCGGGTGTTGAGACCGCGCAGCCGCGCAAATTCCTCATCAAAGCACACCGCCTGCAGACGGTTATAGAAAAGCATGCTGATGACGATGATGACCGTGTCAAGGATGAGAATAATCCATACATCAGCCGATGAAATCATCAGGATATTGCCGAACAGGTAGCTCATGGGATCTGTGTACCCCGGTGTTTTGGCGATCAGCAGGATGCCGGCTGCCATGCCCAGCACCCACAGTGCGCTGATAACCGTATCTTCGCGCTCACGGGCATACATGCTTACCACGCCGATTATCAGCGCCGCAGACAGGGCCGCGAACAGCGCTCCCAGAATCGGATCGGCCCAGGTCAGGCCGTACACCTGCTGGAGGTACAGTGCCGCGCCGATACCGCCCAGCACGCAGTGGGCGATAGAGCCGGCCAGATAGCTGATGCGCTTGACCACCACGAACGAGCCGATGATGCCGAAGGCAATGCCGGCCAGCAGCCCGGCAGCCATGGCGTACCGCAGAAAAGCGATATCAGGATCGCGCAGGGCCTGGATAAATTCAATCATGGGTATGCCCCTGTTGTGAACACTGATGATCGTGCCGTACCATTTTCAGGTCCGAGCCGTAGATTTCCTGAATGATTTCGCCGGTGATTTCGCTGGTCGGGTGAAGCTTGACGGTGCGGTTCACGCACAGCACGCGATCCACCATGCGGGAGACAAAGCCGAGCTCATGGGTTACCGTGATAACGGTCAGGCGGTGTGCAAGGCGCGCAAGGGTGTCATTGACCTGCTGCTCCATGGCGGGATCGACATGCGCGGTCGGCTCATCCAGCAGCAGCAGTTCGGGTTCGCAGGCCAGGGCGCGGGCGATCAGCACACGCTGGCGCTGCCCGCCGGAAAGCGACGCAAACGGGCGCGCAGCCAGATCGACAAGGCCGGTTTGAGCAAGTGCCTGAAGGGCGGCTGCTTTGTCGGACCGTGAATAAAAAGAGCCCGGCCGTCTTCCCAGGCGGCCCATGAGCACAATATTGAGAACGCTGATGGGAAAACTCGGATCAAAGTGCGTACTCTGGGGCATATAGCCGATACGGCGGCTGTTTGCATGCGGCATCCCGCCAAGAACCCTGATGCTGCCTGAGGCGGGGTGATGAAGACCCAGTATGAGCTTGATGAGGGTTGTCTTGCCGCCGCCGTTGGGCCCTACAATGCAGACCGATTCGTGCTCGAAAAGGTTAAAGCTCACATTGTGGAGAATTTCCGTCTGGTCGTAGGCAAAGCAGACATTGTTGAAGCTGATTACGGGTTGCGGCATCATGGTGTATGCCCGTGGCCGGCTTTGGTATGCGCCGGGTCGTTTGGAATTGTTTGATCGAAGGCGCCCGCGATTGCATTGGCCATGGTCTGCAGGTTCCGAATAACATCTTTGGCAAGCGGATCAAGCGGCACTACAGTCCCATTTATCTGGGCGGCAATGGTCTGCGCGGTTTTGGTATCAAATTGCGGCTGCACAAAGATGGTGCGCACGCCCGATGAGCGGGCCTGTTTGATCAGTGCGGAAATGTGCCGGGCAGTCGGCTGGCGACCGTTGATTTCAACCGTCTGCTGGTTCAAAGTGTAGGTGTGGGCAAAATAGCCGAATGCAGGATGATACACAAAAAAAGTCCTGTTCCGATGCGGTTGCAGAAGTCTGAGATTTCCAGCATGTGCGGCCTCAAGTGCGGCCAGCAGCCGGGTGGTGTTTTGGGCATAGGCCGCTGCATTGTCGGGATCAGCTTCAGTGATGACACGCTGCGCGAGTTCGATGAACTGGCGCAGTTGACGGGTTCCGAGCCAGAAGTGCGGGTCATGTCCGGTGTGGTCATGATCAGCGCCGTGATCACCGGAACAGACCTGTTCGTGGTCGGCACTCAGGAGGTCAATGTGCTTTCCCGTGTCAATGATGCGGATTTTTGTATGCTGAGCCCTGATCTTGTCCACCAGAATACGTTCAAAGGGCAGTCCGGCCATCAGGTACAGCTGAGCATTGGACAGCCTGTGCAGCAGGCGCGGTCCCGGTTCAAACATGTGCGGGTCCTGACCCTCCGGAAGGAGTGTGTCGACCGTAACCAGCGTGCCGCCGATCTGTTCAATGCAGTAAGCCAGCGGCGCGATAGCGGTACAGATGCGCAGGGGGGTAGCTTCAGGCCGGGCAGGGTTGCCGGCGGTCGGGTACAGCAGCGCAATCAGGCACAGGTGTAAAATCAGTGCCGTGCTCTGACACCGGCTCCGCATCCGTAAACAGGCGCGTGATGCCATTCTGGAAAATTCCGCGTGCATGCTCTCTCAGTGTGCTGGTGCCATGGTGAAAAAGTGAACGATAACCCTGACATGCCTGTCTGGTGTGGCTGCAAAATTTCAGCCGCTTACCAGAGCACGTTATAACAATTCATGGGTGTAATCGCAAGACTGAAAAAAGCCATGTTCTGGTTTGGAAGGTCTGGCTTTTTAAATGTATTCTGAGGGCGGATAATATCTTTTGTTTTCCGCCGCGCAAAGGAGTAGTATGGTGACACATGCAGACGTCCTTCCGCATGACCCGCGCCGGGATTTTTCCGCTGTGTTCTCTCATACACAGGCTTTTTTAACAATGCCCATTTCAGCAGGAGCTTTTATGGAAAACAAAAGAATATTCATAGGGAATTTAGAATTCTCTGTGACAGAGGATGATGTGAAAAGCCTTGTGGCGCACTACGGTGCTGTTGTGTCGGTTAAAATGAATCGTAAAAAAGGCTTTGCGTTTATCGAGATGGATACCGCTGAAGCTGCCGCACGAGCGGTGCAGCAGCTTGACGGCATAAAGCACAGGGATCGTGAAATCCGCCTGAGCTTTGAAATGAAAGCCGCCAAGGCGAGGTTCGTATCGGCAAAACGATACAAAGAGCGCGGTGATGCTTTTGCCCGGCACAGAGCCGAAGCTCTGCCTGACCCGGAAAGACTGTTGTCAGATGAGCGGCAGCCGTATCCGCGTCGTGCTGAACGGGGCGGCGGCCGGCCGGTTTATAAACGCACATCGGGGCCGGATGCGGGCGTTGGGTCGCGCGGCCGCTCAGGCGCTGCAGATGCGCGCCCGGCGCGATCATATCAACGCGATGCCGGAGCAGCGTCGCGGCCTGCTAAGCGTCCATGGTCCGAAGAGAAACCGTCCTATCCGCGCCGGCCAGACCGTGATGGTGAGCGGCCGGTTTATAAACGCGCGCCGAAGCCTGATGCGGGCGTTGCTCCGCGCCGGAGACCAGGCGATGCAGACAGGCGTCCGGCGCGATCATATCAACGCGATGCCGGAGCAGCGTCGCGGCCTGCTAAGCGTCCATGGTCGGAAGAGAAACCCTTGTATCCGCGCCGGTCGGCAGGCGCGGGCGAACAGACTGCATACAGGCGCACACCGAAGCCGGATGCGGGTTTTACACCGCGCGGGGGCATGCGCGCTGCAGACGCACGGCCGCCGCGAACCTGTCGGCGCGATACAGGCGCACCCGGACGGCCTGTCAGACGTCCATGGTCGGAAGAGAAACCCTTGTATCCGCGCCCGGCTGAACGGGATGGCGGACGTGACGGATATGCACGGGCTCCGAAAAAAGAATGGCCTTCAGCGCGACCGTCGCGACCCGCAGTGAAAACAGGCGAGCCCCGGGGAGAGCATTCTCAGAGAAAAAAAATATCTGGCGGCAAGCCGCATGATGTTTTAAAACAGAGGCCTGCAGGCGGTACGCATGGCAAATACAGGAAACCGTCGCGTCCGGGCGCGCGTCGTGCAGCAGGTACTTCAGCCCCATCCCGACACAAAGTCCGCGGCAATTCACAGGATCGCGGCACCCCCCGCAAAGAGACTGAGCAGTAATCGCATATGAAAACCGGCGAGACCATGCCCGGGCCGCCGCAATTTCCCTGGAGAGTGTTTATGCTTGTGGGTTGAACATGCCCTGAGCTGCTGCGCTCAGATGCACAAATCCAGCATCGAATAGATAATATGGGTCGGCTTGCGGGGCATATGTTCGGGATTATTATGGCTCCAGGCCACAAAGGCAGTGTCGGTATGCGCGCGCTGGCCGCACTCAATGTCAAAAGGGGCATCGCCGACGAACAGGGCTGCTTCCGGGGCGGCGTTCAGCAGCTCCAGCGCTTTGAGGGCCGGCTCGGGGTGGGGTTTGTGATGTTCGGTTTCATCCGGGGTCACCATGACGCTGAAGCAGTCATAGATACCGGTCTCGCGCAGGAAGCAGGAAAGGGATGCTATCTTGCGCGAGGTAACGATGGCGAGCGTTTTGCCTGCGGCGCGCAGCTTTTCAATCGCCTCGGGTACCCCGGGGCAGGGTGCGAGATAGTCCCGGTAGATGCTCATCTGGTAGTTCATGTGGTCGGCTTGAATCCGGTCAAACTGCGCATCGCTTAAGGGGCCGATGTGGTGTTCGAACTGTTTGCGAAGGGTCAGGCCGATACTGGCGATGATTTCTTCCCGGGGGATTTCACGGTTGGCATGTTTGCGCAGGCTGTATACAAAACAGCGGTAAATCAGTTCGGTTGTTTCAAACAGGGTGCCGTCAGCATCAAAGAGGTAATAATCATAGGATTTCATTGCGGGAAGGCCTGTGTCGCAGCTGCAGCGGCGTGTGCTTTTGCGTGATGATGATGTGTGTTATGCTGAAGCCTGAAGCCCGGATAGCGATTATTTCTCCGTGCTTTCGGTCCGGGCTGTGTTGATGGTTACGAGGTCAGCTTCGGTTGTAATGCTGACGTTCAGGTTTGCCGTGCCCTTTTTACCGTTCAGCATGACAATATTGTCAAGATCATAGCGGGATCCCGGTTCCCAGCCCTTGAGCTGTATCTGTTCTTCATAAAACAGGATGACGCTTTCAGCCGGCTGCTGTGTCGTAATTGTCGCTATTGCATTGCGGCCGCCCTGAAACACCTGGCTCATGACAACTGTGCTCTCAGGCAGCACCGGTATGTCGGCGGGGAATTTCGGCGCAAGTTTTCCGGTGTTGATGTCGACAGTGTCTGCTTCACCTTCACCATCATCAGGTTTCAGCAGTATTGAGGCGCTTTCATGGTTGCCTTTGATCAGAACTGTGCCGTCGGGGCCGCGTACTTCAATACCGTCTTCGCTTTCCTGCACCTGAAGTCTGCCGCCCGGCCTTCCGGATTGGCCGCTATTATCGCAGGCGGTCAGAATGCTGAATATCGCGCACATGAGCAGGCAGGAATATGTTGTTTTCATGACGTTTTTTTTCCTATAAAGCATACCGCGGGTTTGTTCGGGTCCTGCTGCCATTCGTGTGGGGCCGGTTCCGGCATACGTTTCATGGAGCATCAGGCGCGGGTCCTGTTTTTTTGTAAACATACATAACCCGGGTAAGGTTTGTCAATCGGAAATACACAGCAGGAACTGTTTGCAAACTTAATTTTTAGTGTTAAAATCCAATCCGTTTCTCTGATAAGCAGTCTTGTTGAATCAGCAGTGTCCAAGACAATGTAAACAGGCCCGGCCGGCAGGGCTCACCACGCTGCTCCGGTAATCTATATTAGTCAGATCTGCTATTGAATAATTATTTTTAGAAAGGTCGATGCTCTCATGCGAAGCGTAATTAACATGAAAAACCTGATCGCGTACGCTGCGGCAATTGTTGTTTGGGGATGCATGTCAACCGGCACACGCGTTGATCATGCGGGGGATCCAGGAACAATCTCGAGCGATCCCAGGATAGTATTTAAAACCCAGTCGCATGATTTCGGCACCGTCCAGTACAGCACGGCCGGGCTCACCCACGCGTTTGTATTTGAAAACAGGGGCAGTGCACCCCTGATGATAAAAAACATCAAGTCCGGCTGAGGCTGCGCGGCAGCGCTGGCCTCGGCCGGCGAGATTCCCCCGGGCGGGGAAGGGAAAATAAATGTAACCTTCAGGCCGGGCAGCCGTGAGGGTGTCCAGAAGAAGAGCATTCATGTCGAGACCAATGATCCATCCGCTCAGCAGCTGCGGCTTGAAGTGCGTGCAACCGTTGAGATGGTGCTGGCGATAAGTCCGGCAACGATTATGTTTCCTGCCTTTACTGGCGCGTCCGGCAGCGCGCAGCCGCTGTATGCCCGGATTTCGGGCAGCCAGAGCGCAGAGGTGAGCATCACCGCGGTTGAGTGTGCCAATAAGCTTCTCAGTGTTGAGGTTAACCGCAGCGGGTTTGATAATGATCCCGGCCGGCAGATCAAATTCAGCGTTCTGCCGGGCATGCCAATCGGCCGGTTCCGCGAACGGGTTGTGCTCGCAACCGATAGCGACAAGGTGCCTTCGCTGAGCCTGTTCGTGATGGGCGAGGTGCTGGGGCCGATCAGCGTTACCCCGCGGCATCTGCCGCTTGGCACGATTCAGGCTGGGACACCAGTGCGCAAAATCATCCGGCTGCAGTCCGAGCAGCCTGAGTCCGGGTTCAGGATCGTCGATGTCAAAAGCACGGTCGAGGGCATGACCACGGAGCTTATAACGGTTAAGCCGGGCAGCCAGTACCAGATCGCGGTCGGGCTTGCCGAAGGATTTTTCCAGCCGGTTATTCGCGGTGAGATCATTATTACAACCGACAACAAAGATCAGGCCACCATCGCCGTACGGGTGTTCGGCCGCATCAGCACGGCGGACATGCGAAACATGCCGGCACAGCCATTGAAGCCTGCAGGAGCCGCGCCCGGTATCGTTAAGTAATCACTATGCCCTGAAATCAGGGCGCAGCGCCCGGTGCAGCCGCCTGAGCGCCCGTGCACTGCGCTCAGCAATGCCGTATCTACAGGGGGGAACAATCCATGACGACACCCGGAAGAAACTGGCCCGTATCATTCAAGAAGAGTACCCCGGAAGCCCTTAAAACATCAATCATGAGCAATCTTGAGTACCGGCTTGCCAAGGATCAATACAGCGCAACCGGCTATGATCTTTTTTTAAGCGCGGCTTATGCCGTGCTTGAGCGTCTTGTCGAGCGCTGGATTGCCACCCAGCAGACCTATCACCGGATCAACTCCAAACGGGTGTATTATCTTTCCATGGAGTTCCTGCTCGGCCGCTCGCTTGAGAACAGCCTGATAAATCTAGGTCTCTATGATATCTGCCGTGAAACGCTTGAAGAACTCGGGCTCGACCTTGAGGCAACGCGGCGCTACGAGGTTGACGCCGGTCTCGGCAACGGCGGCCTGGGCCGTCTGGCAGCCTGTTTTCTGGATTCCATGGCCACACTGGGGCTTCCGGCCCAGGGCTACGGCCTGCGCTATGAATTCGGGCTTTTTAATCAGCGCATCGCCAATGGCAGGCAGGTCGAGACACCCGACAACTGGCTGGCGCTGCCCAATCCCTGGGAGATAGAGCGGCCCGAATACTGTTTCAAGGTCCGCTTCGGCGGTACGGTTGAGCATAAAAAGGACGCTTTCGGCCGGGATGACACGGTCTGGTCGGGCGGCCAGGAAGTGCTTGCCATGCCGTTTGATACGCCGGTGCCGGGCTATGCGGTGAACAATGTCAATACCCTGCGTTTGTGGACTTCCAAGGCTACGGAGGAGTTCGACCTTGATGACTTCAACATGGGCGATTACATGGCGGCCTGCGGCAGCAAGCTTTTCAGTGAGAATATAACGAAAGTGCTCTATCCCAACGATAATTTTTTTGAGGGCAAGGAACTGCGCCTGAAACAGGAATATTTTCTGGTCTCGGCCTCGCTGCAGGATATCGTGCGGCGTTTCAAGGTCGACAATACCGATATCGGGCGGTTTGCCGAAAAGGTCGCGATCCAGCTCAATGATACGCACCCGGCTCTGGCAATACCGGAACTGATGCGGATTTTAATTGACGAGGAACAGCTTGACTGGAACCGGGCCTGGGATATCTGTGTGAGCACGTTCGGCTATACCAACCATACGGTATTGCCGGAGGCCCTGGAGGAATGGCCGCTTGAGCTGGTCGCCAGACTGCTGCCGCGGCACCTTGAGATCATCTATCTGATCAATCATAGCTTTTTAAAGGAGGTTGCGCGGCGTTTCCCCGGTGATCAGGAACGGCTGCGCAGAATGTCGATCATTGCTGAAGACGGCGAGCGACGGGTGCGCATGGCCTATCTGGCGACCATTGGCAGCCATTCGGTCAACGGCGTGGCCGAACTGCACTCGCGGCTGATCCGCGAAACGATTTTAAAAGATTTTTATGAGCTGTGGCCGGCAAAGTTCAGCAATAAGACCAATGGCGTGACACCCCGGCGCTGGATACGGGTATCAAACCCCGGGCTTTCGGGCCTTATTACGGAAACGATCGGCGAGGGCTGGATCCGCGATCTTGACCGCCTGCGCGAACTTGAGCCGTATGCCGATGACGCTGCGTTTCAGGATGCATGGCGTGAGGTCAAGCTGCACTGCAAACAGCGTCTTGCCGATTCGGTCTGGAATCAGGAATGGATCGAGATTCATCCTGATTCCATGATCGACGTACAGGTCAAGCGCATGCATGAGTATAAGCGACAGCTGCTGTTCGCCCTGGGAATTATCGGTACCTACATTCAGATGAAGGAAAATCCGGCCCACCGGACAGTGCCCCTTACCTGTATCGTCGGCGGCAAGGCTGCGCCCGGTTACCAGAAGGCCAAGCTTATCATACGCTTCATCAACCATATTGCCGATATCGTTAACACCGATCCCGATACGAACGGCTTTCTGCGGGTGTCGTTCCTGCCCAATTACCGTGTCTCCCTGGCCGAGCGGCTGATTCCGGCCACGGACCTGTCCGAGCAGATTTCAACCGCCGGCAAGGAGGCCTCAGGCACCGGCAATATGAAGTTCGCGCTGAACGGCGCGGTAACGATCGGTACCCTCGACGGGGCCAATATCGAGATTCTGGAGGAGGTCGGCCCGGATAATATATTTATTTTCGGGCGCAACGCCGATGAGATCGCAGGGCTTCGCGCCGGCGGTTACAGCCCGCGGGAGCATATAGAAGGCAGCGCGCTTCTCAAGGAGGTGCTGCGGCTGATCGGCTCTGATTTTTTTGCCACCAGCGAGCCGGGTCTGTTCAGGCCGCTGCATGATGAGCTGACGCGCAGGGATGAGTATTTTCTCATGGCTGATTTTGATGCGTACTTCAGCGCCCGTACGCAGGCCATGCATGCCTATGTTGATAAGAAACGCTGGACGCGCATGTCGATATTGAACGTGGCCCGCTGCGGCAAGTTCTCAAGCGACCGGACTATCAGCCAGTATACCGAGGACATCTGGGGTGTCGCACCGGTTGAGGTCAGGGTGCCCGGTGTGGGCAACAAGTAGCCCGGTCCGTATCCTGCCGTTTTTGCTGCTGTTCAGGTGTGCGGGAACCGGAATGCTCGGCCCTTATGCCTGTATAATCGTCAACTCTTCGGCGCCGTTTCGGTGATCGACCCGCACCCGGTCGTTTTCTTTAAAGGTTCCCTCAAGAATTTTAAGCGCCAGCGGATCCTGAATGTAGCGCTGGATGGCGCGCTTCATGGGCCGGGCTCCGTAGACGGGGTCGAAGCCGTGGCTGACGATAAAGTCAAGCGCGGCCGCGCTTACCTCCAGATCAAGCCGCCTGTCGGCCAGACGCTTCGTGAGCAGTTCAAGTTGCAGCTCAACGATCCGCCGGAGCTCTCCGATCTCGAGACTGTTGAACAGCACAACTTCGTCAATACGGTTTAAAAATTCAGGCTTCAGCGTGGCGCGCAGTATTTCCATGACGCGCTGTTCGCGCTCAGCTCCGCGGCAATCAAGCATTGCCTGGCTGCCGAGGTTGGACGTCATGATGATGATCGCGTTTTTAAAGTCAACGGTGCGGCCCTGGCCGTCGGTCAGGCGGCCGTCATCGAGAATCTGCAGCAGGATATTGAAAACATCCGGGTGTGCTTTTTCAAATTCGTCGAACAGGATGACGGCATAGGGCCTGCGCCGGATCTGTTCGGTCAGATACCCGCCCTCGTCATAGCCGACATAGCCCGGGGGCGCGCCGATCAGGCGTGCGACTGAATGTTTTTCCATGTACTCGGACATGTCGATCCGGATCATCGAGTGTTCGTCGTCGAAGAGAAACTGGGCCAGCGCACGCGCAAGTTCGGTTTTGCCGACACCGGTGGGGCCCATAAAAATAAACGATCCAAGCGGGCGGTTGGGGTCCTGCAGGCCGGAGCGCGCCCGGCGAACGGAATTTGCCACGAGTTTGATGGCGCCATCCTGACCGACGACGCGCCTGCCGATGCGCTCCTCCATGTGAACCAGCTTTTCAAGCTCGCCTTCAAGCATGCGCGCAACCGGTATACCGGTCCATTTGGAAACTATTTCGGCGATGTCCTCCTCGTCGACTTCTTCTTTCAGCATGCGTGTTTCAGCACCCGCCTCACTGTAGCGCTGGTTGGCCTGTGCAAGCCGGCGCTCGAGCTCGCTCAGGGTGCCGTAGCGGAGCTGGGCCACTTTTTCAAAGTTACCGGCACGCTCGGCGCGCAGTTCCTCCTGCCGGGCTTCTTCGATCTGCTCCTTGATATGCTGGATGGACTGGATGGTGTCCTTTTCAGCCTGCCACTGACCGGTGCTGTCTGCGCACTGTTTTTTGAGTGTGTCGATTTCAGCGCTGATACGTTCGAGCCGGTCACGTGAAGCCGGGTCTTTTTCTTTTTTGAGAGCTTCCCGCTCGATTTCAGCCTGCATGAGCCGGCGCTGAAGTTCATCGATTTCCGCGGGCAGGCTGTCGATCTCCATGCGCAGCGCGGAGGCAGCCTCGTCGATCAGGTCAACCGCCTTGTCGGGCAGGAAGCGGTCGGTTATGTAGCGGTGCGACAGCATAGCCGCAGCTACAATGGCAGCATCCTGGATGCGCACCCCGTGATGCAGCTCATAGCGCTCTTTCAGGCCGCGTAGAATAGAAATCGTGTCCTCGACAGTCGGTTCCTTGACCAGTACCGGCTGAAAGCGCCGTTCGAGCGCCGCGTCTTTTTCGATATATTTGCGGTATTCATTCAGTGTGGTTGCGCCAATGCAGCGCAGCTCACCGCGAGCCAGAGCGGGCTTGAGCATATTGGATGCGTCAACTGCGCCTTCGGCCGAGCCGGCGCCGACAACCGTGTGCAGCTCATCTATGAACATGATGATCCGGCCGTCAGAGGCCTGAACTTCCTTGAGTACCGCTTTAAGGCGGTCTTCAAATTCACCACGGTATTTTGCGCCGGCCAGCAGCGAACCCATATCGAGCGAAACAAGGCGTTTATTACGCAGACCCTCAGGGACATCACCATTGATGATACGCCGGGCGAGCCCTTCAACAATCGCTGTTTTGCCGACGCCCGGTTCACCGATCAGGACCGGGTTGTTCTTGGTTCGGCGCGACAGAACCTGAATGACGCGCCTGATTTCGCTGTCGCGTCCGATCACCGGGTCAAGCTTGTCGGCGAGCGCCTGTTCGGTCAGGTCGCGCGCGTACTGCTGCAGGGCCTGATATTTGTTTTCGGGATTCTGGTCGGTAACGCGCTGCGTGCCGCGCAGCGTGCTCATTGCTTTTAAAATATCGTCCCGGCTGACACCTGCCTGTTTGAGCAGGCGCACGGCCTGTGAGTCGGCGCAGTCGAATATGGCCAGCAGCAGATGCTCAACGCTGATGAATTCATCGCTGAGGCGGCGGGCCTCCTGCCAGGCGGCTTCAAGCATTTTCTTCGTGCGTGCCGATATATATACGTCCATGCCGCTGCCGCTGACAGCGGGCAGGGCCGACAGGGCAGCATCAAGGGCCGACTGGAGGTCTGGCAGATTAACGCCGGCTTTCTGGAGCACTGTTCTGCCGATCGATCCGTCCTGTGAAAGCACGGCCTGCAGCACGTGCTCGGGTTCAATCTGCTGATGACCCAAACGCGCTGCTGCCTGTTCGGCGGCCGTCAGAACTTCCTGGGTTTTTATGGTACATTTATCGGTGCGCATAGTTTTATATCCTGCATTATTTCTTTCCAATATACATTACTGGAGCAGCCTGAAAAGCCCTGCCGGCCGGGACGCCTCCGGCGCATCCGGCACACAAGAACTCATTGTATAATCGGCCCGTGTGCCGGTATATTTCAAACGGGCCAGGCACGCTGTGCTATTTTTGTCTGCAGCAGCGCGCCCGGGCCGTGTACCAACTGAAATTTACATGGCGTGCCGTTGCATCGGCAGTGCAACAACTGCCGGATGCGCCGGAGGCGTCCCGGCCGGCAGGGCTTATGCAAATTATTTTGGTTAGTACTGATCCTTTCTGCTTTCGTGTTTACTTTGCTGGTGCGTGTTTGATATCATGGCGGCTGACCTGATATACAGACCGCCTTTTGTATGCATTAAAAACAATAAGTACGCAGCGAAAAAAGTCAACGCTGGAAGTCGGGCACACTGCTTCTGCCGTTTTGCGGCCGGTATCGTGTGCCGGAGCCGTTGACCGTTGCGGCTTCCCTTGCAGGTGCGACAATGCGTTTAACAATTGTATGTGTGATCCTGTTTGTGATGTGTCCGGCGCCGCACTATGCGAGCGCTTCCATAAGTGTAGCGGCCCTGTTACAGCGGGCTGACGCATATTATGCCGGAGGACGCTATCTTGAAGCGCTCAGCCTGTATCGCGATTGCCTGGAGAACGACGGAACCGCCCGGGAAAAAGCCTCTGCATATTTCGGCCTCGGACTGCTTGTTGAGCGCTATCTTGACGATAGCGAACAGGCACTTGCCAATTATCGACGCCACATTGAGCTGGGCGGGGTGCATAGCGATCGGGCTTTGCACTCAAGCGCCCTGATTCTGGCACGCCTGCTGCGGTGCAACGACTCCGCCGCCTGTTACCGGGAACTGCTGCAGCGCCATCCAGCCTATGTTTTCGAAAACGCTCTCTGGAAAGAGATGGATGCCGGGCCGTACGTCCTTTCTCCTGCAGTCGGGTTGTTTGACCCTGCACAGCTGGGAGATCTGCCCGGCATGGTGCGGGTATTGATCGAGGACAGTACCGGCACGGTCGAGGTAAAGGGCGAGGACCTGCTTGTTGTCGGCTGCGGCGGTGATGACGCATGGTCTTTGCCGCACGGCACGCTGGCGCTGCGGGCCGACAACGACAGCCTGTACCTGAACGATAACCCCTGCGCAACCGGCGGGGTGACCGTGCAGGGAGCGCGCGATGGCAGCCTGCAGGTGAACGGGAGACCGTACCGCTCATGGCTGAGCGTGCGGGCGGAGAAGGGCAGGGTGCTTGTCGTCAACCATGTCTGTCTGGAACAGTATCTGTACGGCGTGCTGCCCCGGGAGGTGTATGTGTCGTGGCCTCCGGCGGCCCTGCGGGCACAGGCGGTTGCCGCCCGCACCTATGCGCTCTATCATATGATACTGCGTCGCGATGACAGCTATGATGTCCTGTCGACCACCTCATCGCAGGCCTATGGGGGGCTGGACCGGGAGCATGCGGCAACGAATGCGGCAGTTGACGCCACCCGCGGTCTGGTTTTGTTGAACGGGTCGCAGCTCGCATTGACGCTCTATCATGCCAACAGCGGCGGCGTGGTTGAAGCTGTTGAGGATGTCTGGGGCGCACGGCTGCCGTACCTGCGCCGCGTGCTGGATACGTTCAGCCTTGCGGGCCGCGGGGTTGAGTGGTCGTGCAGCCTGAGTGAAGATGAGGTGATTGAACGGCTCGAAAGGTTTGGCATTGTATTTCAGTCTCTGGAAAGCATGCAGGTGCTGAAGCGATCCGGCTCCGGCCGTGTTGAGCAGATCGAGCTGCGGGGCGGCGGCGCAGCGGTGCGGCTCAGCGGGAACAGCCTGCGGCTGATGCTGGGGCCGGGTGTTGTGAAAAGTACACGCTTTATTGTTGGCCGTGACGGCGCTGATTTCAGCTTCACCGGAACCGGTTACGGCCATGGGGTCGGTATGAGCCAGTGGGGCGCGCGTGCCATGGCTGGGTCCGGTTTCGATTATCAGGCCATACTGGCGCATTACTATCCGGGGACGCATCTTGCACCGTGGCGGGTGTCAGGTCGGTGATCCGTTTCTGCATGTCAGTCGTGCCGCGCTTCCCGGATGGCACATGCGCTGCCCAATCCTTATCAGCGCTTGCCATTTTCTCGGCCGTACACTATCATGACAGTGAATCGACACAATGCTAGCGGGCTTGATTTCTTTGATCACCGGAGAGTATGCTAATGACCGGCATATGCGCTGCAGAAGATTTTTTTGAACCTGTTCATCCCCGGTGGACACTGCAGCGTCTTGCCGCTCATCAACAGCTGCACCTGATTGTTGCGCCGCATCCCGATGATGATGTGATTGGTGCCGGCGGAATGATGGCACTGCTCGCCAGATTACGCCGGCCGGTTGCTGTCGTGTATGTCACCACCGGCGCTCCGGCCGGCCGGCGCAGCGCCGGCATGGCCAGTGCCCGCAGAGCGGAAGCCCTTGATGCGCTGCGGGTTGTGCAGGCCCGCGCGGCATTTTTCCTGCCTTTTACCTCAAAAGATGTTCGGGATGAACCGGCACGCGTGAGCTCGGTGCTCCTGCGTATTATGAACCGCGTGCAGCCGATGGCCCTTTACCTGCCGTGTCCGTTTGAACAGCACGCGACCCATCAGGCGGTGACGCGCATGACCGTGGAAGCCCTGCGCCGATGCCGCACAGGCGCGTGCGAGCTGTGGGGCTACAGTGTGTGGAGCGCGCTGCCGTCGTCGCCGTTTGTGCGCAGCGTTGATATTACACGGGTGGCCCAGCTGAAGCGCGCAGCCATCGAACAGCACAAAAGTCAGGTTTTTTTCAAGGATTATGCAGGCGGCATACTCGGGCTCAACCGCCATGCAGCCGTGTTCAGCACGATGCAGCCCGACAGAAAAGAAATTCGTTATGCCGAGCAGTTTCTGGATATGCGCATGCTTGTGCTGAACCGCAGGCTGTCGCTGGAGCGGTTTGCAGCACAGGTGTTTGTGGGCGCCTCCGGGTCTGCAGAATAGAAACACTGTCCCTGATATGGATGCATTCGGTTGTAGGCTGGAGGAATATCATGGTTGCCCGTATCGTTCGTTTTCTGAAATATGACATCTGGAACATGCAGCTTGAGCAGATATCAAGAACCAGGGCGTTTTTTCTGAAGTTTGCCCGTGTCGTTGTTCTCTCGGTGCACGGCTTTGATGAGGATAAGTGCGTGCTGCGGGCATCCGCGCTTACCTTTTACACCACGCTTTCCATTGTGCCGGTTCTGGCCATGGCTTTCGGTGTGGCCAAGGGGTTCGGGGTTGAGACCCTGCTGGAGCGCCAGCTGCTTGAGCGCATGCAGGGGCATGATGAAATCGCGCAGTATATCATCGGGTTTTCTTCATCCATGCTGGAGAACACTCGCGGCGGCATGGTTGCAGGAGGAGGTATCGTGCTTTTGTTCTGGGCTGTCATCAAGCTGCTTGGCAACATCGAGTCCTCGTTCAACGCCATCTGGGGGGTAAAAAAAGGGCGCAGTCTGAGCCGCAAGTGCTGTGATTACCTCTCAGCCATGCTGCTGTGCCCGCTGCTGTTGATTATGGCCAGCGGCCTTAATGTGCTGATTTCAAGCCAGGTGCGTGTCATTATTGAGAATCTGCCGCTGCTTGAGATAGTCGGCCCAATGGTTTTCACACTGCTGCAGTTGCTGCCATACTGTGTGATGTGGGGTCTGTTGACATTTGTGTACATGTTCATGCCCAATACCGGTGTGCGCTTCAGCGCTGCGCTGGCAGGCGGCATCGTAGCAGGAACCCTGTACCAGGTTGTGCAGCTGGTTTACATCAGTTTCCAAATCGGGGTCGCGCAGTATAATGCGATTTGCGGCGGTTTTGCCGTGCTGCCGCTTTTTTTGATATGGCTGAACCTGAGCTGGCTGATTGTGCTGCTGGGCGCTGAGATATCATTTGCATTTCAGCATGCCGACACCTATGAATTCGAGCCCGAGTGCCGCAGCCTGAGTCCGGGGTACCGGCGGCTGATGACGCTCTGGGTCATGCACGCTCTGGTGAAACGCTTTGAGCAGGGTCAACCCGCGACCGGGGTGGACGAGATCAGCCGCATGCTGCGCATGCCGGCGCGCCTGGTACAGCAGATTATGTCTGACCTGACTCAGTGTGGCATGGTGGCTGAGGTCAGTGCCGCTGGAGTGGTCCGTGTCGGCTATCAGCCGGCGCGCGATATTGCCGGTATAACCATTGCTTCAGTTCTTGAAGCGCTTGATGCGTGCGGTGGTTCTGCTCTGCCGGTTCTCAAAAACGATCAGCTTGTATGCCTTGAGCAGTCGCTCGACCGCTTTATGGCGCTGGTTGCGGGGTCCCCTGATAACAGGGCGCTGGCCGCCCTGTAGCCGTCGGGCTGTGTGCGCTCTGTGTGTTAGCGGCGCATGATGTCGGTCAGGATTTCGACCGCGTGGTCAACAGCATTGTGGATCGGATACAGCACGGTGGGGGCGCCGGCCTGCTTGAGCGTCAGGATATCCTCTTCGACCCGGACAACAAATGCGACTTCTGCGCTGCATGAGCGGTTCTGCAGCGCATTGAGCAGTCCGAGGTTCGAGGAGATGTCCGGAAACGTGCTTATGATCCAGGAGGTTGATCCCAGGGGCAGCTGGTCGAGAAAGTCGCCGTCGGTGCCGTCGCCGTAGCGGGCCGAGTGCAGCCCGGCGCCGGTCATGTGCCGGACGGTTTCAGGATCAAAATCAACCCCCAGGGTTGTCAGTCCCGCCTGCTGCAGGCCCAGAGCCAGACGGCCTCCGTAGCGCCCCAGGCCGAAGACGATGACATCCAGCTGTCCGGCTATTTGTTCCTGCTGATCAATATCGGTTTCGCGGTGCGGCCTGCGGCGTTCAAATATGCCGAGCCAGGGCGACAGCAGCGCGTAGAGTCTGTGGGAATAGAGAATCATGTAGGTCGACAGGGCAATGGTAACAAGCCCGACCAGGGTGGTGAGACTGAGTGTGTCATCGCCGATATGCCCAAGACTGATACCCATGGCGACAAAAATAATTGAAAATTCGCTGATCTGAGCGACAGTCAGCCCGGCCAGAAATCCGGTGCGTTTGCGGTAGCCCATCCATCCCATAATAGCCATGACGATCAAAGGGTTGCCGATCAGTACAAACAGCGACAGCACCGTGGCAGGCCACAGCGCGCTGCCAAGTCCGGACAGGTCAAGTTTTGATCCCAGATCGATAAAGAAAAAAAGCAGCAGAAAGTCGCGTATGCCTGAGAGACGGGCTGAGATTGCATCACGGTAGGCAGTCGAGGCCAGTGAAAATCCGGCCAGAAAGGCCCCGGCTTCCTTTGAGAATCCGCCCCATTCACCAAGCGCTGCCAGGCTTGTACCCCATGCTATGGCAAAAATCAGCAGCAGTTCCTGGGAGCGCGCGATATGGGCCACCAGTCTCGGCAGCACATAGCGCATCAGGCCGTACAGAAGCACGGCAGCCGCCGCGACCCGCCCTGCGATGGACAGGATTATGGTAATCGCGCCGGCTTCACCGGTCTGGCCGAATGCGCTCATGGTCATCATGGCCAGTACAACGGCCAGATCCTGCACGATGAGAAAGCCTACTGCGATACGGCCGTGCAGCGAGTCTATTTCGTATTTGTCCGAGAGCAGCTTGATGATGATAATGGTGCTGGAAAAGGTAAGCGCGACAGCAACATACAGGGCTTCGACCGGTCCCCAGCCCAGCAGCATGGTCAGGATGAACCCGAACACGATAGTGAAACCGAGCTGTCCCAGACCGGTTGCAAGTGCCACCGGTCCGATGTTGCGGATATGGCGCAGATCAAGCTTGAGACCCACGACAAACAGCAGCACGGCAACACCGATCTGGGCCAGAAGATTGATCTGGTCGTGCGCCTTGACAAGACCAAGAACGGCCGGCCCGGCAACAAGGCCGACAGCGATATAGGCAATCAGCATCGGCTGCCGCAGCAGCATGGCCAGGGCACCGGCTGCAGCGCTGACGAGCAGAAGGAACGCAAATTCGCTGAATACTTCATACATGGGTAATAAGCCTCTTACGGGTGCCCGGGCTTGCGCAGCTGGCGGAGATGCGAGTATATCCGACGTTATCGGATAGTGCCCCCAGTATAGTTTTTCAGGTAAACAGTGTCAATAAAAACACTTGAAAAACATTTGAAAAAAGGGTGTAAACAGCAATGCGCCGCAGCTGATCGCGGACGGCGGCCGGCGAATCAGCTTGACAAAAATCCAATGCCCATAGTATTTTTAATTATTTTTTATGACTGCTATTCGGACGCAGGGTATGACCGTTCACTGCGGGAACTCGACCGGCATGAACGCTCTGTTTGGGCGATGCTCATCTTTTTAGACACAGGAGGAACAGAATGAAGAAAGCTGTTATTGTAAGTGCCACCAGAACTGCCGTGGGTAAATTTGGCGGAAGCCTGAAGGATGTCCCCGCCTATGATCTGGGCGCAATCGTTATCAAGGAGGCTGTCGGTCGCGCAGGGATTGATCCCGCGCTTGTGGATGAAGTTATCATGGGCAATGTCCTTACAACCGCGCTGGGCCAGAACCCGGCACGTCAGGCTTCCATGAAGGCCGGTATCCCGAAGGAGGTTCCCGCATTCACCATCAACAAAGTGTGCGCCTCCGGCCTGAAAGCGGTTGCCATTGCAGCGCAGAGCATCAAGGCCGGTGACAATGAGATTGTGATTGCCGGCGGTCAGGAGAACATGACCGCAACTCCGTATGCCATTCCGAGTGCGCGCTGGGGCGCCCGCATGAACGCGACCCAGATGGTGGACTGCATGGTCTATGACGGCCTGTGGGAAAAGTTCAATGATTATCACATGGGCAACACTGCTGAGAACATTGCGGAAAAGTACGGCATTTCCCGTGAGGAGCAGGATGTCTATACCGTCGGCTCTGAAAACAAGGCCGAACAGGCGATTAAAAACGGCATATTTAAGGATGAAATCGTACCGGTACCGGTTCCGCAGCGCAAGGGCGATCCGGTCATGTTTGACACCGATGAATTTCCCAGCCTGGGAACAACGCTTGAAAAGATTTCAAAGCTCGCGCCGGCTTTTAAAAAGGGCGGAACGGTTACGGCCGCGAATGCTTCCGGCATCAATGACGGGGCAGCCGCGTTTGTGCTGATGTCCGATGACAAAGCCCGCGAACTGGGTAAAACCGCCCTTGGTACGGTTGTCGCATATGCTTCAGGCGGTGTTGATCCCGCGTTTATGGGCATGGGGCCGGTTCCCGCCATTCAGAAGGCTCTTGCCAAAGCCGGGCTTTCCATCAGCGATATCGACTACTGGGAGCTCAATGAGGCCTTTGCCTCACAGGCGATCGCCTGCATCCGCGAGCTCAAGATTGACCCTGCAAAGATCAATCATCACGGCGGCGCGGTCGCGCTCGGACACCCGATCGGCGCCAGCGGAGCGCGTATCCTGGTCACCATGCTGTATGAAATGAAGCGTATCGGCGCGAAACTCGGATGTGCCAGCCTGTGTATCGGCGGCGGTCAGGGCCATGCGCTGATTGTTCAACGGGACTGACAGTTGTGAGTGCATGTTTGCCGGTGGCGTCCCGTATAACGGGGCGCCACTGTTTTTGCCGCTCTGAACAGCCCGGCCCTGTTCAGACGATATGCCGGATGGCGCGAACAAAGGGGGTAGGCGATGCCTGCAGACAGTATGCTCGGCTATATTTTCAAGGGCGGCTTTTTCATGTATCCCATTCTTTTGTGCTCGGTTATCTCCCTTGCCATTTTTTTCGAAAAACTGCGCGTTCTGCAGCGCGGACGCGTCATTCCTCCCGGGTTTCTGATTGACTTTGAGCACATGCTCCGGGCAGAGAAAGTAGCCCCTGCACTGGATTTGTGCAAACAGACCGACGCGCCGATTTCGCGCATCCTGGCCGGAGGCATCAAGAATTACGGCAAGCGCCGTGAGGTCATCAAGGAGCTGATTCAGGAAGTCGGCCGACGCGAGGCCGCCTACCTTGAGAAATACGTTGAAGCACTGGCCACCATTGCAAACGTTGCGACGCTGCTGGGGCTGCTCGGCACGATTGCGGGCATGATTAAAATTTTCGGCGTTATTGCGCAGCAGGATCTGGTGAATCCCTCCCTGCTTGCCGGCGGTATTTCAGAGGCGCTTTATACGACCGGCGCCGGTCTGGGGGTGGCGATTCCAACGCTTATTTTTTATCGGATTATCACCGGCAAGGCTGACGCTTTGATACTTGAAATGGAAGAATACTGCCTGCGCATGGTCGAGCTGATTAAGGAACAACGCCCGTAACAGCTGCGCCTTTGGCCTGCAGATACAGTGTATCGGGCCCCACTTTGAAGCACCTGATGCTTTTTACTGCAGGAAATTCTTCCGAATTCAGGTGTTGCTTGAAGATCACGACGGCTTAAAGCCCGCAGGCAACTGTTACTGCGTTACAGCACCGCCGGTTACTGCCATGCTTTTTAGAGAAAAACGCCCAAGAAATATTCAGCTCGACATCACGCCGATAGTCGATATGGTTTTTAATCTGCTTATTTTTTTTGCGCTTTCCATCAATTTCAGTTCTGCGGCCTCCATTGACCTTGTGCTGCCGCAGACTTCAATACCGGCACCGGCTCCGCGCGCACCGGTAATTCAAATCAGCCGGAGTCTTGAGATCGTCGTTGACCGCAGTGCTGTCGACTATGATGCTCTGCCCGGTGTTGTGGCAAAAGTGCGCCGGAGCAGCGGTGATTCCTGTATCATTATCATGGCGGATGAAACGGTCAATCACGGATTCGTCGTCGCCGTGATGGATATATGCAGGCAGGCCGGTTTCGAAAAAATATCGATATCGGCCCGTATGCACCAGGCAGCGATGCGGCAGTAATGCCGTTATATTGTTGTACAGGCAGTTGGCAATAGCTATATATTGACGCCGGCTATGTCTGCATGGATGATGTGCGTCCGGCCCCCCGGTGTAAGCGGCTGAATAAAAAAAAAACTTAATATCAACGGGCTTTTGCCGATGAAAATGAGTGTAAAAATAGCATTCTCAGTTTTGTTCTTTGGTATAGTGCTGACGCTGGCAGCATTTTTGTTTTTCGGTCAGCGGGGATTAGCACATTTAGTGACCTTGCAGGAGCAGTTTGCAAACCTTGAAGCTGAAAACCAGCGCATCGTGCTTGAGAACGAGCGGTTGAGGCAGGAAGTTGAGCTTCTAAATGACAATCTGGCGTACATTGAGGATATTGCCCGCAAGCAGCTCGGTCTTGTAAAGAATGATGAGCTGGTATACCAGCTGCAGCCGGACGATACCGCTCAACCTGGTTCCGACAGTCGCTAAAAGGATATGTGAGGTTTGCAGATGCTGTCATTTGGGTCTTCCAAAAAATTGATTGGTGTCGATGTCGGAACCAGTTCTGTTAAGCTGGTTGAGCTGGAGGAGGCCAAGGGCGGCTACCGGCTTAAAAATTTCGGCCTCGCCAGACTTCCCCGTGAAACCATTGTCAATGGTGTTGTTATCAATGCCGAGCCGCTGATTCAGGCCGTTAAGGGCCTGATCAGCAGCCTCAAAATAAACTGTCGCGATGTTGCTTTTTCCGTGTCCTGCCATCCGGTGATTATCAAGAAAATTGCGCTGCCTCTCATGACCGAAGATTCGCTTGAGCCGGTTATCGTCAGTGAGGCGGAGCAGTATATTCCTTTTGACCTTGACGAGGTTAATATCGATTTTCAGATACTCGGTGTCAATGAAGATAATCCTGAAATGATGGATGTTATGCTCGTGGCTGCCAAGAAGGCCATGATCGAAGAATATACCGACGCCTTTCAGCACGCGGGGCTGCGCTGCCGCATTGTTGACATAGATGTTTTCGCTCTTGAGAACATGTTCAATCTCAATTATCTGCATGAAGAGAATGAAACCTTTGCGCTTGTGGATATAGGCGCAAGCGTAACCAATATCAACATTCTCAAGAACGGAACGTCGATATTCAACCGCGATGTGTTCCTGGGCGGCAATCAGATAACGGAAGAGATCCAGAAAGAGCTTTCAGTCAGTTTCGAAGAAGCCGAAATGCTTAAGACCGGTGAGGAAATTGAGGGCATTGATCACGGGATGCTTGATCAGATCATCGCTAAAACCGCCCAGTCGATCGCTCGTGAAATTCAGAGGACACTTGAGTTCTTTACCAGCTCAACCTTCGTTGAGATCAACCATCTCTTCCTGAGCGGCGGTGCATCCAAGACCTCGGGCCTCAAGGAGATGATCGAAGAGAAGATGAACCTGGTGGTTGAATTTATCGATCCTTTTAAGGTTATTAAATACGATACAAAGTCATTTGATCCCGAATATATGCGGGATGTTTCGGCGGTTGCGGCTGTCGGGGTCGGACTTGCCACCCGCAGGATTGGGGAGTGACCGGCAATGATTAAGATAAATCTGCTGCCATACCGGGCTGCTCGGAAAAAAGAGATCATTACGCGGCAGATAGTTATTGGAGCACTGCCGCTGCTGGTGACCTGCCTGATAATCGGCTTTTTCTGGTGGTCTATTAACGCAAGCAATACCAAGGCCCAGAACGATATAGCGGATCTTAAGGAAAAAATCAGGCAGAGTGCGCTCAAAATGAAAGATATCGAGAATTTCAAGGCGCAAAAAGAGCTGCTTGAAAAAAAGCTTGATATTATAGCGTCGCTTCAGAAAAACAAGTCCGGACCTGTGCGCCTGCTTGATGCGCTCTCTACGTGCCTGCCGGGAAATCTGTGGTTGATTAAGCTCGAGCAGAAGGGCACGGATCTGATGCTTGATGGCCGTTCCATGGATAATCTGTCGATTTCACGGTATATGGTCAGCATTGAGAATTCCGATTTGCTGAATACTGTAGAGCTTGGGGAGATTAAAACCGACACCAAGGCGTCCATCGCCGGAGGTGTTGTTTTGAAGGTTTTTAAAATGAAATCCAAGGTTGCATACAGCGGAGATGCTCCCGCTCCGTCAAGCTGAGATTGCAGCCGCCTGCCGGGCGAAGAATTACTGAAATATTATACGGACACATTATGGCAGACGCCGGACAGATGTTTGAAAAATTTTTGAAGCTTCCCGACCATCAGAAGCTGATCGCCCTTGGCGCGCTTATAGTCCTTCTGTCGGTCGGCTATTATTACGGGATTCATGCTCCGAAAGTGCTGGAGCTGGAGTCCAGACAGAATGAATTGACAAAGCTCAATGCTCAGTACAGTGAGCAGCAGCGGGTACTGGCAAATATTGACAACTTTCGCAACGAACTTCGCGCCATGCAGGTTCAGTTTGAGGAATCGCTGAAGCAGCTCCCGAACTCAAGTGAGATACCCGCTCTGTTGAGTAATATCTCAGCGCTTGCACAGGAAAGCGGATTGGAAATCCTGCTGTTTAAGCCTGCCCCTGAACTTGCCAAGGGGTTTTATGCTGACATACCGGTTGCCATGGAAGTAAAGGGTAATTATCATGACATCGGCTATTTTTTTGATAAGGTTGCCAGTCTCGACAGGATCGTGAATATTGAAAATATTTCCATGGCGCCGGCTAAGGCACAGGCCAAGGGGATGCAGCTTGAAAGCAGGCTGCATGCTAAATTTACAATCGTAACCTTCAAGTTTATCGATGAGGTTAAAGCCCAGGTTCCTGCCAAAGGCAAAAGAAGGCAACGGGGTAAAAAGGCCGCGGCGGGTGATGATGGGTTGTAGTATCGCAGAATAGGACACGACAATGAGATGTTTAATTTACAGCGTGCTTATTTTCTTTTGTGTTATTGCGGTACCGGGATGCGCGCCAGACCAGCAAACCCAGCAGGAGGCTTCTGTTGAAAGGCCCGCACGTAAAAAACGGCCGCCGAAACAGCAGCCTGTTGCCGCGGCTGAACAGCCTCAGCCTGCCGGACAGCCATTCGGGTACAGCTCAGCGGGCAAGGCCGATCCGTTTCGTCCGCTGGTCGTTGATACAGCCGCTAAAAAGGCCTCGGAGGCTCGATCGCGTGACCGGGAATTTCTCACGCCCCTGCAAAAGTATGAATTGAAGGATTTAAAGCTTGTGGCCGTTGTGGTATCGGATGATGGTCCCACCGCCATGCTTGAGGATCCCACCGGATACGGATATGTCGTTCGCACTGGGATGCTTGTCGGCCCTAACGACGGTGTTGTTGAGCGGGTCACGCGTACGGGCATTATCGTAAGAGAAAAAATCTTTAATTCGCTTGGCGAAGAAGAACCCAGAATTTCAACAATAACGATTCAACAGCTCGAATAGAGGATTGTCATGAAAGCATATCAAGATTCGCTGCGTTTACTGGTTGCCATGGCTGTGACTGCCGTTCTGTGCAGCTCCTGTGTATCCGGCAGCACCCTGAAAACCGATGAGGCTGCACTGCCGGCTGCTGCTGAAAGCACCGTGGACGATCAGGCAGGTGCGGTTGTCAAGTCGGTTGCCCTTGTCGATATGCAATCCGGCTGCTCTCTCAGTTTTCTAACGGGCGCTCCTCCCCAATATACGGTTTTCAAACTGACCGATCCACATCGTATTATTGTCGATCTGCCCGAATTCGCCCTGGCTGAACATGCCGATTTGAGCATCGCCGATAATGATTTTATCGCAGGTCTTACTTCCGAAAAAATTCAGGACCGGGAACGGGATTATCTGCGGCTTACGGTTGCGCTGCGTGACGACTGGGTATACACGACTTCCAGCGATGCCACTTCCCTCACGATTGACATCAGCCGGAAAATGCCGGATGGTGGTACGCCGGCAAAGACGACCGCGGCAGTGCAGCCCGCTGCATCTGCTGCGGTACCCGCATCAGGCCGCCCCGTAATTTCCTCGATCGTTCCGCATACCGGACCCGACGGCATGAGCATTGAGCTTGTATCAGCAGCTCCCATCGGCACGTATAATGCCTATACTTTGAAAAACCCCAGCCGGTTTGTAATCGACCTTCCCGGCGCACGTGCATCGATCGGCACCTCGCGTATCGCGGTTAACAATGCATTCGTTGAGCAGATCCGCCTCGGATCGGATCCCCGCAACCTCAGGGTAGTCGTTGATATCGCATCCCCAACCCTGCCTCAGTACCAGATCGCCAAACAGGGTGCGTCCCTGATGGTGCATCTGCAGTCTGTCGCTGTATCGTCGCCCGCAAAGGCGGCCGAAGCGTCCGGACAACCTGTAGCGCCGGAGCCTGTACTGCCGACAGAGTCGGTTGCGTTAGAGGAGTCTGTTCCGGTCGGCGATGAGGCGGCAGCAGCGCCCCAGCAGTTCAGCGGCCCCAATATATCGTTTGATTTCAAGGATGCGGATATAAAAAATGTCTTGCGCCTTATCGCCGATATCAGCGGCCGAAACATGATTATCAGCGAAGCCGTCACCGGACGCGTAACTCTTAAGCTTGACAATATCCCCCTTGATGAAGCGCTTGAGCTGATTCTCGAGACGAACGCGCTTGGCAGTATTGTGACAAAAAATATCACCCGGATTGAAACCCGCGAGCGCATCAAGGCCATTAATGAAGAAAAACTGCTCGCCCGTCAGTCCCATGAGGAAGTCGTTGACCTTGAAATCAGGACCTTTGACGTCAGTTATACAAAGGCCCAGGATGTTGCACAGTTTTTAAAGCAGTTGAAGGTGTTGAGCCCGCGGGGCAGCGCAACCTCTTTCCGGCTGACAAACAAGGTCGTGGTTAAGGACATACCTGAGAATATTTCCAGGATCGCCGAGCTGATCCGGGAGCAGGATGTGCCGACGCGGCAGGTCATGATTGAGGCCCGGGTTGTGCAGTCAAATCCAAGTTATACCAAACAGCTCGGTATTTCCTGGGGCGGAACCTACACTACCACAAAAGATGGCAACCCGATTAACATCGGCGGCGGGGCCGGCGGCAATAATATCGTAAATCTTCCTGCGCCGATCGGGGACGGGTCGGGCGGCGGTATAAATCTTGGCTATATACGGGATAATCTTACGCTCAATATGCAGCTGAGCGCGCTTGAAAATGACGACAAGATAAAAATCGTTTCCAATCCGCGTGTTATAGGACTTGATAACCAGGAAGCGCTTATCAAGCAGGGCGTTGCGCTTCCCTATGCTGTTTTGAATGAGAACGGCGTTACCTCGACAGAGTTCAAGGATGCTGTTCTTGAGCTTGAAGTTACGCCGAAAATTACCCCTCAAAATACTATAACTCTCGAACTGAAGATTACAAAAAACCAGAAGTCATCCCAGGTCGGCCAGGACAACGCGCCCGGCATCGATGTACGGGAAGTTGAAACGTTTTTGCTGGTCCAGAGCGGAGTGACTGCAGTTATCGGCGGTATTTATGAGACAACCCAGACGCTCAATATAAAAACGGTTCCTTTTTTTGGAACCCTGCCGTATTTCGGCTATTTTTTCAGGAACGAGAAACAGGAAGAGCAGCTTACCGAGCTGCTGGTCTTTTTGACGGTAACGATTCTGGATGCACCTGGAACGATTGCACAGGGACCGGAATCGGTTTCAGGTTGAAAATCCGTTGAAACGAATGCTTATGGCTGCATGCACAATACCGTATGATAAACAGCGCATTATAAGGAGGTTGACGGCAATGAAGCAACTACGATGGAATAGCATGATTACTGTTCTGGCTGTTCTGACAGCCATGGGATGCGGCGGCAGCGCCACCATGACGCAGAATATTTCGCCACGACCGACACCGAATGTCAAATTCATTCCTGCTGAAAATACGGTCTATGTGAGCGGCATCAGGAAGGTTGCCATATTTCCCTTTGCCGATTACTCCCATCAGCAGCGCACAATCCGGCCGGATGCATGGGGCGGCAATATCCGCATACAGGAGGAAATAGCCGACCATCTTGTTGCTCACGGGCTCACGCTTGCTGTGCAGGAGGATGTTAATACGCTGCTTGTCGATCGTCAGATTATCCGGCCGATTGACGATACAATGTACCTTATTCAGGGAACGGCCCCGCCGATCGACACTACGCATGAAGACCAGATTGAGCGGGTTGAGTCGCTTGAGTACGCACTCGCCAATCATGTGCATACGGATGTGATGGCGGATGAAATTTTTTCCCTGATGGGTAAACAGAAAAAAAACGATGATAGTAAAAAGTCGGATTCACCTGTTCTGCAGGGGGCAACTGTCGGCCTGACCAAAGAGATGGTTGTCGAGCTTGCAGACGAGCTTGATGTTGATCTTATTATCCGCGGACGAATTCTGGACTACGGCATTAAGGAAACCGCCTCGTTGAATCCGTTTACCAGCGGCATCGTAACGGTGGCATTCCATGGTACGCGTGACCTGCTCCTGGGCGGCAAGGGTTCCTATGACTCCGGTGGTGAAAGAGCGCGCCGCGGAATTGTGCCGTCGGTGTTCGGCGATGCCCGGCGTTTTACGTGGGGCGGCACCGATCCCATCAACTATGAGGCCGACCTTGATGATATTACGAATATCGCCACCGGAACAGCTGTGGGTGCGGTAATCGGCTCCGGAACCGGCGCACTGATCGGAGCTGGCACGGGGTATATTGTCGGCCAGCAGCCGGCACGGAACAAGCGTTCGGCTGTTGTACAGGTACGGATGTATGCACAGAACGGTAAGACCGGTGAGGTCATGTGGTCCAACCGTGTTGAAATTGAGTTTTCACCTGCGAATAATTTTGATAATACAAATACGCACCCCCGCGTGATGTTTGATAATGCTGTTCGTGAAGGCATCAAATCCCTGATGGATGGTTTTTTTATTGAAACCGAAGGGGTATTCTCCGCGGCAGAGCAGGAAGTGGTGCCCGTGCAGAAAGAGGGTACCTGACGTTCGGATGCAGGCATTCTTGAACTGATCGAAAGCACAGGTGTTACAACCTGTGTTTTTTTGTTATACTTGCCATGTATATGGAGTCATGATTATACTTATTATAATGGAACAGTGGTGTCCAAAATAATTCAGAACAGGCCCTCCGGCCGGGGCCGTGCCGTCCCATCCGGAAGTTTGTGCACTGCCGATGCAACGGCACGTCCTGTAAAATTCATTGTATACACGGCCCAGGCGCACTGCCGTAGACAACAATCGCGGGGGCGTGCCTGGCCCGTTTGAAATATTGCGGCACACGGGCCGAACATGAAATGAGGTCTTCTTTGCCGGATGGGACGGCACGGCCCCGGACAGAGGGCCTTCAGCAGCGATACAATAATTTATTTTGGACAAATCTGATAATGGAATAAGCTGCCATGCATACAGTAGATGTAGACCTAGGGCTCAGAAGCTATGATATCCATATTGATAATGGTCTGATCGGGCGCGCAGGCACTCTTTTGAGCGCTGCCATGGGCAGAACAGCGGCTGTTATCACGAATTCGACCATAGCTCCGCTCTATCTTACCGCCTTGAAAAATTCATTGGCCGCAGCAGGGTTTAAAGTTTTCGAGATCGTTCTTCCGGATGGCGAGCAGTTTAAAACGCTCGATACCATGCATGTAATCTATGATCAACTGCTCGGATTCGGTCTTGATCGTTCCGGTTTTCTGGTCGCCCTTGGCGGCGGTGTCGTCGGCGACATGACCGGTTTTGCCGCCGCCACGTTTTTGCGCGGCATTCCGTTTGTTCAGATACCGACCACGCTGCTGGCCCAGGTCGACAGCAGCGTGGGTGGGAAAACCGGCGTAAATCTACCGGGCGGTAAAAATATGGTCGGGGCTTTTTATCAACCTAAGGCCGTTATCATTGATCCCCTTGTTTTACAAACGCTTCCGGAGCGGGAGTTGCGCGCCGGGCTTGCCGAAGTCATCAAATACGGTGTTATCAGCGATCCCGGTTTTTTTGCGTTTCTTGAATCAAATCTGAGGGCGATCATGCGCCTTGATACTGCTGCACTTGCGTCCGTTATTGTACGGTGCTGCTCGATCAAGGCCGATATAACCTCCCGGGACGAGCGCGAGCAGGGCGTGCGTGCCCACCTTAATTTCGGGCATACGCTCGGACATGCAGTTGAGACCCTGACCGGATATGCTGATTTTCTCCACGGTGAGGCGGTCGCGATCGGCATGTGCGCGGCCGCGCAGCTGGCACAATCCCTCGGACTGTGCGGATCGGCTGATGTGCATCGGATCGAAGGTTTGGTTGAACGTGCGGGTCTTCCCGTTGCGGCTCCGCAGTTTCCGGCTGTCGATTATCTGCGCGTTATGCTGAAGGACAAGAAGAAAACAGGTTCAACCGTCAACTTCGTGCTGCCGCACCGTATCGGTGAGGTTGCCCTGCATCCGGTTTCGCAGGACCGGCTACGTGCGTTTCTGACCGGAAACCTGGCGATGCCTTGACGGTTTGCGCTCAGGGCGGTCCTGCTTTGCGCGTCCGCTGACCTGCAGGCACAACGGAATGCAGTCCAGTTTAAAACGTTCCCGCAGTGAGCGCTCAAGATATTTGATATAGGCGGTGGTGAAAACCCGTGGGTGATTGGTGAACAGCTTGAACACGGGCGGTGCTGTCGAAATCTGTGCTGCGTAGTAGATTTTCGTGCGGCTGTTGCCCAGGCCGGGCGGCGGATGATGGGCGCATACCTGTTCAATCGCGCGGTTGACTTCAGGCGTCGCGATACGCAGGCTGTAGCGCCGGCCGATGTCAAGAATCATGTCAAGAATAGTGCGTACCCGCTGTCCGGTGAGCGCGCTCAGGGCAACGACCGGGGCAAAATCGATAAACGCCAGTTTGGCGCGCACATCCCTGACGAAGTGCTCATAGGATTTGTCCTTTTTTTCAATCAGGTCCCATTTATTGATCGCCACGATACATGCCCGGTTGCGCTCGTAGATCTGCGCTGCCAGGCGGGCGTCGTAGGTCGTTACGCCGTCGCGTGCGTCGATCATCAGTATGCACAGCGCCGACCGGCTGATCGATTTGAGCGACATGAGCTCGCAGAAGCGCTCCAGCTTGTAGCCCAGGCTGCTTTTGCGCCGGATTCCGGCTGTGTCGATAAAGCGGATGGTCTGCCCGTGATAGCGCATGATCGTGTCAACCGGATCGCGGGTGGTGCCGGCCTGTTCGCTGACCATGAAGCGTTCCTGCCCGACCAGCCTGTTTATCAGCGATGATTTGCCGACATTGGGACGCCCGATTATCGAGCACACAATTTCTTCTCCATCCTGTGACCAGGGCGTGCCTTCGGGAATGTGCGCCAGAATTGCCTCGATCAGTTCCGGAATGCCGGTCTTGTGCTTGGCAGAAATTGCATGAATGGTGTCCACGCCGATCCGGTAAAAGTCGTTTACAGCGTCTTCAATACTGCGGCCTTCAACCTTGTTGACCACATACAGCACGGGCTTGCCGGACTGCTGCAGATGGCGGGCGATATCAAGATCACTGTGCTGCAGGCCGTCGGTGCCGTCCATGAGAAACAGGATCAGGTCGGCCTCCTCAACGGCAAATACGGCCTGCTCGCGAACCAGGCGCGCAAAGTCATCCTCTCCGGCCGGGTCGAACCCTCCGGTGTCAATCAATGTGAAAGCGTGCGAGTCCAGCGTTACTTCCGTATAATTGCGGTCGCGCGTTACGCCGGCCAGATCGTGGATGATGGCGATATTGCGGCGGGCAATCGTATTAAACAGGGTCGATTTGCCAACATTGGGTCTTCCGATAATGGCGACGACAGGGTTCATGGCTGAGTGCTCTCCAGAAGTTTCAGGGCCTCACGGGCAGCCTGCTGCTCGGCTGTTTTCTTGTTGCCGCCATGCCCCGTACCGCAGGGCTGATTATTGATCATGACCCGGACGCCAAAGGATTTATAGTGATCAGGGCCCTGCTCGGAAATAATTTCATACACCGGGGTGTCGTTGAATAATTTCTGTACCAGTTCCTGCAGGCGGCTTTTATAGTCGCGGCTGTAGCCCCGCCGGCGGGCGGCTTCATCGATCAGCGGTTTGAAATGGTCGCTGATCATGCGGAATACGGCATCGTAGCCGCCGTCAAAATATACTGCCGCAGTCAGGGCTTCGTAGGCGTTGGCCAGTATTGACTTCTTCTCACGTCCGCGGTTTTCCTGTTCGCCGCGGCTCAGGCGCAGGCAGTCGCTCAGGGCGTAACTGCGCGATATGGCAGCCAGGGAGTCGGTGTTGACGATTGAGGCCCGCATTTTTGACAGGCGGCCCTCAGGGCTGTCCTGGGCCTGTTCCATCAGTATATGGCTGATTACGAGCTCAATGACCGCGTCACCGAGGAATTCAAGGCGCTCATTGCCGCAGTGCTCTTCGAGCTGCTGCTCATTGGCATATGATTTATGCATCAGCGCCAGCTGCAGCAGGGAAATATCGCGGAATTGATATCCAATGCGCTGCTGAAGTTCATCCAGGCTGGCGTTTTCAGCCGGAGCTGTTGTATCCATGTCAGTGTATCCGTTACGCGGCACAGTCAGGCGCGCCGAAGCACGTGTATGAAAAAATGAAAGAATAATAACAGATTATAATGCAAAACACAACGCGGGGCTGATATCGGCAGCATGCTGGAGCCTTTTACTTTTTCGGGTCTTCTGACTTTGTTGTACATAAGAAGTTGAGTGTATATTGATACACTATAGCTAAAAGATCTTTGCGGCGTGACATGTTTTGAGGATGTCCACCAAAATCGCTATCGCTATCGGGATCGCAATCGAAGTTTTTGGAAAATCCGATCCCGACCCCGATAGCGATAGAGCGCAGGGCAGGTGCTGCTCTCTTTGCCAAAGGGGGATTGAAAAGCATCCTGCATGCGGCACTACGACAGCTCTCCGCGGCAGATGGGCCTTTTTCAACAGCCTGTTAGTGGGCAGCTGAATATGCCCTGATAAAGGCATGGATTTTTTCCTGCAGCATTTCTTCGGCCGAGAGTACCTGCTCGTATGAGCTGAATTCCGATTCGAGGCTTACCAGTATTTTGTCAAAGCGGGACTCGGGTACGCCCCAGCGGGCGCAATAGTCAATGCGGGCGATAGCGTATTCGGAAGCCGAGAAATAATATTTACCCAGCCGGTTTTCTGCAGCCTTGAACTGCCAGTGTTCTTTCAGGCTGAAAAAATCATGCAGGATATGGCGCAGCTCCGGCTGCGACAGGCGCGCGGGTTTGATGCTCTCACCCAGCGCGTTTTCAACATGTCGGAAAAATTCCTTTACCAGGTCGATGTCGGTGATGACCAGCCCGAAGAGATACCAGTCCTGCACGGCGGAAACTACGGCAAGCTGCTCCGGCGTGGTGAGGCAGCCGTATCCGGGGCAGAAATGCTCATGGCATATTTTTGCGCCGTAAAAACAGTGGTTGCGAAGTGCAGGTATGCCGGTAACCGAAGGATGCAGCAGGCATCCGACCCGGCGGCGCTCCCGGTCGACGAAACCGACAAATTCGCAGTTATAGATGGTTTCAAAGAGTTTAGTGTTATTGATGCGCTGATCGCGCCGGAGCCGGTACTCATCAAGATTGTCGTATGAGTCAAGCGCTGAAAAGAGATCGGTCTGCATGCTGACAATGCCGGTGATGGCGGTACGCGAGTGGTCCTGCCAGTTATACAGCCCGCAGCAGGCCGCGCACGACTTCATTGTGTCCGGCTGGCACAGGTCAACCGGGTGAAAGGGCAGGGAGCCCGGACGGTCTGCGGAGCAACGGCTGGCGTCGAGTGGTTGTTTGTCAACTGGCATTACAGGTTCATTCAAAAAGCGCAAGCAGACTGAGCGGATCAACAGGTGTATCGTACAAGCGCATGCCCCAGTGAAGATGCGGGCCCGTGGATCGGCCGGTTGATCCTACCCGGCCGATTATCTCTCCCTGTGTCACGCTCTGACCGTTCTGTACATCGATTGTATCAAGGTGAAAATACATGCTGAACATGGCATGGCCGTGGTCGATGTAAACTGATTTGCCGGCGAAAAAATGCTCGCCGGTCAGGCACACGATTCCAGCCGATGCGGCCCTGACCGGTGTGCCGGCAGGAGCGGCTATATCGATGCCTGAATGCGGATTGCGGGGCTGTTTGTTGATAAAGCGACGCACTCCGAACGGGGTTGAAATACGACCCTGCACGGGCTGCAGAAACGCATCAGACCACAGGCGCCGGGGCTGCGAGGCGGCAAACATGGCCTCGACCTGAGCGCGCTCGCGGTTGTGCCGTTCAAGATCGTTCGCGCTCAGGGTGACTTTGGATTCATCAAGGGTAATATGCTGCTCGGGAAATTTTTTTGCAATGATCTCAAAGGACACCTCGCGTGCGGCAGTTATGCCTTCAGCATTTTTGACGCTAACGCTCAAGCGCTGCGCACCCGGTGCATGGTCCATATCAATCGGCACAAACCCGAAGGCGCGGCCGGAAGCATCAGTGAAAAGCGGGAAAGTCCTGCTGTTCCATGAGCATGAGGTTCCTGCCGCTTCAGGGTATACGAGCGAAATCATGACAACCGAGCCCTGCTCGACTCTTTCAGGCTGTACGCTGATGCTGATACCGTTATTTTGTTCCGGCTGCGAAGCTGCGTTAAATGGCTGAAGGAAAAACGCTGCAGCAGCACACAGCGCCATAACTATATGTCCTGATCGTTGTATGCCAGCCGGTTTTTGTGATTGCATGTATGGCCCTGAATATGTAATGTTTTTTATTGGTATTAGTTTGTAAATTATTGATTTTACAATTTAATTTCGATTAAATCATGTGCGGCATGTATGCATCCCCTGAACTTTTTTGCAGCTCCGGGCACAGCCTGCTGCGGATCACAGTCCGGATAGAAATGCGTCAGTACAAGCTGCCTGCAGCCGGCCTCAGCGGCGATTTTGCCTGCCCGCTCCGGAGTAAGGTGGCCTTCGTGATACTGATCGTCCGGAAATGAGCACTCCAGTATGAGCACATCGCATCCAACGGCAAGATCGATTATTTCCCGGCAGTAGTCTGTGTCGCCCGAATAGACCATGCTTTTCCCGCTGCTGTCTGCAAGCCGGAAGGCGATACTGTGCGGGGTGTGCCGAACCGGGGCTGCGGTAATGGTAAGGGAACCGAATACAGCGGGCCGGCCTGCGTCGAGCCAGACAAGCGTGCAGTTCTCAGGCACGATCCAGTCGCCATAGGCATACGTGAGCCGGTCGTAGAAATCGCGGAAACCCGGCGCTGCCATGATTGCAAGGTCGCGTGTGCGCGGGAGCGGGGCGTATTTTGAAGCAAACAGCAGCGGCACGAAATCAGCCGTATGGTCGACGTGCAGGTGCGTGTAGCACACGAGATCTATATCGTTGATCTCCGTTTCAGCACGCATCAGCTGGCGCAGGCTGCCCGGACCGCTGTCAAGCAGAACGGTTGTTGTGCCATCGGTGACTTTAATGCACGCCGAAGACCGTTCCAGGCTGGGCACGCAGGTTCCGGAGCCGAGTATGGTAATGTGCATGGCCGATGGCAATGGGTCGTGAAATTGTTCGCATCCCGGCGCGTGCGGCGGCCCCGGTGGCAACATGGGCCTATATGCCGTTGATAAACCGGTCCATAAGGGTCCAGCCCTGCTCAATCAGAAGTCCGCAAGCACGGGCGTCGGCCTCGCAATAGGTCTGTTTTTGCGGGTGCTCAGGGGCACAGGCGCTGTCGTAGAGTACAAACGGCACCGGATCGCTCGAGTGTGTTTTCAGGCACAGGGGCGTCGGGTGATCAGGCAGCAGCAGAATCCTGAACGGTTCTCCCGCTGTGCGCAGGCCATCAACAACCTGTTGCACGATTTTCGTATCAAAATCCTCTATGGCCTGTATCTTCTCCGGGAAACTTCCCTTGTGCCCGGCTTCATCCGGGGCTTCGACATGCAGGTATACGAAGTCCTGCTCTTTGAGAGCTCCAAGGGCGGCTGCGACCTTGCCGGCGTAATTCGTGTCAAGATAGCCGGTCGCGCCGGGCACGTTGATTGAGTGCAGGCCCGCGCTGATGCCCAGTCCCTTGATCAGATCAACCGCCGAAATAACGCTGCCGCTGAGGCCGTATTTTTCTCGGAATGAGGGCAGTGTGACAGCTGTTCCCTGACCCCACAGCCAGATCGAGCTGACCGGCTTTTTGCCCTGCGCTATGCGCTCCCGGTTCAGCGGATGGTTTTCAAACAGCCGCCGGCTGCGCAGCATTGCTTCACGGACGGGCTCCGCGCCCGGGCCTGCGGGCATATAGGCCTCAATCGCGCGGCCGGTAATGTCATGCGGTGCGCTGGTTTTAATCCGCGGATCGGCGCCTTTCCAGACCATAAGGTGTCTATAGCTGATGCCGGGGTGCAGTTTGCATGCATCGCTGTCCAGCTCACTTTTAAGCGCGGCAATGAAGCGGTGCGCCTCCGCGGTGGTGATATGCCCGGCGCTGTAGTCATCAATTGAAGCCTCAGGCCCGTTCCCAGCAAGGCTCACAAGATTGCAGCGGAAGGCAATGTCGCCCGCATCCAGGCTGACACCCATGCTGACAGCCTCGATCGGCGCGCGGCCCGTGTAGTGCAGCCTGGGGTCATAGCCCAGGACGCACATGTTGGCAACATCGCTTCCCGGTTCAAAGCCTTCGGGAATCGTGCAGACCATGCCCAGCGTGCCGCTTCCGGCAAGATAATCCATGCAGGGCGTCCGGCTGATCTGCAGCGGGGTTTTGCCTGCATGGTCGTCAAGCGGGCGATCGGCCATGCCGTCGCCCAGCAGCACTATGTATTTCATACCGGTCCCATTCTGTTTACGGACTTTTTGCGTCGTTGGCGCAGTATACCACAGTCGATGCAATGAAGACGAGGGGAATAATATTCACGGAGGCTGCGGCAGGCAAGAGCCAGCACATTGTTTACGGGGCCACTATTTTTGAATATTCGGGGAACTGTTTTTCTAATACTGGTGTCAGACCTGATGCAATTATTCTTGCGACAATATCGGATCCAATGTTTGTAAAATGGATAAAATCATAAAAGTATGCTGAACGCTTCGGCATTTCGTGTGCCAGGTCTATAAGGGCTATTTTTTCTTCTTTGGAAACTTCTCGGGTAACGTCATTAAGAATTTCAAGAATTCTCCATTGTGTCAGTCCGTTGTTTCCGTTGCAGGCAATGTTGTTCATATCGATCCCTGTGTCGGGATCAATTCCGCTGCCATAGAGAGCGGGTTGTGTAATGAGCACCGGATAAATCCCGGCATCTTTCGTTAATTTTATCAAACGTAAAAGTCGTGAGCGAAATCCGGGGACGACCTCGTTGCTGAAAATCTTTATTTTTTTATCCGATTCAACATCCGGCTCGGTTCTATATGCAAGGGTGGAGAAGTCAATGCATCTGTGCTGCAGGCCCTGCTGCCTGGCTTTGATGGTTCTATAAAGGTTGAGGATGCCTGCGGTCAGGTGGCTTTGTTCGGCGACATGCACGGATAGATAATACAGTGCATTCAATGCCCTGCGGAACTCTCCGCGTATGGCCCACCGTACCGTTTCGGTTGAGCATGCCGCAATGGTTTTAAAGGTGTTTTTTTTGAGCAAGGACTGATCGTGAAAGTAAGCGGAGTAAGGATCCGTATCATTTACGCCGATCATGAAAAGCACAACTTTTGGCCTGAGCCGGGCGATGTTGTTTTGCATGAGCAGGTAATGTCCATGGGTGCTGTGACCGTCGAGCCCGGCATTGTTGATCCATACGTTCCGGAACAAAGGTTTTAATTTTTCTCCGGTCAGGTGCGGCCAGTCATGCTGGTCGGACAGCATGAGACATTCCGTGGTGCTTCCTCCGATGGCGAACAATGAAAGCAGATTATCAAAGTCAGAAGGCGTGTCAGGGCCGCGAAATCCGAGCGAATTTTTGGTGTGTATAATTTTGCTTTCAAGCTTGTTGAACGAGGTGTCGTCATTGTGAAATGTGTAGCGTTTATGTACCGGCAGTATGATTGTATTGCCTTTAACCCGGAAGCCAAACGGGTCGTACACGCGCAACAGTATCTCCAGCAGTAAAATGCAAACGAGAAAGCTGACAGCCAGAAGCAGGATGTTGCCAAATGTGTGTTTTTTTACAGCAGTGTGCGGTCGCATTTTGCTTTTTTGATGGGGAAAGGTGTTTTCCATTTTTCGTCTCGAATATAGGCCGGGGGTGTCAGGGGTGTCAAGGATATTGTGCTCCGGGCCTGTCAGGTTGAAAGCTTTTCAGTGGGCTGTTTTGCGGACAGCCGCATGAAAAAGATTTGACATCCTGATGAAGGAAAAGTAGAAGAAAGGTCTGTTGTAGGAGTTTTTAAACCGTGCTGTGTGCAGGACTCGGTTTTTTTTTCTGCAGCACAATAAAAATTTTTATATCGGAAGAGCAGGGCACCTATGGGTTTGAAGCGTCAGATAGGTCTGGGAACCGCGGTGCTGGTCATTGTAGCCGATATGATCGGCACCGGCGTATTTATGACTACCGGCAACGTTCTGGGCATGACCGGCAGCGCTCCGGTTGTCATGGCGCTGTGGATTGTCGGCGGCTGCATTGCCGTTGCCGGCGCTCTGTGCTATGCCGAGCTTGCCACCACATGGCCGGATGTGGGCGGCGAGTATGTGTACCTGAAAAAAATATTTGGCTTCCTGCCCGCATTTCTCACCGGCTGGGTTTCGCTCGTTGTGGGGTTTGCGGCTCCGGTGGCGACAGGCTCCCTACTGCTGGTGCAGTACATCAACCGTTTTTTCCATTCTGTTTCCGGTACTTCCGGTGAAATGATGCTGCTTGATGATGTCTGGTTTCAAAAGACAGCCGCTGTTATGGTTATTGTTTTTTTCGGCAGTCTGCATATTGTCGGTGTTAAAAAGGGCAGCTATGTTCAGAACGCCCTTACCATCGTCAAAATCATGATTGTCGCGGCAATAATCGGCCTGGGCCTGCTTGCGGCTGATTTCGGCACTATCGGCCGCCTTGCTGCGACGTATCCCATTGCAGATACCGGAGCATCGGGTTTTGCTGTCATGGGCCTGGCCCTGCTTGTTGTTATGTTCGCCTACTCGGGGTGGAATGGTGCCAGCTACATTGCCGGTGAGATCCGTAACCCGGAGCGCAATCTTCCCCGGGCCATGCTCCGGGGCACGCTGTTGACCATGTGCCTGTATCTGCTGCTTAATTTTGTTTTCCTGCTGGCTGCGCCCGGCGAGGCGCTTATGGGCAAAGATGAAGTCGCTGCTATTGCCGCCGGCTTTCTCTTTGCGCCGGCGGTAAGCAATTTTCTTACCCTCGGGATCGCCATTATCCTGCTGTCGGCTGTGTCGGTTCAGATGATGATCGGTCCGCGGGTCTGCTACGCCATGGCTCAGGATCGCATGCTTTTTCACTGGCTGGCGGCCCTGCACCCGCGCTATGGCACGCCCTGGCTTGCCATCTGTGTTCAGATGGGGCTTGCGATCGTCTATGTGCTCCTGGGATCGGCTATGACGCTGGTAATATATATGGGCTTTGCCCTGAGTGTGTTCCCGGTGGTGGCTGTCATCGGCATGATGTATATGCGCTTCAAGCAGCCCGGCCTGCGGCGTCCGTATCGCGTTCCCCTGTACCCGTATGTGCCGCTGCTCTACATCGGCCTGTCGGTGACGATGATGACAGCCGCGCTCATGACCTGGACGAGCACGTCGCTGTTCTCTATCGGAGTGCTGCTGGCGGGCATCCCGGTGTACTATGTGTGGCGCTTATTCGTGAAGCGTGATTAGCTTACAAGCCCGTTAATGTCAAAAGACGGCGGACATGTTCCTGCAACGTATCTATCGCAAATTATCAGGTTGTTGAAAAAGTCATTTCAAACAGGCTGTTCAAAAAGGACCGGACGCAACGCCGCAGATGGGCCTTTTTCAACAGCCGTTATAAGTTATGGGCGGTAGGGGCAGGGTATGCCGTGCCCCTGCTGTATGCCGCAGTAATGAATGACGCGCACAATGCGGCAGGCAGGCAGGCATTTTTCAAAAGCCTTTTAAATTTCATATACCTGCCGGACACATCTTTCATACTGCATGCTTTTTTCTTTGACAGCCGCGAAACCCGGGTCTATAGTCTTCGCAAATCGGCACAACATCAATATATCGTCAAATAACGGACACAAAATATCTATTGGTAAACAACCGTATTCGTATGAGCCGGCTAAAATCATTGTGCATTCTTTCAGCGGTAAATATCAGTTTTCTGATCGTACTGTATGGCGCCTACTGCACCTACCGCTCTCTCATCCTTTACAATCATATTAAAAGCCCGGCTCGCGGCCTGATCGGCCAGGTGTACCGCGCTGATCCGGCGCTCGGCTTTGCGCCGATACCCGGTTCTCAGGGCGCACACGTCCTGCCCCCCAGGCCGGATATTCCCATCCAGTATGACAAGGCCGGATTCAGGGTTCCGCACGACTACGCAATACCTGACGCTCACAAGCGCCCCCGTCCGCTGGTTCTGGCGCTCGGATGCTCGTATACCTATGGTGATGCCTGCAAAGCCGAAGATGCTTTCGTGTGGCGCGTAGCACAACTCCTGAACGGATCATCAATCAATGCCGGCGGATGCGGATATGCGCTTTCACATATGGTGCTGTTGGCCCGTGACCTGATACCACGCTACAGGCCCGACTATGTGCTCATCCAGTATTCTCCCTGGTTGATTCAGCGCGGCCGTTCCTGTTTCGCCCCTTCTTTTTTCGGCAGAGTCACCAATCCATTTTTTACTGCAACGGTTTCCGGGATGGCAGTTCACCCACCCGTATTCATGCCGGTTGTTTTTAATCTTCCGGTTGACCGGTACAAAAAATCTCCGAAAACTTTTTCCGATTTTGCATCTTTCCTTGTGAGGGTCGGTCTTCCTCTGCATGCATATGAAGATTTTATGATGCTCGCCTATCATGTTAATAAACGCATCGGACGTATTCCAATGCCTGCGCGCGATACATCGGCCATCATCAAAAACGCCTACGGCGAGATACTGCAAATTGCCCATGACGCCGGGGCGCAAGCCTTGATCGTAGTACTCGGTGACGGAATAGCGCCGCTGCCAATACCTGAAGAAATCAAGGCTCTTGGAATTCCCGTCGTCGACGCCTATGCAGAACTTATGAGCCGATTGACCGAGCCGACAACCGAATATTACGGCCGTGCCTACGTCCACTGGAACGACAGCGATCCGCCCGAAGTCATTGACGCACATCCAAACCCGCCTGCGCATCAAATTATTGCAGACAGCATCGTAGCAGCCATACAGTCCAGGCAAAAAAAATGAGGTGCTCGTCAGATTGCTGAACCAGACAGCAGGTTGTAAAAAAAGTCAAATTATACAGGCAGTTCAAAAATGGCCAGATCTAAGACGCGCTGAACTATGTGGAATGAGGCGTACTTTTGCGTATGACGCAGTGACGAATGATGAGCGCAACGCAGCAGAGGGCCTGTTCTAAATTATTTTGGACACTACTGAATACGCATGAATACTCAAAGAGGCGCTGATGAATAGAATTCGCAAAAACGTGCTTTCAACTATAGAGATTATCAGCGGGAAACGTTATATTCTGCTGTCCGCAACCGTACTGTGTTTGCTTTTAATCAAGGTAATAAACGGTTTTTGGGTAGGTGATTTCTGGCTGCACAGTGCTGTTGTCCGGGAATTCTCTTTAAATCCCTTTTCCCCTACAAATCCTTTCCTCCCAGTAAACACGCAACATTTTTATCACGGCCCATATCATTGGATAGTCGGCTTTTTTGCAAAGGTATTCGGATTATCATCGATCACAGCGCTTGGCTGTATGGGCCTGTTAAACTTTGCTGTTTTTTCATACAGTCTCCATCTGTTCTGCCGCATGCTGAATACAGCAAGGCATACCGCCTTCTACGCTCTTGTGTTTTCATTAGTCTTATGGGGAGAGCATCCATGGCTGTACAGCAGTTTTTTTCACCTGCAGACAATCGGGTTCTGCTTTCCCTATCCTTCCTTTTTCTGCATCGGCCTGGCCTTATTGTCCTTTGCCCTGTTCATTGAAACATTACAACACAATAAAAAATTTCTATTTTTATCTATTATTCCACTCTCCGCAATCGTCATGCTTTCACATACAAGTACAAGTATCGTTTTGTTCGCCGGGTTGGGGATTATTCTGATCTCCAACAGCTCACTCCTGACAGTCGTGAGAAATTCGATAAAGCTCACAGTGATAATTCTTTGCACATTGGGACTGGTATACCTGTGGCCCCACTTGTCCCTGTTTGCACTCTTGTCGCAAAAAACAAATTTTGTGTCACATTATATCCTCGATGACCTTACACTTTACAGGGATGTGCTCGCCAAAATATGGCCGACACTATTTACAGTTCCATTCATTATTATTCGCCTGTACAAAAACCCCAAAGATACGCTGGGGTTACTGTTTCTCGGCTTTTCCGCTGTTTATTTCTGGGGATTCTTTACAAAACAATGGAGCTATGGCCGATCCATTGCACAAACGATTCTTATAGCACACATAATATTTGCAGACTGGTTTGCTTCCTTAAAGAGCCGCAGCGACATCCCCCGGGATATCCGTTATGCGATTGCCGCTTGTATGATCATCCTTTTGCTTGTTTCCATGCGCAACCTGCCTGTGACCTTCTGGAGCCAATATCGTATTCAAAAAATTCCGGAATACAGTAATCTGAATTTTATTGCGGAACTAACGCATCGAGAAAATATTGTCTTAACAGACAGATACAGTGGAATTCTTGTGCCTTCCTTCGGGGGCAAAGTGGTCGCATATGATTTAATTTACAAGGGCCAGGAGCCTTTTGTATCTGACGGCATGGGTCGTATTAAAGACATGGAACATTTTTTTGATGAAAAAACGTCAGCATTCGATAGAAAACAAATTTTAAAAAAATATAATGTTGGCTTTGTTTTAATAAACAGGGATATCACTCCTCTTCATTTTTCTTTGTCCAGTTTTTTAAAGGATAACGGCAGCGTTGAGTACGATAGAGAGCAATATGTTTTATTTTCCATCAACAGACCCGATACCCAATAAATTTTAAATAAAAAGGGCACATCAGTCATGCTTCGCAGGAGCATAGGCGCCTGATTTTCCAAGGCTGTCAGATGGCACTGCAAACACAACATACGACTCCGTCTGTACAAGTGGTTCGAATCCCATGCCACGCAGGACAGGCTCCATGTCCGGGCCAATTATCCGGTAATTTAGCAGGATATGTGACGGACTGTAGCGCCTCAAAATCTCCCATTTTTCCTCAAGCGGCCTGTCGAGCATGAAAAACGCGTTTGAATCACGCACCCGTATGTAATTATCGGGAACATGCGGGGGGGTATGCAGCAGGGCGACAACCCTCGCTCCGGTATACACGGGTATCGACCAGCCGCTGAAAATATCTGTAAAAACAACATCACCCGACCCAAAAAGAGCATCCAAACCCATGTGTTCCCTGTTTGGGCTTTCATAGTGCATAAAAGGAAATGACGGCTGCAGCACAAAACATGGACGGACTACATCACGCCAAACAAGGCCGACCTGAATAACAATGCCGCATGCAAGCACGGAAGCACATATATATGTAACCATTCGTGCAGGAAGCCTAAAGACAGGCTCAGCTCCGGGAGCAGATGCAAGCGCTGCGATGCGGGCGAAAGAAAGCTGCAGCAGGAACACAGTAAAAAAAACAAAGCGCTCTGCAAGGCTGATATGAAGAAAATACCCTGCGGCATACAGGCCGGCAAACACAGCGCAGCCGCCCCAGAGCAGAAGGTGTTTCCGCTTTTTAAGACACACAACAAGCCCCGCAATGCCGGCCAGAGCCGGACCTATGCGCAGCACAATATCAGAATACAGATAATCCCGTGTGGTCTGATAATCGCTCGCTGTCCTGGCAAGCCCGCCTGAGGCAACGTTAACGAAATTGGAAATAAAATCATAATACGGCCAGACAGCCACCGCACACAGGGCAGTTACAACGGAAATCACACCTGTGACCATGATGGGCCGGAGCGAACCGCCCTGCCGTTCACAGCACAGCAGCACTGAACAAATAAAATAAAAAACCCAGGTCAGCGGATGACAGACAAACGACACCGCAGCAAAGCTGTATTGCAAAAAAGCCATACTAAAAGAACGGGTTTTTATAAAGCGTAACTGAAAATACAGGGCGAGCAAAGCACATGAGAAAGAAACAAGCGACGGAAACCATGCCGTGGAAAGAAGCGCTGAAAACATGAACGCATTCGCACCGTACCAGCCTGTGCCCCAGAGGAATAAAACCGCCAGCAAAGACCAGAGCGCCGAGCGCATGTCTGCAAAATATTCATAGGTAAACAATGAAAGCGCAGCGACGAAAAAAACAAAATAGATAACCGTAAAAAGCTTAATAACAAGCAGCACATCCAATGAAAGCAGCCGCGAGGCGAAGGCCATCAATAATGCCGAGGGAACATAGCGGGCAGAATTGCCATCAAAGGTTCCCAGCATGGGTTCGCCCGGACTGAAGGGATTCTCCGCCAGTTCACGGACGACAGCTCCATGTTCAGCCCCGTCATTATAGGGGAAATTATGATAATCAAGCGCCGCAAGACAACAGCAAGCAAGCGTGAGCAACGCCATGGTTTTGAAAGGCACCCGCGAACCCATATCCTGCTCCAGCCCTCCGAACGTTGAGAGTCAAGCCGGTCAATAATTTTTCCGAAGACCGGGAAAAACAGCCCACACTATATAAGAACACATTGTGACGGTCAAGCAATGCTCGTGAGCGGCCACACGCTGCAATCGCAGAAAATACCTCCGTATATACAGTACTTAAATATATTGACATGGTTTTATACGCCTTCTATAATGACTTTTCAGTATCTTAGCCTGCACCGCAAAATACACGACTGTCATGGAGGTTGTATATGAAAATCAGATCGCTCATTGCGCTCGCCATAATCGCGATCGCGGGTTTTTTCACGCTTGACTATATCCGCCTTACTCCCGGCTGGCGAATGTTCGGCCTGATAGGAACAGCCCGGATTTTGCTCACAGGGACCGAGGATGATTTTCTCGCGAAGCCCACCTGGGAAACACAAGCCAATGCAGATATGCCGGCTTCAACAGAGGGCATCTTCCCTGACACACCGTATGTCTTTTACGAAGGTTGGCATCTGTTTCAAATCAATGACTGGGAAAACCATCTGCAGCACTTGAAAGGAAAACCGGATGTGCATGGCCTTGAAGTCGGGGCATACGAGGGCATGTCCGCGATCTGGGCGCTGCAAAACATTTTGACGCACCCTGCATCCACAATCACCTGCATTGATATCTTCGACAATCAGAAAATCGAAGAACGATTCGATCGCAATGTCGCCGCAACCGGTATACCAGAAAAGATAGTTAAAGTTAAAGGCCCTTCAGAGCATATGCTGTGCTCACTCGAACCGAACACGTATGACTATATCTATATCGACGGGTGCCATCTGCCCAAATGGGCGCTCAGCGATGCGGTGATGAGCTGGGAGACATTAAAACCGGGCGGCCTGATGATTTTTGATGATTACAAGCATATAGATGCGCGTCCCAAGACCAGTCGCTTCACCAGGATAGATTTTATTGATGATTATCTCTGGAACAAGCGCGGTCAGTATCGCGACAGCCCCCGTCCGGCTATTGATGCGTTTCTTAAAATCTACGCACCGTACCTTGATGTCGTTTACAAGAAATACCAGGTGGTGGTCAGGAAAAAATAACCTGCTCCACATGCAGGCTGCCTGTGTTCAAGCCCCCTTTGGAAAAAGGGGGTTTCAGGGTTTTCAGTGGGTAGCCCCCCCTGTTTTGTGGTTATGCCCATCGATACGTTAACGAGGTTGCTCCGGTCGAACTTGAAATATCTCGTGATCGCCACGCTGCAAACACAGAGAGCTTTCAATACTGTGCCCTGCTTATGGAGAGCCATAACCGGTCAATTCCACGAAATTAATGTACTACGAGATTGCTTCGTCGCTTCTCTCCCGCAATGACAAACCTATACTCCCGGTTTACACGTGTCATTGCGCGGCCGTAAGGCCGTGGCAATCTCTCAATGACGAAATCTGCCACCGGACAGCTCAACATTAATCTGCTCTAGAGCATTTTTCTAAATATTGTAGCCTTGCTGTCATTTCGAAGAAGCGAAAGCGACTGAGAAATCTTAAACCAGGATTTCTCCCTTCGGTCGAAATGACATTGTATATCCGGTTATAGTAA
>Ga0194126_10000192_pt1 | contig 96902 bp, 91 predicted proteins | sample TA2KigC150mmetaG_FD_148641 | JGI IMG/M metagenome (GOLD analysis project Ga0194126, IMG submission 148641) | Freshwater microbial communities from Lake Tanganyika, Tanzania - TA2015035 Kigoma Deep Cast 150m | ecosystem: Environmental > Aquatic > Freshwater > Lake | place: Tanzania: Lake...
AAGGCCTCCGCGTCCAAGACCCGCACCTGGGCGGCCGTCAATTGTCCCAGCAGAAGCAGGTGGACCAGGTCCCGCTCTTCCGCACTGCCCTTGAAGCGGCTGTCCGACGTCGGCCGCGCGGCGGCGGCGTCCTGTCGCCCGCCTCCCCGGCTCGCCCGTCGGCCCCCCAGCCGTTCCTCTTTCGCCACCAGCTCCGGATACCGCTCGATCAGCCGCTGCTGGCTGATCCCCAGTCGCTCCGCGACGCGGCGGAGACATTCTTCCTTTTCAATCCTGTGGCCGGTCTTCTGAAGGATGCGCAGGACTTCATCCACGCTCCGGATTCGATCTTCGATCAACCCGGAGGCGGCCTGCGCCAGACTGTGCTCCACGGCAAAATCCAGCAGGCTGGGCGCGCGCTCCTGCGCCTGCAGGAAGGCCTCGGGACCTTGTGCCCTGATAAAGGTGTCCGGATCATCCCCCGCCGGCAGCGACACGACTCTGACGCCGATCCCGCTGTCCACGAAGAGGTCCAGCGTCCGCAAGGCCGCCCGCACGCCGGCCGGATCGGGATCGAACAGCAGCACCACCTTCGTGACGTACCGCCGGATCGTCCTGATGTGATCGGGCGTCAGCGCCGTGCCCAGCGTCGCCACCACGTTGGTGATCCCCGCCTGGTGCAGCGCAATCGCGTCGAAATAGCCCTCGACGATGATGAGGGTGTCCGTGGTCTTGCCGGCCGTCTCCCGCGCCCGCTCCAGCAGGTACAAGGCGCGGCCCTTGCTGAAGAGGGGCGTCTCCGGCGAATTGAGATATTTCGGCATCCCCTCGCCCAGGATGCGGCCGCCGAAGGCGATCACTTTTTTGCGCAGGTCGCAGATCGGGAACATCACCCGCGAGCGGAACTTGTCGTAGTAGCCGGAAGCGTCCTTCGGGTTGCGCCCGGCGTTCTCCTTCGGCGTGATCAACCCGCCCGCGAGCAAGTCCGGCAGCGTGTAGCCGCTCCTGAGGAGATGTTTCAGCACGCCGTCCCAGCTTTCCGGCGCATAGCCGAAGCCGAAGGTTTCCAGCGTGTCGTCGAACATGCCGCGATCCTTGAGGTAGAGCCGCGCATCCCGGCCGACTTCCGCCTGGTGCAGATTGTGCCGAAACCAGGCCTGCGCCGCCTCGTTCAATTGCTCCAACCGCTCCTTGTTCCCCGAATCCTGCGAGGGCCTGGCCCCTTGCATCACCGGCACCTCGACGCCGGCCTTGGTGCCCAATTCCCGCACGGTCTCCGGGAACGACGTGCCTTCCATTTTCATCACGAAGGTGAACACGTTGCCGCCGGCGCCGCAGCCGAAACAGTGGAAGATTTGCCGCGAAGGGCTGACCATGAAGGAGGGAGTCTTCTCCGCGTGGAAGGGACAGAGGCCTTTGAAGTTCTGACCCGCCTTGGAGAGCGTCACGTACCCGGAAACCACGTCCAGGATGTCAGTGCGATCTTTGATTTGATCGATGACTTCCTGAGGAATAACCCCGTGGCTCACGCCGGTACCGCTCCTGTGCTTGTCTTGCCGTGAACCGAGTGCGCCGCCAGCCGGAAGGGCTTGAAATCCTGAAAGTAATGACCGGTCAATCTAACAGACGAAAGAAGGGGTGTCAACGGCGGGAAGGACGCGGCCATGAGCCCTCGTTTTCACGCACCACGCACACATAAAAAGCAAGCGCAGGGGGGCAGCCTGACCGTCCTTGTGCTCGCAGAGCCCGCACTTCGGAAAGTGCTCGCTCGATGCGCGCAGTACAGGACGATCAGGCTACCCCGCGGAAGAAAAATTTGGATATGGTAGGCGGATGCGCGTAGCCGAGCCGCCGTTCAAAGGGGGAGAGAAGGTGAGGGGAAAGGCGCCTTGGAGCCTTTCCCCTCTCTCGGAACGAAGACCGCTCATCCGGCAACATGCGCGTCGGAGTCAGCTGTTCGAGTAATCCGATTCCAGCGGGGCGATGTTGTACAGCAGTTCGAGGTCGAATTCGTCAATGAGCGCGTTGACGGCTGACGCGCCGAGGTCGGAGCGCACTTCGTTGATGACCAGCTCGATGGCCATGCCGGCCTGCTGGCCATACTGTGCGATCGCAGCCTCAATCCGCCGCCTGGCTTCTTCCGGTTTCATGCGTCTACCTCACACCAGGCTTGCGGGACAGTGACGACCTCATGGCCCGTAATCTCCCGGCCCAACCGGCAGTCGATACACTCATCGAGAAGCACTCTCACGAAGCGACGGTCAGCATCCTGGTTTTCGCCTCTTCGAGGAAGGCGATGACCTGCTCACGAGTGACCGTGGGAAATCCTTCGAGGAAGTCGTCGATTGTCTGCCCCCCTTCCAGATACTCGATGAGCGTTTGGACGGGTACCCGCGTACCGCGAAAGACCGGCGTCCCACCGAGCACGTCAGGGTTTGAAGAGATCAGGGATGAGGTCGGTGTGGCCATCACGCATCCTCTAGGTGTTCGAATTCTAAGCCAGGAGCGGCGAGAAAGCAATTTGCAACTGCAAGACTTAGCCCAACGTCTGAAGCAACGCATGCATTTCCGGGATAAGATCAACGCCGCCACTTGACCGGCCCGAGGCAGCCGCATTGATCCCGGCCGCAAGTACCGGCTTGGCCTCCTCTTTCCTTCCCAGGGCGATCAAGGCGCGGCTCAAGGCCAGGTGCGACGCGACATGGACGGGGTCAAGCTGGACCGCCACGCGCAGATGCTCGACCGCCTCCTCCAGATCCCCGCCTTCCTGCAGAATCTTGTTCCCCAGGCCGTACCGCCCCAGAAACCCCTTCGGATTCTTGGCGACCATTTGCCGAAACGCATCAAGATCCATAAGGGCCTTTATATCATACCGATTTCGAGGTACGCTCTCAAAAATATCAGCGTCGTGCGCGTACTGTGAACGGGAACCACGCGCCGTTATAATGAGAGCGCCACAGAAGGCACGTGACAGGATAACCATGTCGTCACGCTACTTCACCGACCGGTTCCGCTTTCCCGACCCCCGCGAGGCCGACCCCGAGGGCCTCGTCGCCTACGGGGGCGACCTGAACCCCCAGCGTGTGCTCGCGGCCTACGCGCAAGGCATCTTCCCCTGGCCCTACGATGCCCGCACGCCGCTCCTGTGGTTCTCTCCCGATCCTCGCATGGTGCTCCGACCAGCCGAGCTGCACGTGAGCCGCAGCTTACACAAGACCATCAAGAAACACCTGTTCGACATCCGATTCGATACCGCGTTTGACGAGGTCATCCGGCACTGCGCCACGGTCCGGCGTCCCGGACAGCGCGGCACATGGATTACCGAAGAGATCATCCGGGCCTATGGCAAGCTCCACAAGATGGGGTTTGCTCATTCTGCGGAAGCCTGGAGCGAGGACACACTGGTGGGCGGCATATACGGGATCTCGCTGGGTGCGGCGTTTTTCGGGGAATCCATGTTCACCCGACGTCCCGATGCCTCCAAGGCGGCTTTCGTCACCCTGGTCAAGCAGCTCCGGACCTGGGAGTTTCAGTTTTTGGACTGTCAGATCTACGCGGAGCACCTAGCCCGCTTCGGCGCCACGCCCTGGCCACGAGCCCGCTTCCTCACAGCCCTGGCAAAAGCGCTCAAACAACCCACGCGCCGAGGATCGTGGAGATTGAACGACGAAACGTAAATGTTGGGGTAAGGAGGCGGGCGGCCTGGTTATTCCCCTTGCTCGCGCAACGCGCGGCCTCAGAAGGCCCTCGTTGGACGCGCGCAGTTAGGGAACAACCAGGCCGCCCTAGACGAAGTACAGAGTCGCCACAAATAAAAAATGAAACGGCGACAGGCCGCTTTCCAAGCCTGTCGCCTTGACGCTTCGCCACGTTCGTTGAGTTGCTCCAGGGTAGTTGAGAGCAATCGACAAGTTATCGCCCTAGCAGCCCCGTGGTCTCTTCGCCACTATACCAAGCTTCGCTTGAACCGCCGCGCCTCCGCGCACCGAAGCGCTCTGGCGCGCAGACGCGTTCGATCGCTCGACCCAGAGGCTCTCGACCCCTCGACCTCGCTCGGGGTCGAGCCTGAGCGGGGTCGAAGGCTCGACGGGTCAACTCGCGGCGGAGTGGTCCTTTGCCACCTGTAGCCTTAGATTCTGCGGAATGCGTTAAGGCCCGTGATAGCTCCCCTAACAAGTTTCCAGGGCTTCATTCTTCTCCTGATTGTGTCAACTCTCCGAGGTCTGCCGGGGCTTAGGGCGGGCTTCCCAATGGCGCGGGGCTTCACCGCGCAGAAAGGCGACGGGTCTATCAGCGACTCGTCGCCTTTCCACTTTTTGTTTTTTTCGGCTGGCAGGGTATAGACACGGAGACGTCGGAGTGGTGGAAAAAGCGACATTGTGGGACCGCCGTGCTGATGTGCGTAGCGGGAGAACGAGCGAGGTCCGACCGCCCTTGCCTGTGGGAACCAGGCATGGGCGGATCGGAGAACCCCTGCATTCCGATGTGGGGGATGGGGGGAGCCGCAGCCGTTCTACCGGTCGCTACAGCAGCTAGGCGGGTACACACCGGAGCAACTTCCATCACTTCGATGACCCGCTCCGATTCGTCAGCCGAGTCTTGAATCGTTCCGGGAAGCGCGGGAACGTCGGGCCATGCCACCCCGCTCCATCCGTTCGTCAGCCGCGTCCATCTTTCAGTTAGAGCGCTCGGCGACAGTCCCCGCATAGCTGCGGCCGCGCCTTCGAAATCATACAGACTGGCTACACGTAGGTGTGCTCGTCGCGTTTGACTAACTTCAGCAGAATGACTTTCTTGCGCGTCTCATCAATATCGTACAGGAGGCGGTAGGGACCGATCCGAATCCGGTATTGCGCGATGAATTGCGCGACAACCACCTCGCCTTTGAGCTTCTTATACCGTTTCCCTTCGGGTCTGGGGTTGAGACTGAGCGACCGGACCTTTTCAGCAACTGCGGCTTGATAGTCGGCGGGAAGTTTCTCCAGCGCTTTTTCGAAGTTGCGCTCTACCCGCTCGCTCGGAAAGACGATTTCATAGGACACCGCCTAGAGCCCCATTTTGCGGAACAGCCGCTCGGCCGGAACCGCCTTCCCTTGGGTATACTCCGACCGCGCCTTGGCGATTTCCTTCAGGAGCTTTTGGTCCTTGAGCTCTTCCAGCATTTCCAACAGATCGAGCATCTCTTCGTACGGCATCAAAAAGGACATCGGCTTGCCGTGCGACAGCACGAGCGATGGCATTTTAGAACTGATCAGCTTGGACAGCCGGGCTTGCGCCTGTCGCACGTTCACGGGCCTGGCCTTTCGGAGCAATGCCGCTGTGGTCATGGAAGTCTCCTCGTCAGACGCATGGCAATTGTATAGACACTAGCAGGTTTTGATGGCTGGGGCAAGGCGCGCGACGCGGGCTGCTAGATCCTTTACCCAGGCGGCCAGTGCATGGGGCGGCCGCCGAGGAGGTGCAAGTGCAGATGGAACACGCTCTGGCCCGCCTGGGCCCCGGTGTTCGACACGACCCGATAGCCCGATTGCGTCAAGCCCCGGGCCTCGGCGATCGTCGCGCAGAGGAGGAGCAAGTGGCCGAGGAGGTCGCGATCCGCCTGCTTGGCCTCACTCAGCGACGCCAGGTGCGTCTTGGGAATGATGAGGAGATGGGTCGGCGCCTGGGGATGGATGTCTTCAAAGACCACGGTGCGGTCGTCTTCGTGCACGATCTTGGAAGGGATTTTCTTCTCGGCGATCTTGCAAAAGAGACAGTCGCTCATTGGCTTTTCCCCTTCTTCAAGCCCGACTTCCCATACCGGCCCGCCAGTTCTTGATAGACCTCTTCCGGCTTGACGTCGTGATAGCCGAGCGCGACCATGGTATGGAACAGGAGATCGGCCGCCTCGTAGATAATCTCGTCCCGCTTGCCGCCCTTGGCGGCCAGGACCACCTCGCCCGCTTCCTCGACCACCTTCTTGAGCACCTTGTCGGCGCCGCCCTGGAGCAGGGAGGAGACATAGGAATCGGGCTTGGGCGACCGCTTGCGGTCCAGGACCGTCTGATGCAGCCGCTCCAGAATCCCTCCGAAAGCGTCCGGCGTCTTCCCGCCTTCGGTCTTCCCGGTCGATTCGAGGCGCGTAAAGAAGCAGGCTTTCTCGCCGGTATGGCAGGTCGGCCCGACCGGCTCGGCCTTGACGAGCACCGTGTCCCCGTCGCAATCCACGAAGAGGTCTTTCAGGATCAGCTTGTGGCCGGAGGTTTCGCCCTTCTCCCAGAGCCTGTTCCTCGATCGGCTCCAGAAGTGGACGGACTTGGTTTCAAGCGTCTTCTGCAGGGCCTCCTTGTTCATGAAGGCGAGCATCAGGACGCTCCCGTCCCGCCAATCCTGCACGACCGCTGGGATCAAGCCCTGTCCGTCGAATTTGAGTTGGCTGAAGTCTGCCATAATGCTCAACTCGGGCGAGCGGCAAGTGGCTAGAGGTTAGGTCCGTCCACTCGCCTCTCGCCCCTTGCCTCTAGCCCTCCATATGTCTCACCGGAATCCCCCGTTGCTTGAGATACGTCTTTGCCTCCGAAATCGTATGCGTCCGATAGTGGAAGATGGAGGCGGCCAGCACCGCGTCCGCCTTGCCTTTGACGAATCCCTCATAGAGATGTTCGAGCGTGCCCACTCCGCCCGAGGCGATCACGGGTATGGACACGGCCTCGGCCACCGCTGCAGTCAGCTCCAGATCGTAGCCGTTCAAGGTGCCGTCCCGGTCCATGCTGGTCAGGAGAATTTCGCCGGCCCCGTAACTCTCCATCTTGCGGGCCCACTCCACTGCGTCAATGCCGGCGGGATTGCGCCCTCCGTGCGTGAAGACCTCCCAGCCGGTTGCGGGGGCGGCCCGCCGCTTTGCATCAATCGCCACTACGATGCACTGCGTGCCGAACCGTTCCGCCGCTTCCTTGACGAATTCCGGCCGCTCGACTGCCGCCGTGTTGATGCTGACCTTGTCCGACCCGGCCTTCAGCAAGGCCCGAATATCTTCGAGCGTCCGGACGCCGCCTCCCACGGTCAAGGGCATGAAGACCTGCTCCGCGGTCCTGGTCACCACGTCAAAGATGGTCTTTCGATTCTCATAGGACGCGGTGATGTCCAGGAAGCAGAGCTCGTCCGCTCCTTCTTGGTCATAGGCCCGGGCGACTTCGACCGGATCGCCCGCGTCCCTCAGATTGACGAACGAGACGCCCTTGACCACCCGGCCGTCCTTGACATCCAGACAGGGGATGATGCGCTTCGTCAGCATGTTTGAAGAAGTGATGACGGCTGATTGATGAGTGATGAGTGAGACCGAACAGAACCCGCTTTCCACTCAGCATTCATCACTCAGCACTCTGCACTGCCTTTAACGCCGCCGCGAGGTCCAGCTTGCCGTCGTAGAGGGCCTTGCCCACGATGGCTCCTTCCACCTTCGGTCCCAGCGCCTTGATGCCCTGCAGGTCCTCGACCCGCGTGATCCCGCCGGAGGCAATGACCGGGACCGGCGAGCCGGCGACGATTTCACGGAGCGCTGCCAAGTTCGGCCCTTCCAACATCCCGTCCCTGGCGATGTCCGTGTAGATCACCCCGCAGAGCGGATAGCCCGAGAGGGTCGGCAGCAGCTCTTTGACCGAGACGTTGGACTGGCTGGTCCAGCCCCGCACGGCCACCTTGCCGTCCCTGGCATCGATGCCGACCAGGATGCGCATGGGAAATTCTCGACAGGCCTGGTCAAGGAGCGAGCGGTCCTGCAGGACGGCGGTCCCCAAGACGATGCGGCTGACTCCCCGGGAGAGGTACTGCTTGACGGTCTCCAGAGTGCGAATGCCGCCCCCCACTTGGAGAGGCACCGACACAGTTTTGAGGATGGCTTCGATCTGAGGGAGATTGTGAGGACGTCCTTCGACCGCGCCGTTCAGGTCCACGACATGGAGCCGCGTAGCGCCCAACCGCTCCCAGCGCAGAGCCGTCCCCGCCGCATCCTCCGAATAAACCGTCTCCTCGTGCAGGTCCCCCTGCCGCAGACGTACGCAGCGTCCGTCCTTGAGATCAACGGCGGGAATGACCAGCATCACGGAACCCAATGATGCATGCGGAACGCTGAACGATGAATGGGCCGCTCATCAGTTCACCATTCATCACTCATCACTCATCATTCTGTTTTGCTACTTGGACGCCGGACCGCCGAAAGCGAACTGCTGGACGACGTGATCGGCGCCGTACTGGACCAGCTCATCGGCCGTCACGAACCCGATCCCCCGTTGGAAGACGCCGCCCAAGTCCTCGTTCAACGGCTTTTGCTTCTCGTAGTAGTTGCCGACCCAGAGGGTCCTGCCGTCCGCCGCGACCAGCTTCACTTCAAACCCCACCGTCGCCGGCGTGGCACCCCACCTTCCGCCTACCCGCTCCTGGTAAACCAGCACCCGTCCGAACAGGATTGCATCGGCGGACATCTTGGCCGCCACCTGTTTGGCCAGGTCAGCCGCCGCCAAGCCGGAGGCCTTTGCCCCCAGCGAGTCCTTGACCTGGCCGGTGGCCTCCGGAGACAGCACCAGAAGCCCCTCCAAGCGGCGCAGCTTCTCGTAGACCGCTTCCGTGACCTTCACGGCCACATGGGGCGGGACCACCGCAGTCGGGCTGTCAAACTTTTCCACCGTCTGGGGAATGGCAAAGGTGATGTCGGATCTGAGCATCCCCTGCGGCGCCTGCAGCTCGACGTCGCGCCGCTCGGCCACCTGCGGGGTGGCCAGCGCGTCGAAGGGCATGACCGCGACCATCTTGACCCGGTACTTCTCGATCTCGGGCGAGGTGTCCACCGTCACTTTGGTCGGAGGGCAACCGGCCAGCACGATGCCGACTGCAACCAGCACGCACGGGAGGAGGCGTACGACGCATGCCCCGTGATGTCGCATGTCTACCCTCTCAGGCTTCACGTTCACACCTCACGGTTAGAGGCGCCAGGCGCCGAAATTTTTGACGATCTGCAAGCCGACCGCCTGGCTCTTTTCCGGATGAAACTGGCAGGCAAATATATTGTCCCGCCAGATGCTCGAGGCAAAGGACACCCCATAGTCCGTGACCGTGCACGCGACCGAAGGATCGGCCGGCTCGACGTAATAGGAGTGGACGAAATAGAAGTGGCCGCCGCTGCCGATGTCCCGCAGAGGCGGCGCCTGCCGCGTGACGGTCACTTCGTTCCAGCCCATGTGGGGGACCTTGAGACGCTCCCCCCCTGAGCCGGCACCTGAGACAAAGCGCTTGACCCGGCCCGGCACGAGGTCCAGTCCCTTGTGGAGCCCGAACTCCTCGCTCTCGGTGAAGAGCAGTTGCAACCCCAGGCAGATCCCGAGAAAGGGCTTGCCGCCGGCGATGGCGCGCCTGATGGGATCGATCAAGCCGTATTGGTCCAAGTTGGCCATGCAGTCGGCAAAGGCGCCGACGCCCGGCAGCACGACGTGGCTCGCATCGGTGATGACCTGGCGCTCCCTCGTCACCACCGCCCGGTGTCCGACCGTCTCGAAGGCCTTCTGGACGCTCCGCAGGTTGCCCATGCCGTAGTCGATGATTGCAATCATCTCAAGAAACCCCGTGACGCGTAACGAGTGACAGGTGACGAGTCGGATATGAAGAACTCTCCTCGCTTCCCGTCACTCGTCACTTGTCACCCGTCACCTGTTCTACAGCTTCCCTTTCGTCGACAACACGCCCGACACCCGCCCATCAAGGGAGGTGGCTTGATCGAGAGCCTTGGCCAGCGCCTTGAAGGTCGCCTCCATAATATGGTGCGGGTTTCGTCCATACAGCACGTTCACATGCAGGTTGAACGCCCCGTGCGTCACGAAGGCCTGGAAGAAGTCCTCGAAGAGGTAGAGATCGAAGCCTTTGATGCGCCGGTGCGGCAGCTTGGCGTTATAGATGAGGTACGGCCGCCCGCTCAGGTCCACCGTGACCTGCGACAGCGTTTCGTCCAGCGGCGCCGATGCAAAGCCGAATCGCCGCACGCCCTTCTTGTCGCCCAGCGCCTGCTTGAGCGCCTCGCCCAGCACGATGCCCACGTCTTCAACCGTGTGGTGGTCGTCGATGTGCGTGTCGCCCTTCGCCCGCACGGTGAGATCAAACAACCCGTGCTTGGCCATCAATTCCAGCATGTGGTCCAGGAACGGGATCGTCGTCTTGATCCGCCCTTGGCCGGTGCCGTCCAACGTCCAGTCCACCCGGATGTCCGTCTCTTTGGTCGCCCGCTTGACGACCGCGCGCCGCGGCGGTGCGTTCCGTGCCTTCTTCATGAGAATCGGCTTTCCAACGATTTGGCGTGGGCATCCAGCCCCTCCATCTGCGCGATGCGGGCGATATGGTCCTTCACCTTCATCAACTCTTCTTTGCTGTAGGCGATGATGTTGCTCTTTTTGACGTAATCGTCGAACGAGAGGGGTGAGAAAAACCGCGCCGTCCCTCCCGTGGGCAGAACGTGATTGGGGCCGGCCACGTAGTCCGCCACGGCCGGAGAGCTGTATCGGCCGAGAAAGAGCGCCCCGGCATGCCGGACTTTTTCCAGGTAGTCGAAGGGCCGGTCCACCGCCAGCTCCAAATGTTCCGGCGCGATCTCGTTGGCCAGGTCGATCGCCTCGTCCATCGTGCCCACCACGAAGGCCACCGCGTGCCGGCCGATCGACTTCGCGAGGACCTTCTGGCGCGCGAGCTTTTTCACCTGCTCGCCGATCTGACGGACCACCTCCTTGGCCAGGCGGTCCGATGTCGTCACCAGACAGACCTGCGCCTCTTCATCGTGTTCCGCCTCGCAGAGCAGATCGGCCGCCACGTGGACGGGATTGGCGGCCTCGTCCGCAATCACCAGCAGCTCGCTGGGGCCTGCGATCATGTCGATGTCCACCCGGCCATAGATCAACCGCTTGGCCGTGGCCACGTAGACATTGCCGGGCCCGACGATCTTGTCCACCGGCCTGATGGTCTTGGTGCCGTAGACCATGGCCCCGATCGCCTGGACGCCTCCGATCCGGTAGACCTCGTCCACCCCCGCGATATCGGCCGCCACGAGCACATAGGGGCTGATCCCCCCCTTGCCCGCGGGCGTACACATGACCACCCGCTTGACGCCGGCGACCTTGGCCGGGATGGCGGTCATCAGGACCGACGAGGGGTAGGCCGCCTTGCCCCCCGGCACGTACAACCCTACCGCATCGAGCGGCATCACCACTTGGCCCAACGTCGCGCCGTTGTCCTGGTACATCCAGGTCTTGGTCCGCTGCCGTTCATGAAAGGCCATGATCCGCTGAGCGGCGTACCGCAGCGCGTCGCCTTCTTCCTTCCGGATCTGGTAGTAGGCCTCCTTCACCTGTTCCGGGCTAACCCGGAACTGAGCCGGCTTGAGGGTCACCCGGTCGAACTTCCTGGTGTAGCGGACGACGGCGCCGTCCCCGGCCCGTTCCACCGCCTTGAGGATGGTCTTGACGGCGGTCTCGACCGCCCCTCCTTGAGGGACGGACCGAGCCGCGACGCGCTTCACCATCCCCTTGAATGCCCGATCCTTGCTCGCTATGACCTTCATCCTCACCCCCCTGCAGCATCGCCGGGTCGCCTGAAGGCGGCACGGCCCGCTCCGGCGCTCACTGCGCCCGCTTCGGGCGTCCACGCTCCAGCCTGGCGATCAGGTCAGCCAGGCCGGCGTGCTTCATCTTCAGACTGGCGCGGTTGACGATCAGCCGCGCGGTGGATTGCGCAATCACATCAACCTCCACGAGGTTGTGGGCTTTGAGGGTCTTCCCGCTGGACACCAGGTCCACGATCCGTTCGGCCAACCCTACCATGGGCGCCAGCTCAATCGATCCGTACAGCTTGATGATTTCTACCGGCACGCCTTTCCGGTTGAAATAGCGTTCGGTGATGTTCGGATACTTGGTGGCCACCCGGACCTTGGCGGACAGCCGGTCGCGCAGGGCCTGCCCCTTCAGGGCCGCGACCGAGATCCGGCATGCTCCAACCCTGAGATCCAGCGGCTCGTAGACATCCCGGTCCTGCTCCAGCAGCACGTCCTTTCCCACCACCCCCGCATCGGCCGCCCCATATTCCACGTAGGTGGGAATGTCGCTCGGCCGTACGATCAGCAACGTCAGGTCCTGGCCGGGACAGGCAAACACCAGGCGGCGGCTCTCCGGCGACAGATTGTCCATGACGTAGCCAGCCCGCTTGAACAGCGCGAGCGTGGGGCCCAGCAACTTTCCCTTCGACAGGGCCACCGTGATCACGACGGAATCCCTGCCGCGGCACCGGCCGCCCCCTTGGCCGTCCCATGAACCCGGTTGACCGAGGCCCCTAGACCGCGCAGCTTCTGCTCAATCCGCTCATACCCGCGATCCAGATGATAGACCCGAGAGACCTCCGTGATGCCTTCCGCCGCCAGGCCGGCCAGGATCAGACCGGCGCTGGCCCGCAGGTCCGAGGCCATCACCGGCGCGCCGGTGAGGTGGCTCGACCCGTTCACCACCGCATGGTTGCCATCCACCTTGATGTCGGCTCCCATGCGCCGCAGCTCCGGGACATGGATGAACCGGCTTTCGAAGACCGTTTCCGTGATCACGCTCGTGCCCTCGGCCACGCACAGGAGCGCCATGATCTGCGCCTGCATGTCGGTCGGAAATCCCGGGTGCACGAAGGTCTTGACGTCGGCGGCCTTGGGCCGGCGCGGCGCCTTCAACCGGATGCTCTCTTTCTTTTCGGTCACCTCGGCGCCGGCTTCCCGGAGCTTCACAATGACCGCCTCCAAGTGCTCCGGCCGGCACCCCTCCACACAGACGTCCCCACCTGTGATCGCGCCTGCCGCTAAGTAGGTCCCCGCTTCAATCCGGTCCGGAATCACTTCGTGGTCGGCTCCTCGGAGCGCCGACACCCCCTCCACCGTAATCAGATCGGTCCCCGCCCCAAAAATTTTCGCGCCGCGCTTCACCAGGAACGAGGCCAGGTCGCTGATCTCCGGTTCCTTGGCGGCATTCTCGATCACCGTCGTTCCCTCAGCCAGGCAGGCGGCCATCATCAAGTTTTCAGTTCCCGTCACCGTCGGCGTATCCAGCGCGATCCGCGCCCCGCGCAGGCGCGTGGCCTTGGCCCTGATGTACCCGTGCTCAATCGCCACCTCCGCTCCCAGCTTGGCCAGCCCGGCCAGGTGGAGATTCACCGGCCTGGTGCCGATCGCGCAGCCGCCCGGCAGCGACACCGTGGCCTCGCCCCAGCGGGCGACCAAAGGGCCCAGAACCAGCACCGACGCACGCATCGTCCGCACCAGGTCATAGGGCGCCTCGGTGGAATGCACGTGCTCAACGCCGACGGCTGCCCGATTTCCCTCAATCTTGACCGACGCGCCCAACATCCCGAGCAGCTTGCCCATCGTCACCACGTCCACCACGGCCGGAACGTTGGTCACGCGACACTCCCCTCCGCCCAAGATGGTCGAAGCCAGGATCGGCAGGGCGGCGTTCTTGGCGCCGCTGACCCTGACGGTGCCCTGGAGCCTGCTCCCGCCCGTGATAAGAATGCGATCCATGCGCTCATTCGAGTGGCAAGTGACAAGAAACAAGTTACAAGCGAAAGCGGCAGACCGCCTTGCCTTGCTTACTTGGTCACTTGCGACTTGTCACTGTTTCTGACGAAGCAGACCACCCGTTCAATGCCGGCCGCATCCTTGAGCCTCTGCGCCGGATTATAGCCGCCCTGCGCCACGGCTATCCGCGAGACGGCCGTGGCCTGTCCCATCCCAACCTCGACCAGCAGCCTCCCTCCCGGTGCCAGGAACTCCGCCGCTTCTTTGAGAAGCCGACGGCACACTGCCAACCCGTCAATCCCACCGGCCAGCGCCAGCCGCGGTTCGTACCACCCTACTTCCGGTTGAAGACCGGCCAAGTCGCCCTCAGGGATATAGGGAGGGTTCGAGACAACCGCCGCCAAGCTTCCGTCCAGCCCAAGCCCTTGCAACGGCGCAAACAAGTCCCCAGGCAGAAACCGCACCCGTTCGGCAACCCCGTGCCGGACCGCATTCCGTCTGGCTACTTCGAGCGCCGCTGGGGAGACATCCGTGGCATAGAGGACCGCCGTGGGCACGGCCACCGCCAGAGCCACGGCAATGCAACCGGAGCCGGTTCCGATATCGGCGATGAGCGGCTGCGGGACTGACCGGAGGCCGGCGGCGCAGTGCTTGACCAACAGCTCTGTCTCGGGTCGAGGGATCAATACGTGTGGATTCACCTCGAACTCCAGGCCGCAAAACTCCTGCGAGCCCAGGATATGCTGAAGCGGCTCGCGGGAGGCTCGGCGGGCCAACAGCTCCATGGCCAGTCGCCGGTCGGCAGGCCGCACGTCGCGCCCCTCTTCCAGCTTGAGCGTCAGCCGGTCGAGACCGAGCGCTCGTTCTGCAAGCCAGGTTGCCTCGTTCTCCGCATTCTCGACCCCGGCGTGAGCCAGGAGGGCCTGCCCCTCACGGAGCAGCCCCGCGAGTGTGTCCTCTGCCGGCCTTGCCTGCTGCGTCATCTCCGCCATGTCGCCCTCAGGTCCCCAGTGCGGCAGCCTTGGCCCGATCTGCCTTGAGGCCTTCCACAATCTCGTCCAGATCGCCGGCCAGCACCTGCTCCAGCCGGTGCAGGGTCAAGCCGATCCGATGGTCGGTCACGCGGTTCTGCGGAAAATTATAGGTGCGGATCTTTTCGCTCCGCTCGCCGGTCCCCACCTGGGACTTGCGGCTCTGAGCAATCTCCGCCTCCTGCTTGGCTCGCTCTGCCTCCACGATACGGGCCCGCAGCGTCCGCATCGCCTTGTTCCGGTTCTTGAGCTGCGACCGCTCGTCCTGACAGGTCACCACGACCCCCGTGGGAATGTGCGTGATCCGCACCGCCGAATAGGTCGTGTTGACGCTCTGGCCGCCGGCCCCCGAGGAACAGAAGGTGTCGATCCGGAGATCCTTGGGATCAACCTGCACGTCGATCTCGTCCACTTCGGGCATGACGGCGACCGTCACGGTGGAGGTGTGAATGCGCCCGCTGGCCTCGGTCGCCGGCACCCGCTGCACGCGGTGCACCCCGCTTTCGTGCTTGAAACGCCCGTACGCGCCCTTGCCCTCCATCAGCATGACCACTTCCTTGTATCCTCCGATGCCGGTCTCGCTGGCTTCCACCACCTCTACGCGCAGCTTCTTCCGCTCGGCGTATTTCAGGTACATCCGAAAGAGGTCCCCCGCAAACAGGGCCGCTTCCTCACCGCCTGTGCCGGCGCGAATCTCGACGAACGTATTTTTCTCGTCGCGGGGATCTTTGGGCACGAGGAGATCCTTGGCCTGCTCTTCCATCTCGCGCCGTCGCTCCTGCAGGCTGCGCGCTTCGTCCGTTGCCAGCCGCTGCAGCTCGGCCTCCAGACTCGGCTCCTTGAGCAACTGGGCCGTCTCGGCCAGCTGCCGCAGGAGTCCTTGATACTCGGCAAACAGGCGCGCGAGCCCTTCGATCTCGGTCCGCTCCTTGTTGAGCTTGTGCAGGAGGGCCGGCTGACTGAGGACAGACGGGTCGGTGAGCTGCAGGGTCAGCTCCTCGTAGCGATGCGCCACGCCCTCCCACTTCGAGAGCAGCGGCATCTCGTTCAGCTCGGCAGTCTGCGTGTCAGTCACGGCCTCTACTCGCCTGTTGTGTAAAGCCCAAAAAACAAAGAACCCCGCCCCTCCTCGAGGCAGGGTTCTTTGTGCAGTCCCAAGACGACCCTACTTTTTCTTGGAATATTTCTTTTTGAATCGCTCCACCCGCCCTTCAGTATCCACGATCTTCTGCGTGCCGGTAAAGAAGGGATGGCACCGCGAGCAGATGTCCACCTTGAAGTCCCCGACCGTGGAGCGGGTTTTGAATTTCGCCCCACAGGCGCAACTAATGGTGGCCTCAGCGTAGTCCGGATGAATGCCTTTTTTCATGATGACTCCGAGTTTTCAGTTTCTGCAACTCAGAACTACCAACTCACCACTACCGACTTCCCTGGGATTACCGGTTCATCGACTGGAGAAATTCCTGGTTGCTCTTGGTCCCGCCGATCTTGTCGATCAGAAACTCCATCGCTTCCATCGTTCCCAGCGGGCTGAGCACTTTTCTGAGAATCCACATCTTGTTCAGGCGATCCCGGTCCACCAGCAGCTCTTCCTTCCTGGTGCCGGACTGGCTGATGTCGATGGCAGGGAAGATCCGCTTGTCGGCCAGGCGGCGATCCAGGTGCACTTCCATGTTGCCGGTCCCCTTGAACTCTTCGAAAATCACATCGTCCATCCGGCTGCCGGTGTCCACCAGGGCTGTGGCCATGATGGTCAGGCTCCCGCCGTTCTCGATATTGCGGGCGGCGCCGAAAAACCGTTTGGGGCGCTGGAGCGCGTTGGAATCCAACCCGCCCGAGAGGACCTTGCCGCTGGGCGGCGCAATCGTATTGTACGCCCGGGCCAGCCGGGTGATGCTGTCCAGCAGAATCACGACGTCCCGCTTGTGTTCAACCAGGCGCTTGGCTTTCTCCAGCACCATCTCCGCCACCTGGGCGTGGCGCTGAGCCGGCTCGTCGAACGTGGAGCTGATGACTTCGGCCGCCTTGACCTGCCGCTGCCAGTCCGTCACCTCTTCGGGCCGCTCATCGATCAAGAGCACGATGAGCGTGACTTCGGGATGGTTCTTAAGGACCGCTCTGGCGATGGCTTGCAGCAACATGGTCTTGCCGGTCCTGGGCGCCGCGACGATCAAGCCCCGTTGCCCCTTGCCGATCGGGGTGACCAGTTCCATCACCCTGGTACAGTATTCCTCAGGATCGAATTCCAGGTTGATCCGCTCCTCGGGATAGAGCGGCGTCAGGTTGTCGAAGAGGATCTTGTCCCGGGCGATCTCGGGGTCTTCCAAGTTGACCTTCTCGACCTTGAGCAGCGCGAAATAGCGCTCGCTTTCCTTCGGCGGGCGGATCTGGCCGGAGACGATATCGCCGGTCCTGAGGTTGAAACGCCGGATCTGCGACGGCGAAATGTAGATGTCGTCTGGGCCCGGGAGGTAGTTGGAATCCGGCGCCCGGAGGAACCCGAACCCGTCGGGCAATGTTTCCAGAACCCCCTCTCCGAAAATCACCCCGTTTTTTTCGGTCTGCGCCTGGAGGATGGCAAAGATCAATTCCTGCTTGCGCAGGTTGGGGGCGCCCTCGATCTTCAAATCCCGCGCCACTTCGTTGAGGTCGGCAATGGACTTCTGCTTGAGCTCGGCAAGATGCATGGTCTTCTCCCTTAACATGATATTCAATGGCTTCGCTGCCCACGGTGGGCGCGAAGTCCGGTGACGACGATACGGAGCAAGTCGTGCGACATGTCTCTTGTAAAGGTGATGGTACGTGCTCGGAGAGGGTGGCCCACGAAGGATGAGCTATCGGTGCCCTAAGGTCTCCATTGTTGATAACCCGTGTCTCCCGCTAACGCGTGGGCGGCACCACATTCGCCCCGTTCGACCCCCTGGTCCAGAACGACGGCTTGACTCGAGATCTGCTCCGGGAAGCTATGCTGGAGGTGGAAGCGTCTTGTGATCGTGTACCGGGAAGCTAGAATTACAGGATCATAATATCGGCCTGCGGTTTCTTTGTCAATATCTATTTTCCATCGAGCCAGCCGTCTCCCCGGCGGGCCGGCTCCCCTTCAGCAGAACATTGCGCAGCAGCCGCATCTATGCTACAACCCCAACCGGTATGGCACAACGTGAAGAAGGGCAAAATCTGGAGCGACTGTTTACCCTCACCGAGGCCAATTGCCTCATTCCCCAGTTGCAAGAGCATTTAATCGCGGTCAAGCAGGCCAAAGCCGTCCTGCTTCGCACCAAGGACGAGGTCAAACGGGCCAGCGCGAAAGCCCAGTTGGGCGGGGGGAGCTCGGCCGGCCCGCACTACATCACCGCGCTTGAACAGGTCAGTGAAAACCTGCAGGCGATCCAGGAGCTGGGGGTGCTCGTCAAGGACCTCGACATTGGCCTCTGCGATTTCCCCCACATGCTCAACGGCCGAGTCGTGTACCTCTGTTGGAAGCTGGGCGAGACGGAAGTGCGGTGGTGGCACGAAATCAACAGCGGGTACACGGGCCGCCAGCCCCTCGGAAACGATCTGGACTAGGGGGAATAAGCCCTGGGCTGGCTACAGACCGGCCCGCTTCTGAGCGGACGATGAAATTTGTGATCCTCGGTTTCGATGGGCCCGAAGGCGCCGCGAGACGCAAGATTCACCGGCCAGCTCATTTGGCTCGCATGGACGCGTTGGACGCTCAGGGGCGTGTCGTGTTGGCCGGCCCGTTGACCGACAAGGCTGGCAGCCTGATCGTGATCGAGGCCGACTCGCTGGCGGAAGCCGAATCCTTCGCCCGGGAGGACCCCTATACCCTGCACGGGGTTTTCCAACGGGTGGAAGTCCATCCTTTTACGCAAGTGTATCCCCAAGAGAACCCCCCCTCGTAAAGCAGGAACCGATCTGCCGGCTCCTCGTTCGGAGGAACGGGCCCTCACCGCGAACTTCGTTCAGCCAACACCGCACACAATCTCTTGCATTGCCTGATCTCAGCCGACGCGTTATAGTAAATCTATGCGCCCTCGCTTGTTCCCAGCCTGCCTGATCGTCGCGATCGCCGGCCCGATCCTGTCTCTCTTGGCCCCCGATCATGCCGGTGCGCAGGACACCAAAGTGATCGTGGCAGAAGGCGCCTGCGTCATGGGCGATTCCGATACGCTGGCCGGAGCGGAAGAGAACGCCTTGCTGCGAGCCAAGCGCAAGGCCGTCGAAGAGGCAGGGGTCTACATCGAGGCTTCCTCAACGGACATCGAGACCCAGGCCGGCAGCACCCCATCGCACCTGAACCAGCTGAGCGTACGGACCATCGCCGCTGCCGTCACGGAGACCGAAATCCTGGACAAGCGACGCTCACTGGAAGGGGACCGTCCGGCGTTTTACGTGAAGATCAAAGCCACCGTCCACCTGGGCATGCTGGCCGAGGCGGTCAAACGGCTGAAGTCCGACGAGCAGCTGGCCACCCACCACCGTCAGCTCCAGACCGAAAACAGCCAACTCAAGACCGAGCTGAAGGGCCTGCGCGAACAGTTGCAGACATCAGCCAAGGCTCAACGGGAACCAGCCGCCGCGCTGAAAGGTCGGCGGACCGCCGTCGAGTTGGCACGGACGGCCGTGAAATCGCGCAGCCTCCCGGAGAAAATCGACCTGGCCGCCCGCGCTATGACCGCCGACCCACTCTACGTCGACCCCTATATCATCCGAGGACAAACTTATCTCCGGATCGCTTCCCTGACATTTTCCAAAAAAGGCGGCCGCTCTGAACTCGACCCCTATGTAGCGCAGGCAATCACGGATTTCGACCAGGCGCTCACGCTCGACCCTTCCAGCACCTGGGCGCTGTTGGGCAGGGGCGATGCGTTCACCTGGCAGAAAAAACTCCAGGAGGCGGCCGGAGATTACGAGCGGATCCTCAGGCTCGATCCTCTGTTCGACGTTGCACGGCAGCGACTCATCGCCCTCTCCACCACCATCGCCAAGAAACAGACCGCCGCTAGGCAGTGGCGCCAGGCCCTGGCCACCCTGAGCCGTATCCTGGAGAATGCGCCTCATCAGAACTGGGCCGCTCAAGAAAAGGACGCCTTGCTGCTGCGGGCCCATGTCTACGAGCAACTCGGCGACCAGGATCGTGCAGTCGCCGACCTCAGCACGGTCATCCAAGTGGACCCTGCCAACACGAAGGCCTTGGTCCTGCGGGCCCGACATTACCAGAAGCTGCGGCAAGGCCGGCTGGCAAAAGAAGATTTCGAACAGGCCTGCGCGATGGGAACAGAAGAAGCCTGCACAGAATTGCGCTAGAAATCAACTTGTTAGATATGCATCGAGCGGTTTCTTAATCGGACCGCTCCCGACGATAGATCGCCACCTGGCGACAGCCCCGGCATGTTGTCGGACTTCGCGGTTCTCCCACATTCTGCAGGGCGAGAGAAGGCGGAACCAACCTCAACTCCCTGCTTCTTCTCGTTGACATCCGATACGATCGCCAGCTATACTCGGTCACCTCAAGTGGGCGTGAGATTTGATGATTGTTCCGCTGAACGCTTAGCTCAAAAGGCCTAGATGGTTACCCTGCCATAGCCCATAATTTCATGTGGGTGGGCCTTCTGCCGGCTTGCATAAATGGGGAGACAAGCATAGAGTGTGGACAGTCCGTTTGTAGGTCTTTTTTTCAATCTGGCTTCATAGGGCCCGGAAGGCGCGGAGGGAGCCGAAAAGAATGAGTCAATACAGAGTGTTGCCTGGCCCGGAGCATTTCCTTCCTCCGGCGGCGGCCTCCATGGGAATTCGGTTGCCCAATCCCGGGGAAGGTCATATCAACGGTGTCATCGTACCAGAGGAGCAGGCCTACGAAGAGGCTGCGCGCCAGTTCTTGATGGCCAAGGTCCCTACGATTTTCCCCGGTCCTCTGGTTCTGTGGGCTTGGAACGAGAAGGCGGCGAAAAAGGCGACGGCGATCAAGCATCTGTACGAAACGCTCAAGGAATGCGTTACCCCGCAGCAGCAGGCCATGCTCATCCCGATGCCCGACTACCGGCCGAAGTATCCCAAAATCAATCCTGAAGTCGAAATCAATCCGAATCACCCGAACCTGACGATCTGGCACAACAAGATCGACTGCTGTATGTTCGTGGGGGTCCATTGCCACCAAGCCAATCTCTCGTTGAAGATCATCCGCGGTGGCACCTCTTGCTACACGATTGCGATGTGCGCGCAGGCGGGACATGAGGATGCCATGCTCTCGTTCCGCGACGCGTCGGTGGAAAAGATCATGAAGCTGGCGGAATGGGTGCGCAAGCTGAAGGGGTCCGTGACGGTGTCGCAGTTCGTGTCCAAGAGCGGGTCCTCAAACTGACCTGCTGAAGGGTTCCTGAGCCAATGTATTGTATTGCCGCCGCAGCTTGCTGCGGGGCCTACTCATAAGGAGGCCGGGTCCATGGAAACCACTTCTCTCATCGGGACGAAAAATAAAAAGGGGCAGGTCATCACGGACGTGCGCCACATGATGTTTGAAGCGCCTCGCACCCCGTCCTTTTACACGGGCAGCGAGGTGATCAAGGAAGCAATCCGGCGTGCCAACGTGGATGTCATGATCGCCTACCCCATCACGCCGCAGAGCGAGGCTGCCGCGCTGATCGGCGAGCTGTTTGCGGAAGGGTACATCAAGGAGTACTTCCGGGGCGAGAGCGAGTTCGCGGTGATGTCCCAGTGCGCCGGCGCAGCCTTCGGAGGCGCACGGGTTTTCACGACGACCGCTGGACCTGGCACGATGCGGGCCATGGAGAACTTCCCCATGTGGGCCGGCGCCAGGTTGCCGATTCAGATGATCGTGACCTGTCGCGGCATTAACTCCCCCTTGTCCATCCAGCCCGACACCCTGGAGATTTCGTATCTGATCCAAACCGGCATGCTGGTTTGGCACGCAGAGACCGCGCAGGACTTCTATGACTGGATCCTGAAGGGCTACATGGTCTCGGAGGAACCGGACGTGCACCTACCCCTGGCGCTCTGCTGCGACGGCTTCTTCGTGACCCACACGAAGGACGTGGTGAACCTCACGCCAGCGGACATGTGCTTGCCACCGTATGATCCCTACCGATCGCCGGTGCCCTGCATGGACATGGAGTGTCCTCCGGTCCGGATGATGCGGGACCCCTTCGTGATGAAGAGCAATTACATCAGCTACGCGACGCACGCCTCCTGGCAGCAGGAAGTCTGGGCGGCGGTGGAGCGGTCTAGGAAGCACACGATCGCATGGCTGGATGGGCTGATCGAGACCGAGAACACCGACGCCGACATCCTCATCGTCTCGTCCGGCACCGCCGTATCGCAGGGACGGGAAGCCATCCGCCTGTTGGCCGATGAAGGCATTCGCGTCGGCCTTGTAAAGATCAAGACTATCCGGCCCTGGCCCTGGCAGGAGATCCGCGAAGCCACCAAGAACGCCAAGCACATCATTGTGCCGGAGTTCAACGTGGCCGGCTGGCTTGCCCGGGAAATCAAGGCAAGCATCCCGGACAGCGACCGCGTCGTGGCTGCCCCGCACGTCTGCGGCGGGATGACCATGCCGCCGGAGATCATCGTGTCGGAGATTAAGAATGTGCTCGGCATGCGGGACCATGCCCTGGCCGGACGCGGGAGCTGAGCGGTACGAGACAAGGAACGGTCCACCCAAACGATACTGGCGATACTGGCGAGAGACAGCAGCCTGAGAGGAGGCTTTCATGAGCAAAGAGCGGATAAAAATCGCGCCTGAGTTCTTCGAGATCATGCCGCCCGAGTACCAGGACCTGGTCAACCGGGCGACATACGGCAAAGAAGACCGGGGCTGGAAGGATATCGGAACGGCGAAGGAACTGATCGAGGAACATTCGCTCTGCGCTGGGTGTCCGGAGTCCATGGCCTTCCGCTACATCCTGGCCTCTCTGCCGAACCCGGAAGATACCGTCATGGTGGGATCCACCGGCTGCACCAGCCTGGTCTTCCCCCACGTCGCTGTGCACAACATCCACTCGCTGTTCGGGAACCAGAACGCGATCGCCTCGGGCCTCAAGCGCGCGCTCACCGTGCGCTTCCCTGGCCGGATCAAGGACGTGGTGGTGCTGGCCGGAGATGGGGCCACGGTGGACATCGGCCTGGACATGACCTTGCAGGCCTGGTTCCGCCAGGAGAAGTTCACCACGATCTGCTTCGACAACGAGCTGTACGCCAACACCGGCGGCCAGGAGAGCGGCTTGATGCAGAAGGGCTTCGTGGCCAAGATGGCACCGGTCGGCAAGATGTTCGAGAAAGTACGCCTGCCCGAGATCGCCCGTGAGTCCGGCTGCCACTATGTTGTGAATTGCACGGTCAGCAAGCCGTCCCTCGTGGAAAAGGTCATCAGGAACGCGGTCCACGTGGCCCGTGAGATCGGCCCGACCTATCTCCAGCTCTACACCCCCTGCATTCTGGAGATCGGCAAGAACAGCATGGAAGGCCTCCAGGAAATGCGGGATTCGGAGAAGCCAACCGAGCGCTTCGCCTACAAGGAGTACATCAGCGAGCCGGCCAAGCAATTGCTCGCAGAGATCGCCGCTAAGGAGAAGGAAAAGAAGGCCGCGGCCAAGGAACAGTTGGCGGCTCAGCAGGCCTAAGATATGGACGCAGCGCAGCGCAGGAGGCAGCACGCATGATCAAGAAACGACTCAACATCCGGATGTCCGGACTGGGTGGGCAAGGCGCGGTGACCGCCGCGCACGTGATGGCCATGGCCGCGTCGAAGGACGGCAAGTTTGCCATTTCAAATCCGTTCTTTGGCGCCGAGAAGCGGATGGCACCGGCGGAAAGCTACTGTCGGATCGGCATAGAGCGGATCTATGATCGGGGCGAACTGGTGTTCCCGGACGTGATCGAAGTGTTTCACCCCCAGGTGATTACGATGGGCAAGAGCTACACGATGCCCTTCTATTCAGGCATCAAGGAAGGCGGCTTGGTTATCATCAACTCGGACGCCCCCCTGCTCACCGAGGAGGATATCCAGCGGCTGAACGATCTGCGCGTGGCTGTGTTCTACATCAACGGGACACAGGTCGCCCTGGAGGTTGCGGGCACCGAGCTGTCTACGAACATGACCATGATCGGGTCCGTCGCGGGAATCACCAAATGTGTGTCTATGAACTCGCTCGATTTGGCCCTCCAGGAGCGCTTCGGCAAAAAATTCGTAGCCTCCGGCGGCACGGCCACCCTGGACGAAGCGATCAAGAAAAAGTTTGCCAAGAAGGAAATGTTACTCCAGAAAAACCTCGACACGGTGAAACGGGCCTACGAGTTGGGCATCGAATGGGCCGAGAAGAACAAGTTTGAATTGCAAGTGGCGGCCATGGCAGCGGCTTAACGAACGGGGATACCAGACGCATGTATAACATCGCGCAGGTCATTGAAGAAAAATGCGTAGCCAAGAAGGGCTGCCGTCTTTGCATCATGTACTGTCCGGAAGCCAATTGCCTGGACTTGAACGTGACCAAGATGGTAGCGGAAGTGACTATCAACCGCTGCAAGGGCTGCGAACTCTGCGTGGTCGTTTGCAATGCCGCCAAGCATAACGCGATCGAGATGCAGGCGGTTAGCTCGAGCGGCGCGCTCATGTCCCACAAGGGTGAATCCGCAGGCCTGGGGCAAGCCTACCAAGGCTGACAACTCGCGCGGCAACGAGAGAACGAGAAACCCCATGGCGCCAGCGCTGTGGGGTTTTTTTATTGAGGTCCGTGAAGTGCGGAGGCTCCATGACGAACGAAGATAATGTGGTGAGAGAGTTGCTTGGGGAGATCACGACCCTGCTCAATCGGTTCCCCAAAGTCCTGGAGCACCGTGCCGCTGAAATCGAGGCAACTGGGAAGGACCCCGAGTTGGCAAGCAAGCTCGCCAAGGGCGCCGATGCCATGCGTGACAGCGGAAATCTTTACATCACCTGGGCCCGCCACTTTGCCGCGCTCTCGGAAGGCAGCTCGGACGCGGCTGATGACGAGGATGAATCGGAAGACTTCGACGTGTAAGACCGGGCTTCCTGTGCCCATTGTTCCCCCCCCCACAACCCACCGACTCAAAACATGACGCTTTGGCTGGCCTTCTGTGCTAATATATGGTCTAGTTTGTAACCGCTTAGGAGGTGCAATCGGCAGAACATTCAACACCACTGATAGTGTTCCCCGGTAGCTCAGTTGGTAGAGCGATCGGCTGTAGAAGAAGGGTGAACCGGTGGTTGAGCGACGCACATACGCTGATCGTCGCAAGTACCTGATCGACGCTGTCCGGAAACGGCGGAAGGTGCTACGCCAGAAGGCTCTGGCCTACCTGGGCGGGCGTTGTCAGGGTTGTGGCTACGATCGATGTATGGAAGCCCTGGAGTTTCATCATTTAGAGTCCTCGCAAAAGGATTTTGGCATCTCCGGCAAGGGCTACACTCGAAGCTGGACCAAGGTCCGTGAAGAACTCAATAAATGTATGCTCCTGTGCGCCAACTGCCACCGCGAAGTTCACGCCGGGCTGCAGCTTCCACGGGAAACCGTGGTTGAAACATCGGGTGAATTCAGGGAAGCCTGCCTCGACGTCCTTCCGAGTCGGAATGGTAACCCTGAGCGAAGCCTGCCGAAGGGCCCATCAGTTTCTTGATGGTTTAGGCAGGAACGTGCAGAGACTAGAGGCTGAGGAGCCTTCCCAATAACGCCTCGCCAGCGCCCGACACCCTCTCTTGGATTTCCAGGCGGGTGAAGAGATAGTCCGAGCCCAGCGGAAACGTTGGGGGCACTCGTAACCGATTGGTCGCAGGTTCGAGTCCTGCCCGGGGAGCCATTTCGACGCGAAAGGGGCGGCATCGCGAAGATGCATGCCCCTTTCTTGCCTTTCGATGTTCTCAAGGCCCCGAGCATGTCGAGAGGCTCAAGGCCTTCGGCCATGCGATCCAAAAGCGTCGAAATGGCCTTTAGCTTGTCGAGGGGCCATCTCCTCAATTTTGCGCGAGCGCGAGGCCTGCCTGGTTCTACACCCTGCGACTGCGATCTGGGTCACTCTATCTCGGCGCGACGAGCGATTTGAAGAATCGCTACGACGAGCGTCTCTCCAGACCAGCAGGCAGGACTACCATGCTTGATCCTCCCCTCGCCCGCGTCTATTCCAAAGAATTCAAGACCTTCTCGGAAGCACGTTGCCGAGAAGCGCAAGTGAAGCCCCACGGCTTTAGCCCACTCCGCCGACCCGCTCGCCGGAAGCCTCTGGCGGGCGAGAGTAGCTTCCGCCTGCGGGGGGACGGAGCCTTCGGCGGAGGACTCGGCTACGAAGGCCGAGCAGCCGTGGCTTCCTGCGTAGGCGGGTGAATCATCAAAGAGGTGCAACAAACCTGTTCTCAGTGAACATGCCGCGAAGTTGCTCCGTGACGTGGCGGCGGTACTCAACGGTCGCCTTGCGGATGATGACAAGACCGTCATCATCCGCAAGAATCAGAAGATCCTGCTCGGCCGCAAGTTTCCGGTTAGGCGTGCCTATATCGACACGATACTGAGTCCTCCCATCAGGATTCAGGCCCGAACCGTGGACTATCTCCGTCAGGCCGTCAATGGCCCCTTCATACCCTTCTAGGCGGCACCTCACCTTTGTCCCATCAGGAATTCTCAGCCACTTTCTTGCGATCACCGACTTTTCGTGTTTCCCTTCGTTCGCCACGATGGTACCTCCTTATAACAGAACATGTGCATACCGTTTGCCGGCGTCGCGAGGCTCAGTGCGGCGAAGGACGCGCCTGTCGTGACAAGGCTCGCTCTACCCAGCGGAGAGGGTTCGCAATCCATCGCTTCCAGACATTGAACAGGGACGAGTCACTCGCCTCCTTCGGCTCTTGAGAGCCACTGGACTCCGCCAGCACGGTGCTACATCGAGGACGAGCCGGGTACAGTACCCGTCCCTGATGACTGTTCCGATCAGCTATGATGCCAGGGCCAGGGTCGATGACCTGGCCACAGAGCAAACATTGCCAGCCGGGGAAGGATTCTCGGCTCGTCGTGCTCCCGGCATCCTCGAACCGGCAAGCTGTCATCTGGGCGTCGCAACGTGGGCAGTTCATCAGTTGACCTCTCCCCGGGTAGATACGGTCTTGCGTCAGCACGCCTTCTCGAAGCTCACAACCGACAGGGAGCTGTTGCAAGCGGGCCAGGGACCAGACCGGGCCCCAACGTCGCCCTGTGAATAACGAATGGCTCCGGTGCTGTCTTCAAAGCCATGCACGAAGCGCCGCAGAGAAGCGCTGGAGAGTGAGGAGCGGCGGAGACTGGGGAATCAGACGCGCAAGGAGAGTTCAGGAAGCGCGAGGGATAGGACAGTCAACGTGGCTCAATACATCCTACATACTACACGCAAAGGGAAGTCCGCGCAACCGGCATTTATTTGGTCTCGTTTGTTGAATGATTACGTGATGTTCTAAGTGACTGTGCTGCTTGGGAATCATGCTCAACGTTTATGGCACCTTCCACTCCACGAATCTCCACGAAGCCTCGACGCCTCAAAATCCAGCACAAAACCCGTGGTAGCTACTCCGCATGGAGTGTGTTAGACTGAGCCACCGTACGAGCCACGGTCACTATCCTATCTCTCGCGCGTCCGCACCTTCCGATCTGACCCTTGCGCGATCGATTCCCTAGTACACGCTGCTCTTACGGCCGAGCATCATACTCCACTCGATGAAGCGCGTGGAGGTGAGCTGGCCTGGAGGCTCGATTGTTTTCCACGATCCCTCTGTCGGCTGTTGCCCAACAGCCGAACAGGATGTGGATCGGTGGCTCGCAAGACGCTCATCACAGTATTGCAAACGTAGGTGAACCGCGAATGAGCAAGATGAATGTTGAGCCGATAATCACGTTCGCGGATGGCTCGCAGTTGTTGGTCAGCACACAATATTCCGGGGCCGGCAGCTTTACATGCGATCTGTATCTGTCGGTTCCGTGCAACAAGGACAGGCTGGACTTGAGAGTCGTTTCAGATCATCTTGAGGCGCCAACCTGTCGTGAGGCCCAGGACATAGCGTTCCGCTATGCCAGTCGTCAGTACCCTGAAAAAGCAAGTGGCATGAAAGGGCCTCCCTACTTGATCTGGCCTGGGCCGAACTTGCCCGTTGGGCCCGACAATCGCTGGCGCCGATCTGTGCAACCGTGAGGAGCGGGGCAACGAGCAAAGAGAAATGTACGAGACGACAAAGGAGATAGGCATGGCTTGGAAACGATTGCACCAAGAGCAGCGCATCAAACCGAGACGGAAGGCCACAAAGATCAACTGGGAGCACTTGGGACTGGACACACCGGCGAAAGAGCGCCAGCCTGTCCCAATGGACGAGATCCGGCGACAAGTGCTGATGCTGGCAGGCCGAGCACTCGGACAAGGTGTACGGGCTCGGCGCCTGCTCCAGGGCGAGCAAGGTTCCAACTCGGACCGACACCTCGAGACCGCCCGTCGGGATCGTCGAGGAGCTACCCGGTAAAGGACAACAGCACCGGGTTGTTTTTCGGCTTCTTGCGTGATATAGTATTGTTGCTTCATCGCGTCGGGCCTGTGGTGAAGCGGCAGTGAGCAAGGCCCGTAACCGATGTTGTTTTGTCCGGGAATTTGATCGGAAGCCAGACCCAAGCCGCTTCAGTGTTCGCGTCTTCGGCCCGTTCCTTCCTTTCGTTCTTTCTTTCTCGCGTCCAAGGCAATATCACTATCTCAAAGGAGGAACCCCATGGGTTCGAAGATTTATGTTGGTGGGTTGCCGTATTCGGCGACCGAGCCGCAGTTGAATGGCTTGTTCGCCCCGCACGGCACCGTTGAGTCCGCGCGGGTGATCACGGACAAGTTCACGGGACAGTCACGGGGCTTCGGCTTCGTGGAGATGTCCACGGCGGAGGAGGCCAAAGCCGCGATCGCGGCGCTGAACGGCACCCAAATGGACGGCCGGACGTTGACGGTTAATGAGGCCAAGCCCCAGGAGCCCCGCTCCGGTGGGGGCAGCTTCGGCGGCCGCGGTGGTGACCGCGGGCGTAATCGCTTCTAAAGTCCGCTCAGCAAGGCGTGCGGTGAAGGTGGCTCAAGAGAGTCGCTCCTCCACCCCCGCCAAGGAGTTTTCCCTATGACGTCCATCACATCCCCCACTGTGCCGCTCGTCCGCCCCTTTAGTCTTGGGCCTGCCATTCTCTTTAGCATCGTGACCCTGGTTGCGCTGATCGGGCTCCCCGCTTTCGCCTACTTCTACGATTACACGTGGGTCGATTGGACCATGTTCGGGCTCCTGTACGTGGTCACCGGTTTGGGTATCACGGTCGGCTATCATCGCTTGATGGCCCATCGGAGCTTCGACTGCCCCAATTGGGTCAAGGCAGGACTGTTGATCGCCGGGGGATGGGCGCTGGAAAACACGGCGCTCAAATGGGCCTCAAGCCACATCCGCCACCACGCTCGGTGCGACCAGGAAGAGGACCCGTATAACGCGCAGCGAGGGTTCTGGTGGAGCCATTGCGGCTGGATTTTTTTCACTGACCCGTATGCGGACGAGAAATACAGTGCGCGCCTGCGACGGGATCCGATTGTGATGTGGCAGCACCGGTACTATGTGCCCATCGTGCTCTCCGGCCTGACGCTGCCCTTTCTGGTGGGCTTTCTCTATAACGGCTGGATCGGGGGCCTAGGCTGTTTCCTGTTGGCGGGCGTAGGCCGGACCTTCTTTGTGCTCAATTCCACATTCTGCATCAATTCCATCTGCCACCTGTGGGGAAGCCAGCCGCACGGCGGATCCGATTCTAGCCGGGATAGCTGGTGGGTCTCTTTGCTCACCTTCGGCGAGGGCTACCACAACTATCATCACACCTACCAAAGCGATTACCGCAATGGCCCCCGTTGGTACAACTTCGATCCCTCGAAGTGGCTGATCTTCAGCTTGGCTGCCCTGAGCCTGGCAACGTCCTTGCGCACATCTTCGAACGAAGTCGAGTAGCGCGTCTTCCTCAATGGCCCGGCGGCTCATGATCCTTTTTGAATAGACCGGAAACGGCTCGCAACTGGTACCGATTTGGGAGCCACTCCACTTCGTTTTTGAACCTGTCCTGCCCACTGTCCCTGTTTCATGATAGACTTTCGACACCCTCATGGCTTGGTTTGACTTTCATCCGCACCCCCTCTGCTTTCACCCCCATCTGATGACAGTGTGGCCCCGCGTCAGATCGCGAAGGGGGCTGCTTCGAGGCGTTCCGACCGAGGTTCGTCTTTTCACCGTCGCCCCTGACTCCCAAATCCTAGGTTACTGCCACTGGCAGCCGGACCGGCAGCGACATCGGACGCTCGTCCTCATGCACGGGTTTGAAGGCTGCAGCGACTCCCACTATATGCTGGGCATCGCCGGCAAGGCCTGGCGCGCCGGGCTCAACATCATCCGCCTCAACCAGCGGAACTGCGGGGGCACCGAGCATTTGACACCGACCCTCTACCATTCCGGCCTGAGCGGGGACTTCGCGGCAGTTATCTCCACACTGGCCGCAAAGGACGGCCTGGCCGACATCTGGGCAGTCGGTTACTCGATGGGCGGAAATCTCGTGCTCAAAATGGCCGGTGAGGCCGGATTGTCACATCCGGCGCTCCGAGGGGTGATCGCGGTCTGCCCGAACATCGATCCGGACGCCTGCGTCGCCGCCCTCGAGCAGCCGTCCAATTGGTTCTACCAGCGGTATTTCCTGACCCGTACGACGGCCCGTCTGCGCCGGAAGGCCGTGCATTTCCCCGGCAAGTACGACCTCTCCCCTTTGGAGAGGATCAAGACCTTGCGCGAGTTCGATGACCTCTACACAGCGCCGGATGGTGGATTTCAAAGCGCCGCGGATTACTACGAGCGCGTCGGCGCGCGACACGTTCTGCGGACGATCAGGGTCCCAACCGTGATCTTCGCGGCGCAGGACGATCCCTTCATCCCCTACCGGATCTTCGAAAACCCCGCGCTGCTGGGCAACTGCTCGATCAGGCTGGTCGCGCCCAGGCACGGCGGTCACTGCGGGTTCTTTCAGCGGCCACGTCCGAACGAAGATACCTACTGGGTGGAAAATCGCCTGTTGGACGTTATCATCTCCGGCGGCGAGGCAGGGACATGACAGGAGCGCAGCTCAGGCCCGACTAAGCTGTCGGCTACTCTCCCATGACCTGGACCACCAGGTCGCGGGTGCGAGATCTCGTGTCGAAGTCCACCACGACGAGCTGCTGCCAGGTACCCAGCATCAACGTCCCGTCGCTGAACGGGATCGTGAGGGACGGCCCCTGAAGCTGTCCGCGCAGGTGACTGTGACCGTTGTCCTCCCCGGGATTGCGGGTATTGTGCTGCCAGACAGGATCGGCCGGCACCAGCCGGTCCCAGATCGTTTTCGTATCGGCCCGGATGCCCGGCTCATCCTCGATGATCATGACGGATGCGGTCGTGTGTTTGATGAAGAGGGTGACTAGTCCGGCCTTAAGCCTCGTGTCCGTCAACGTCTGCTGAACCAGCTTCGTGACGTTCTCGATCTGAGTCCCACCCTGCAGGGTGAGCCGCAGCGGGACGGTGGTCACCGGCATGGGGCGGCTCCCGACGCCAGCGTCCGCAGCGCCTGAATCTCCCGCCTGGGCAAAGGAGCGCCCTGTGCTTCGGCCAGAATCCGATCGAACGCCCCTTCCGCAGCCAGTTCCCGCAGCGCGGTCACAACCCGATCGCCGAGAATCCCCTCGACCCGAAGCTTTTCAAGATACGCGGAGGCATCTGCCACGCTTTCCCCCGTGCGCGTGTAATAATCCCGTCCGCGCCGCCGATTGCAATATGCCTCGAATTGCTCACAGGCGACCAGCACTTCGGCCAACTGGCGCACCCAGGCCGGCGCCCCCTCCAATTTTTCCGGATAGTAATAGTAGAGCATGACGCGGGTCATCCATGAGGACCACCTGACCCCCAGCTTGGTCAGGCGAGGCTTGACGGCGCGCAACCGCCGCGCCAATCGTCCTGCGTATCCCAACCGCATTTCCACCTGTTCCCGAGTCCAGCTATCGATCGGGATGCCGGCATTTTCCAAGTCGCGCGAGTAGCGGAACAGGAACGCCTCCGTTTCACGGCCATAGGGAGTACCCGGGTGGGCCACCCGCCATTCCCGCGGCCTGGTCGGAATGCCATGCCGCCGGGCCCACGACCACACCGCCCCGAATCGCCGCCGATCCAACCCCGCCCTCCCCAAGTCATGGAGCAGGCAGGCCATCTGGTAGGACATCACCCGGCTTAGCGGATGTCCAAGTCGCAGCGCGACGGCAGCGCACATGCGCGCGGTGCGGAACGCGTGCGGCCGGTCGTAGCCGCGGATGAGTCTCTCCGGCTTTCGAGGATCAGGCACGTCATAGAGCTGGAGCAGCGCGGAGGCCAGAGGACGCGGGATCAAGAGCGGCGCGCCGTTGTGGAAGCCGGTTGTGCGGCTCCCCTTGGAGGTCCCGGTTCCGTTCAATGTGGTCGTTTGCCGAGCCATCGTCACCCTATGGCTGGTTCAGCTCGGATGAGGATATCGCCAGCCGAAACGGGGTGTCAAGCCAACACCTACCAGTGCCAGCGTTGCAGAGCAGTCAGAACCGTTTGCCCACCATCAGTCCCGCACCCATCCCATGCTCCATCGCCATGGGACGGATTTGCCAGTCTGTGGGATCTCCGGAGTGGCGCCGGTTGATAAAATGCCCCAGCCCCCAGCCAATCAAACTGCCCGCAACGACATCCGAGGCAAAATGCTTGTTCGTATAGATCCTGGAGGCGGCCACGGCGGTGGCCAGACCATAAGCCATCCATGCCACCGCCGGCGACTCGAACCGCTCCGCAAAGACGGTCGCCACGGCGAAGCTGGCCGCCGCAGATGAGGAGGCAAACGAACTGCTCAGGCCGGTGAAGGGACGAAAATGGGTCGCGCCCTGATTAGCCTCAGGGCGCGCGCGGCCGGTGATCTCCTTAAGCAGCGCCGTCGCAGCCACCGCGAACGCTTCCGCTTCCAGGCCGACCAATCCGGCTTCTTTCCATTGACTGTCTCCGCCGTAGGACTCACGGGCCAGTCCGATCGCGATGACGCCGACATTCAGACCGGCCAGCGTGCCGGCGCTCCCGAAAGCGCTGAGACCATCGGCCACATTTTTCCCGGTGGTCGATTGGTTCCGATTGACCAGATTCCTGATACTCGAATCGGCGGCAAACATGCCTCCGACGACCGCCATCGCCCCGCCCAGCTTCATCGCATCGTACCGGTCCATGTGCAGCGGCGCGACCACCAGGGCTCCAGCATCCTCAATGACGGCTTTGACACCCTCGGTCAACGATTCTTCCTTGATCGCCTTCACCGACTGCTCCCCCTCGGCCGCATAGGCGACACCGGACGGGAAAGGCAGACCGAGGCAAAGGCAAACAAGAAGAACCCACAAGGCCATCGCGATCTTGATTGTTTTCAAGGTCGTATGGAGATCTTCGTCAACCATGAACCTACTCTTTCCAAGACGATGACCAGGAAAGCTTTCGCTCAACGGGGAAGCACAAGCAGGGAACGCAACGGTGGGTGAGAGCCAGGCGAGATGCTGGAGCCGGCGAGTGGGGTTGAACCACCGACCTGCTGATTACGAATCAGCTGCTCTGCCACTGAGCTACGCCGGCCGCCAGTCGCTTGCGAGCGGACCTTGACGCAGTCCGCAGACGCCCGCGCATCATACTCAGCCCGCTGCCGGCCTGTCAATCGCATCGGAGCTGGCGGGAGGTCCCCGGCTTGCTGCGGCGCACTCATTGGATGCGGGCTAACGGCAGGTGCCACGCCTTCGAGGTAGGGGCAAGGGCGGGAATGCAGGCGGGCTCTTGCTCGTTCCCGTATTCCGCTTGCGCGGTCTTGGATACCTCGGCCCGCGCGTAGTTATAGAGCTCTCCCAGAGCCACAAAACCGTTGTGGTCCCGGTCGGCCGCTCCAGCCAAACCCTTGAGGAGATAGTACGTAAACAGGCCGTGCTTCCCCAAGTCGTACCGATGGGCCTCCTGGATCTTGTTGACCCCGAGTAGTTGCACCAACTTTCCGCCTGCCTGATCGGGAGGGAGCCAGACCGGTCCTTTGACATGCGGCTGGACCGCTGCGGAAGGAGTCATCAGCGCGACATCAAGCAGCAACACCGCCTGCTGAATGGGCAGGCGCGCGAGCCCCGTCTGGAGCCGGCGAAGGGAGAAGGAGCGGGCCGGCGCTTCCGGGCTGCTTTCATAGGGAAGCAGCATCACCGACCCGGTCGCAGGATCAACCACCGCACGACCGGAAAAGAAGATCATGACCAGCGAGCCCGGCTCCACCTGTTGCGGCAACCAGTCCTCGAACACTTCGGCCAGATCTTGCTTCAGCGCATGGTCATCCGTGATCAACTTGATCTGCTTGGCCGGAATGCCACCCGCCGTCCGGAAATAATCGGCCATCACTTTGGCATCACGGGCCGCGTACTTCACACCCGGCACATCGGCGTTACGGAAAGAGCCGATCCCGATGGCGATCCCGACCGCCTTGCGCCGTTCAAAGCCCCGTACCGGCTGGGGGACCTGATCCACATCCACCGACAACACCTCCACGTTCTGCAGTTTGGCTGGGCGCAACGCGGCGATGAATTTCTTGGGGCTCGGCTGCCCGGCCGAGGCGGACGGGATCAACACGGACACGATCAGCTCCGCCTGCTGGACGGCCGAAACGGGCGGGACTCTCCCCTTAGCTTCCACTTGTTTGGATTCGTCCGGTTGCAGGTCTCCCACGGGGATCTGTCCGGCAAGCATCTGCACCAGCGAAGGACTTCCGCTCAGGTCCACCACGGCCCCTTTGACGACTTCGCGACTGATATTCTTGACCTCGACCTTGACGATCACCTGTTCTCCCCCTTCGAGGACTTGATCCAGGCTTTCGTCCTTCAGCATGGCTCGAAAGGAGAGCACCGGCGAGCCGGCAGAACCAGGAGCCTGCGGCGGAGCTTGGGACTGTGCCGGAGTCGGGACCGAACCGGAGGAGACAACCGCAGCCCCTCCGGGCCGAGATCCGGCAAGCGGCTTTCGGCTGTCTTCCGGCCGTGAGCGGGCTGCCTGTCGAATTTTCAACGAATCTCCAAGATTCTTCTTGAACCCCTGCGCCAGTTTGACAGCCGCCTCGTTCGCTATGTCGGTCAGGCCGCGTACCGCGCACTGATCCCGGTCTGTCTCGACTTTCCCCTTGACTTCGGTCCGCAGCTTCTTCGAAAAGAGCACGTCGCCGCTTGAGTCGACGTAGGCCACTGTGCCGCCAAGGATCACCGTGGCGTCGTAACTGTTGGTTTCACGACGCGGGATGTAGAGTTCCAGCTCCTTGAGTCCCAGAGAGATCTGCACCTCCCCGTCGAACGGTCCGCTTGGGGCGCTGCCGGCTGCGCCGGTATCGGTCTGGACCTTCTCAAAGACCGTCCCGATTTCGCGCGAGAAGGCCGTGGTCAGGCGACCACCGATGGGGACCGTCACAGGCTCCTGGCAGCCGTTCGTATAGTCGAGGCCGGCCCTCGTGACGCTGGAGTCCAGCTTCATGTTCACCCGTAAGGGAAGCCAGTACCCCTGAGGGTCTGACCCGAACCAGGGCCTGGAGGTCATACCGCTGCAACCGGTGAGCCCGGCCAGCAGGAGCAGCAGCCAAGTCAATCGAGCCATGCGGTGAGTCACAGAGGTCTTAAGGGAAGAGACGGGGGCTGACAAGACAGCCACAGCCCACACAGCCCCGTGTATATACCGGAAACCCTTTCACAAGGCAACCGGAAAGGTTCGTGCAGGCCTTGGCCCCCCGTCGTTGACAGGGTGTTCTTGCTGGGCTATGGTCTTCTCATGCGAGCCGCCCTGGAATCCGACCAGTCTGCCAGTGTCCCTCGCCCGCGGGCCTTCCCCGACTGGCGGACCCTGGCCCAGCTCATCAGGCTGTCCAACCAATCCGGCACCCTGCTGCTGGCGCTCCCGATTTTCTGGGCGTTGCTTCTTGCCTCAGAGGGACACCCCCCCTTCAAGCTGATCGCCGTCTTTCTGGCCGGTTCGTTCCTGATGCGCAGCGCCGGGGTGGTCATCAACGACGTAGCGGATCGCTCCTTCGACCGCCAAGTGGCGAGAACCAAGTCACGTCCCTTGGCCAGCGGCGCCCTGACCGTCCCTGAGGCTCTGCTGGCGGCGACGTTCTTGATCCTCCTCGCAGCCGGTCTGCTGGTGTTCGTGAGCCGACTCACTCTGTTGTTGAGCCCTGTCGCATTCCTGCTGGCTGCCTCCTACCCCTTCTCCAAGCGGGTCCTGCACCTGCCTCAGGCTATGCTCGGGATTTCGTTCGGGTGGGGAGTGGTCATGAGCTGGGCGGCGGTCCGTGATAGCCTGGACCTCCCCTGCTGGCTCCTCTTCGCCAGCACGGTCCTCTGGGCCCTGGCCTACGATACGATCTACGCGCTCCAGGACCGAGAAGATGACGCACGAATCGGCGTCAAATCCTCCACCATCCTCTTCGGGCCGCTGACCTGGGCGGCGGTAGCCGTCGCGATGGGCGGGATGCTGACCCTGCTTGGCCTCACCGGCTGGGTGGCTCGGTTGGGACCAGCGTTTTATGCGACACTGGCTCTGGTTGGCTGGTTTGCCTGGCGGCAAGTCCGACAGTTACGAGGCCCTGTGTCCTCGGTTCAGGCCTTCACCCTCTTCAAACAGCATATTTGGATCGGGTGGGCCATTCTGGCCGGTATCTGGGCAGGGTTGGTGTGGTAGTCGAACGATTCAATCACTTGGCCGAGGCTTTTTCGATCGGCTTCTCAGGCTTGGGCGCCCGCAAGGTGGCCAGGTACCTGGCGATCGCCCTGGCGTCCGGATCGCTGATACCCAGGTTGGGCATGCGGGTCTCCGGCTTCATGCTCTGCGGATACTTGATCCAGCGGTAGACCCAAGTGCTGTTCAGCCGGAAGCCGGCCCGGTCCAAAGCCGGTCCGACGATCCCGCCGGCATCCCCCACCTGATGGCAGGCATTGCAGCCGTATTTATTGCTGTAGAGCCGCTTGCCGGTCTCAGCCTGCTTGGCCGCTTCTGCTTCGGCCATCGTCAGGTCCGGCCGTTGAACCGCGGCGAACTTCGGCTTCGAGGAAAAGTTGGCGAGGGCGGTCTTGGCCGCTTCCAGTTCCTTGGCGACCGCTGCGTTCGCTTCCTGCTCCTTGGCTGTGGCGGCGTCGTCCACGTCAACGCCTTTCTTCTCCGCCTCATCCTCCGCCTTCTTTTCAGCCGCTTCCAAAGCTTGCTTGGTTTGATCCGCCTTCTGCTGAGCAGCCTGGAGCTGGTCCTGCAACTCCTTCTTCCGCCCTTCCACGTTGAAGGTCAGGCTCATCCCGTGCAACGTCCGAACATAGGCTACGATCGCCCAGATTTCCTCCTCGGAGAGCGTGTACTTGAAGGTCGGCATGGTCGGCACGGCAAACTCGTCGTCCCCGATCTTGTCGCCCACCTCCGGGGTCGTGTCCTTCATATCGCGCGAGATGGTCCCGTAGATTTCTTCGTCCTTGAAGGTGGACATCTCCCCCTGGTTGGACAGGTCCTTGGGGCGGGGGTCCGGCATCTGCCCCCAGTTATACCCCTCATTCTGCCGGCCATGCTCGCCGTGACAGTGCATGCAGTAGTGGGCGTAGAGCTTCTGGCCTTTGGCGACCTGCTCGCTCTGGAACAGCGCGCAGCCGGCCGTCCCCGCCACCGCGCCGACCGCCACCACCGCTCCGGCCAGCAGGAGCTTTCGAATCTTCGTTGTTGCCCTCTTGCGCGCGGCCGTCATGACGAGGACCCTTTCTTCAGCTTCCGGATCACCACGAACTGAAACCCGGCCGCGAGCCCGACGGCCAGCGCAGCGTAGAGATAGCCGGAATAATCCGGCGGCGGCTCGGCGCGGAAATACCACCAGGAGGAGACCGCCTTCTGCGACCCCTTCTCCTTCAGGTCGCCGCTCGCGTCCCGCTTTCCATCCCAGATCGCGAACGCGATATTGATAAAGTCCCCCGGCTTGATCTGCGCGTCGTCCTCCGCGTCGGGCGTGGAGAGAGAACGGGTGAAGATAACCTTCCAGGTGCCGTTCTGATAGACTCCCTTGCCCTTCACATCCTGCTGGTCCTGAGCCTTCAAGGTGCCAAACCCCTTGGCGTTCATGTCCAGGACCTTGGCGTCCTTGTTCTTCCAGAACCAGATGTTGACCGGCCCTCCCTCCACCTGCCCCATCGGCTGCCCGTGCGCGAAATGGGCCTTCTTGTCTCCGACCATGAACTCCAAGGCCGCCGCGTCATCGGGATCTTCGGAGGGATCCGCCCACTCCAGAAGGATCGACACTTGCTGGCCGTCATGCAGACCGCGCACCTTCACCGACTTGACTGTGACTTCCTGAATCCGAGGCGCCCAGTGAACTTGCGGAGACAGGGGGAACTCCGAAACAGGCGCGCTGCTCCAGGCCGCAGCGGTCGGATCCTCAGCCGGGAGGTTGTCCTTGACCAGCGCGGCCCTCACCGCCACGCTCTCCTGAGCCCAACCGGCCACAGAAGCCAGGATCACTGCGGAAAGGGCCACTCCAGCGACCACGCTGACACGCCACGCTCTTGACCGATTCATGCCCCTGCCCTCTCTCTCTTCACGTCAACTCTTCACGCTTCCGTTTATCTTCTTCTCACTGCTCACTCTTCACTTCTTCTATTCCCACGTCCTGGGCTTTTGATGCGCCCCATCGTATTCGCCCATGATGATCTTCCAGATCTGTTCATCCTTCAACTCGACTTCCCAGCGCGGCATGGCCGACTTCCAGGGCATGCCCTCGATGGGCAATCCGACCCCACCGTTCTTAATTCTCCAGAACACATACGACTCCTGGAGCTGGGCGATGGTTCCAGGATCCACGAAATTCGCCGGAGGAGGACTGAAGCCCCTGGCGGCCGGCCCCTTTCCGTCAAAATTCCCGTGACAGGGTGAACAGAAGGCCGCAAAGAGTCCTTTGCCTGCCATCACGTTTTCCGGCGTATTCGGGATCGGGTTCGACAGCCCCACGAACTCGCCCGGTGGGGCCGGGTGGATCGTCCGGTTTTCCGCCGGAGGCTGGTCGCTCGGCGCCGTGCTGGAATAGGTTTGCCAGCCCACCAGCAGCGGGAACAGAACCAGAACCAGCAGACGGGCCGTCTTCATAGCACCAGTCTGCCCCTCCCCGCTCAGGAACCGGGAGATGGGGCCAAAAAACGCCTCGGTGGACTGGCCGCTCAGGGTGGCGAAAATCACGATGCCGGTAACAGTCAGAGCCAGGTAGATGAAGATAAGGCTGGCCGGCAGTGGCGCTGTGAACAGGGGCAGAGCCAACTTCAAAAACAGATAGATGCCGACGGTGAGGATCGCGCCTTTGAGAAGCACTCCGCCTTTCATAGCTTCTTTCCTTCCCTCAGAAGACCTCACTGACCGTGAACGATCGGAATCAGCGCCGCCACCTTCTGTGGCTGGCCGGCCGGCTGCGTGATCTCGGACGGACTGACCGTGATCGGCTCTCCGCTCATCTGCTGCAAGAACGCAATCACCGAGAGGATTTCATTGTTGGAGAGGCCGATCGGGTTTTTATTGATCTGGGGCATCTTGGCCGGATATTCCTTCGGCGGTCCCTCGTGCCGGAAGTCCAGATAAATATAGGCCTGGGGCTGCGTCAAGCTCTCGTAAATGAACTCGCGAGTCAGCTTGGCACCGATCCCCTTGAGGTCCGGGCATCGCGCCGATTCGCTGGGGCCGATCGAATGGCACAGGGCGCATTGCCCTTTGCTGAAAAAGATCTTTTGGCCGATCGCGGCCATATCTGTCGCAGTCTTAATGCTGGCTACGTCGAATTTTTCTTCCGCCGGGGGGAGCGAGGCCATTTGGGGCACACCCAACGCAATCAAGGCAAATATCCCCAGCACAATAATGACGAACCCCACCACGCGAAGAAATCGGGCTTGAATGAATAGAAGGATCACCACCCCGAGGCCAACCACGCAGAGCCCGATCACCTGTAGCAACACAACTTCGCTCATAAGTCCTCTCTGAAAGCTGAGAAGCTGTCAGCGATCAGCTTTCAGCTCCGAAGCCGACCGCTGAGAGCTGATGGCTGAAGGCTATTTCCCATCCAACTTCTGCGACCCTCCCGCCATGGCCGGCACAGCCCCGGCTGGCATCTTGCCCTTCCCGCTCACCTCAGCTGATTTGCCCTTATCCCCCATCGTGGCAACCCAGAAGATGAACGAGACCAGCAGGCAAAACACAAACGTGTTCAGGGACATAAAGACCGCCGCATAGCCCAACGCCGGCGAGTAGGCGTACTGCGAGGAGTCTCGCATCACGCCGTAGACGTGCCAGTGCACCCGGGAGGATGACCGCGCATAGCCCATCAGGGTCATCAGCAGAATGACCATCACCGCGTTCATCACCAGTGCATAGCCCGCCCTCGGCGGCATGCGACCCCACACCATCTCGGTGGTCGTCTTGGCGCTGCGCAACAGCAGGGCCGTGAGCGGTGTGATCGTCAGCATCACGAACAGCACGATCAAGACCTGGGCTACCGAGAAGTAGTTGATGCGCACGATCGCCGGCACGAAATAGCCCCAGACACCCAAGATGATCACCACGATAGCCGCCAGGCCGAGCACCCCGCCCATGACCGCCTTGGCGACTTTGGCCCAGGTGGCTGTCTCTTCCTTGCCAGCGCGCCAATAGATGACAAAGCTCATGAACGTCACCAGGATCATGAGATTGACCACGGTCATCTTCGCCGACATCACCCCGAACACCCCGAGGAGAGGATGGTGGGTGCCGCCCATCTTCCTCGCCTCCTCCAGACTAGCCACCAGCGAGTGAGGGGTCATCCACACCCCCAGGCAGAGGAGCAGGATCACCAGCATCGCCATAATCGGCTTTCGGTACTTGGCTTCGGCCCCCTCGATACGGTGCGTAATCCCGAGCCAAAAATAATAGTTCGCGCCCAGGAACAACGCGCCGATCAGCACGGCCTGGAGGATGAACAACCAGGAGAGGAATCCGCCCATCAACGTAATCCCCATCTGCTGGTTGTACTGGTAGATCTCCCGCATCAGCCAGTAACCGGCGAAGGGCAGCGGCAACATTCCGAAGACGCCGATGAAGTTCCCCACGTAGCCCATCCAGTCGTAGTGATCCCGCTCCTCCGCCGTGGTCGCTGACAGATAGCGAATGCCGGCATAGGCGCCGCAGATGAAGCCACCCAGCACGACATTAGCGATCAGGCGGTGGATGTTCACCGGCCACCAGGTCGGATTCCATGTGGCGGCCCAGGCTCGAGCCAGGGCCGAGCCTTCCGCAATCACGACCGGGCTGGCTTGGAACGTGGCCCAGGAGTTTGGGACGATCATGATGAAGAACGCGAACACGTTCAGCAGGAAGCCCAAAAACAGGTGCAGCACCTTCATGCCGCCACCCTGCATCGCCTCCCACCCATACCAGTAGAGATACAGCGTCACCGTTTCCAGAAGGAACAAGGCGCAGTACACGACAAAAGAGGGGAAAAAGATATCCGTCAGGTACGTCATCAGCTTGGGGTAGAAGCCGATCAGAAGGAATAGTAGAATGCCTCCGAACAGGGCGGTGGTGGCGTAGGCGGAGGTCAGCAGCTTTGTGAACTCCTTGGCCAGCTTGTCGTACCGTTTTTCGCCGCTCTTCCAGCCGACGATCTCGCAGACCCAGGCGAAAATCGGGACGCCCAGGACAAATCCGGCCAACAGGAGGTGCTGCTGCGCAACGACCCAGATAATGTTCCGGCTGCCGCCGACCTGAGGAATATCACGATACGCGACGGCCGCCGAGGCGCTCGCTGCATCCTGCGCCAGCCCCGCCAAGGGGAACCCCAACAGTGCGATCAGCAAGGACAGGCCGGCGATCAACGATCCCTGTTCGCGGAACAGGCTGGCGATCAGTCCCGGATGTCCGCCGTGGTTCTTCATGGAAATCTCCTCGTATGCCGGCCGGCGCTCGTGTTGAGAGCCTTCCGCCTCTGAGCGGCTAACTACTTTGTCTGTCCCGTGGCTGCCGGCGCCTTCTCCGCTTTGACGGCTTTCGCGTCAGAGCCGGCCGGTTGGGCCTTGGGGCTCGCGGCTTCTTTTCCCGTCCCCTTGTCTTTTGCCTGACCTTGGCCTTTGCCCTTGCCCTTTGCCTGGGCCTTGGCTTCTTCTTGCGCCTTTTCCTCCAAAGCCTGGACCGCCACCTCTGCTTGCGCGATCAGCTTCTCGGTTTTCTGCAAGACCTCGGCCGGCTTGACGGGAGGCACGACCTTGACCGCCTCTTTTTGATAGAGCTCGTGGGGATGTGGAGTCGTCACCGGCATGAAGGCCCAGAACAGCAGAACCAGTCCCACACCCGAGGCCGCAAACACGGCTAGCAGGAGGGGCTGGTCGGCCGGCACCCGCATCAAGTCCCACTGCTTGACCAGGGCCTGGTAGGACTCGTCCGATGCCCTCGCGGCGGCGGTCTGACGGCGAACAATCCATCCGAAGAGAAACAGCCAGCCGAGCACCAGCAGCAGCAGCATGACCGCCGAGGGAACGCTCCAGAGCACGAGCTCGACGCTGATCCGCTCCGCCACCGGCAGGCCCTTGAGCAGCTCGATCTCCAGGATCTTCTCCACCACCGCCTTGGCCCCGGCCTTGGTGCTGCTCTCGATGACATAGCCGAGCGGCAAATAGACGAGGTTGAGCAGGGCGCCTTGCCACCAGAGCGTGAGACCGAGCTGATCCGGCGGCTGCAGACGCAGCCGTTCCAGGAACACGGTCCTGGCGCTGACGCTGAGAGCCCAGATGTCGACGGGGATCGAGAGGAGCAGAAGCAACACCAGGCCTGCCTCCTCCCAGGGATGCAGCCCGGCCGCCAGCAGGAGCAGGGCGAACACGATTTTTGCGGGAACGGCCGTCCAGAAAGCGGGCCAGGCGACAGCCAGGCCCAGCTTGACCGACGACATGCTCGAAGGCTGATCCGTCATACTCTCGAACGGCGCGTTATGAGTTTTGAGTTCTCAGTTTTGAGTTACAAACTCACAATTCAAAACTCAAAACTGCTAGTCCAGGAATTCCCGATTAATGATCGCCGACATGGTAAAAACAAGAATGCCGATCATGACAATCAGCCAGCCCACCAATGCGATGGGCCGCTTGAAAATATTGCGCTCGGGATTACGATCGATAAACGGCAGCGCGGCCAGCAGCAACAGGAAGGCATTCGGAATAGCGACCCCGGCCAGGAACTGCCCAAATTCCCCGGCGAAGATCTTCAAGCGCAACATTTGAAACAGAAACAGGAAGTACCACTCCGGCTCCGGATGATAATCGCCCGGGTCCGGCGTCGCCTCCTCCAGCAGCACCACCGGCTCGATAAAGGCCAGGCTGCAGATCGTGAGGAACACGGCCGCCATCGCCACCATGTCCTTCCAGACCTGTCTCGGAAAGAAATAGTCGGTCTTGGCCTTGAGCTCCTCCGAGCTCCCGCGGAACGGCCCGGCCGGACCGGCTTTTCTAAAGAAGAATAGATGCAGACCGGCCAAGCCCATGAGGGCGGCAGGCAGAATCATGACATGGATCACGAAGAACCGACTCAGTGTCATCTGGCCCGGCGTGGGTCCGCCCTTCAGAAACCTGGCGATAAAGTCGCCGACGATCGGGGTCTTGTCCATGATTTCCACGCCGACCGTGGTCGCCCAGTAGGCACGTTGGTCCCACGGGAGGAGGTACCCGGTAAAGCCGAACGCCATCACGAGGCCGAACAACGCAAGCCCGACCAACCAGATCATCTCACGCGGCTTTTTATAAGCACCCCACAGGAAGACTTGCGACATGTGCGCGAACACCATAACTACCATCGCGGAGGAGCCCCAGAAGTGGTAGCTTAGCAGGAACCAGCCGTAGTCCACCTCGTGGATGATGTACTGGGTGCTGGCGTAGGCATGGTCGGCGCTCGGCACGTAGTAGAACATCAGCAGGATGCCGGTCACGGCTTGCATGATGAAGATAAACAACAGGACCGAGCCGAACACGTAGGCCCAACGCGAGCCGCCGGGCACCGGCTCGTTGAGCATCTTGGCCTGAAGCGTCTTCAGGCCGACCCGCTCGTCGACGAAGGCGATGATCTTTTCAAGGACGTTGGGCTGTCCGTTCATCACACGATCCGAATCTGCGCTTTGGTTCCTGCCTTGTACTCGATGTCGATGATCTCGATGTCGCCACTGGCAGCCACGCGGATCGGGACAGGGTCCAGCGGACGAGGGGCCGGCCCGTCCAGCACTGTGCCGCTCGCGTCGTAGATGCTCAGGTGGCAGGGACAGAGGAAGATCTGCCGGCCCAGCTTGGGCACGTTCCGCCATTTGTAGCCGCACCCGAGGTGGGGGCACTTTCCCGAATAGGCCACATAGGGAACATCACGCTTGTTGGTCCAGACCACGTGCCCCGCGTGATCCTTGAAGTCCATGTCTTTTCCTTTATAGACAGCCTCGAGGACGGCGGGAGATGCCTTCAGGACCCAGACGTTCTTGTCGACCTCGGCCTCCGGCATGAAAGCCTCCTTCACCTTCTTCTTATACTTGAACTGGACGCCGACGTCCTCGGTCTTGATCCTGCTCGCGTTGCCGATCCTGAGCCATCGGTTGTCAAAGGGCGCGTACATCGGCTTCATGAGGTACCGCAGGACGGGAAAGGCCAGCGGCATGACCATGAGCGCCCCGATTGCGTGCGTGAAGTTGGTGAAGAAGGTCCGGCGCTTGACGTCACGCTCCAATTCTGGCAACGGGACCAGCACCTCGCCCGGCTCGACGTGGAGATGATCCTCCAGGTGCGCGATCTCGACTTCCTTGGTGGTGACGTACTCGTCACGTTTCAAGAGCGGGAACCGCTCCAGGTCGCCCGAGGCGGCCCGGAGCTGCACGGTATCGTCCGTCACCGCCTGGACCTGGGCCATCGGGACCTGGCGCCCCGGCCCCCCGTTTCCCCCGACGATGATGTGGCTCACCTCGCGCGAGAGCGGATCGAGGATGACTTTGGTGACTTCGCCGACCTCCCGGTCGGTGCACCGCACTTTCGATTTGAGCTTGGGCTGCACTGGCTCTTCCTTTTAACTTAACTCTTCACTCTTTCCCGTTCACTTCTTTTTAATCGGCTTGGGCGTATTGACCGCCGTATTCTTCAGCGAGGAGAGAAACGCCACGAGGGCATCCACTTCTTTCTCCTCCATCAACTCTTTGTACTTATTCGGCATCTTCTTCTTTTCGTATTCCTTCTCGAAGCCCTCAGCCATCCAGGTCTGCGGGTCCATGACCTTTTGCTTGAGTTCATCCGGCTTCATCAAATTGCCGATGTTATCCATCTCGGGGCCCCGCTTCTTTCCCCCCTCGCCGAACAGCTTGTGGCAGTTGTAACATTCCTGCAGGTTCCACTGCTCCTTCCCCAAGGCGACGAGGTCCCCTCCGGCCGGGGCGCCGGCCGCTTTGGCCCCATCTGCCCCCGCCGGCGCCTCCGCCACCCCGCCGACGGTCTGTAGACGCGCCATGATGGCATCGGCTTTCTCGGACAAGGCCTTGGCGCGGGCCAGCAACTCCTCTGCCTTCCCCTGCTCCGATGCCGCCCGCTTGGCCTTCAACAGCTTTTCAATCTTCCCCTTTTCATCCTCCGGGTCATACTGGGGCAGAAACGTCGCGCCGCCGATGTAGGCGCCGGAGAGCACGGCGTAGAAGGCGACCAACGCCACGATGGCCTTGAGCCCGCCGATCGGCTTGATCGAGGGGGCATCCAATAGGATGAAAACCGCCGCCCCCAAAATGGCGTAGCTGAAAAACATCACCTGAAACACCGGCGGAAAGGTCAGGGCCTTGGCCACACCCACCAGGACGCCTCCTACGATGAGTCCGATGATTCCCTTTTTGATGATATTTTTGATCAAGCTCGGCTGTTCGGCCATATGTACCTCAATGATGAATGCAGAATGCTAAAGGTCGTCGGTCATCAGTTGTCAGTTCTGGAAAATTCAGAAACTGAGAACTGTAAACTGAGAACTGTTCACTCAAAGTCGTGCCGCGTTCACCGTTCGGTTACTCTGCCCCGGCCGGAATCGGCTTGGCCTCCGGCGCATGGGCCTTGCCCTCGGATACCCGCAGGGTCACCACGATCGCAAAGCTCACGATGATGTAGAACGCCAGCGTGATGGCCGTGATCCACCAGGCCGAATACGACAGCGTAGGCGTAAACGATTCGGCGGTGAAATCGGGCATCAGGTTATAGGTGTGGAAATACTTCCGCAGCAGCGACCGGACCGCCCCCATAAGGCCCATCGTCCAGATCGCGCTGAAGGCCAGAAAGATCAGCACAAACTGGGAGACAAAGTCGATCTTCCCCCAGACGATCGTCCCCTGCCGGATGGCGCGGTTGTAAAGGATGTAGTTCACAACCGTCACAAAGACCAGCGTAAACGCCGCGCTGTTCTTGGCCGGCATCAGGGCCAGGAAACCCCAGTCGGACGGCAGCTCCAGATGCTCGGTAGCCAACGCTTGGGTCGCGACGAACCCGTGCGGCGTCATCCAGATCGCGTTTCCGACCACGACCATCAAGAACCCGACCTTGATGAAGGTACGGGATGAGACGGTGATGCGGCCGAGCGGCGGAATGACCTTGCCCAGAATCACAGGGGCCAGCACCAGCGGCAAAAGAACCCCCAGCGATGTGGGATCGGGAACCGGGAAGATCGTCCAAGCATAAGTCATGACGAAGGGCAGGGCGATCATCACCAGCATGGTCAGGGCCGACATGCGGACCCGCTCAACCCCTTCTATACGCTTCATGCTGAGCCAGATGTAATAGTTGCTGGCCAGGAAGATCAGCCCAACCATGGCCCCTTGCATCTCAAAGAACATCGAGAGCTGGTCCGCCATCATGTAGGGACAGATCGACGCGTCGTAGTCGCAGAGCTCGTAGGCCAGGAGATAGCCCATGAAGGGGAGGAAGAGCAGCGCGCCCACGCCGATGAGGTTGCCGACGAACCCCATCCAGTCGTAGTAGGACCGCTCGTTGTCGTTCTTGGCCCCCATGTACATGTAGGCGGCGATCAGGCCGGTGATGAACCCACCGAACGTGACGTTCCCCACCAGCCGATGCAGGTTCATCGGCATCCAACTATAGTTGAACACCTTCTCCCAGAGCGACGCAGTCTGGATAAAATCAACGAGCGAAATGCCTTCGACTGCCTTGGAAGGTGTGTTCATAAATGAGGTCGGCCCGTCGATGACGAACAGCGTGATGGTGCCGATCAGGTTCAGCAGGACTCCCAGCGCAATGTGGCGCCCTTTCTTCTCCCCCTTCCAGGAGTCCCAGGTGTAGAAGTAGAGGTAGAGGACGATGGTCTCCCCGATGAACAGGAGCGGGTAGATCACCGCGAAGATGAGGAAGAAGTGATTGATCAGCCAGGTGGTGAATTGCGCGTAGGTGGCCAGCAGGACGAAGATGAACAATCCGCCGGTCAAGGCAGTCATGCTGTAGAGGATGACGGTGACCTTCATGACCTCCTTGGCCAGCCGGTCATAACGGGGGTCCTGCTTCCGGTAGCCCAGCCATTCCGAGATGACGACAAAAATCGGAGCCCCCAGGATGAACGCGGCGAACAGAATGTGGAGTTGGGCGACAATCCACACGGCCATCCTGTTGCCGGTATAGGGGAACTCCGTAGCAGGCGGGTTCGGAACCTGGGCATAGGCCGCCGTGCCGCACAGGGCCATGAGGCCAAGCAGTACCAGGAGACTTCGCTGCCATGTTTTCATGTTGTCTCGCCGCCCCTCCTCCGGAATCCGAATGACCTACTTCTTGCTGCCGCCAGCCGGAGCCTTCGGCGCACCGCCCGCAGGCGTTCCGCCAGCCGGCGCCGCAGGAGCGGTCGCTCCATCCTTAGCCCCCTCAGCCGGCGCTGCCGGCGCGGCTCCAGCCGCGGCCGAAGCCGCGCTGCCAACCGGCACCCAGGCATTCTTGGCAACATCCCACTCCTGCCCCTTGAGCCCGAAGGTACGCTCATAGGCCATCACCTTCCACCGGTCTTCTTCAGGAAGCTTGCTCTTCCAGGGTTTCATCTTGGTGTTGGGCACGCCTTCTGAGATCCGCCAGAACCAGACCGAGTCCGAGTAGAGCTTCATCCGCTCGGTCACGCGGAAGTCGCGGGCCCCGGCCTTGACCGGCTTTCCGTCCTTGCCGTGACAGCTGGCACAGTTGACATCAATATTTTTGGCGCCGATGAAAATCTGACGGCCTTCCTCGATAATCTTCTCGTCCGCCCACCAACCGGCCGGCATGTGCTTGTCCGCATACTCAGCCGGCGGAGGCGGCGGCGCCACGATCGGCCCTTCACCCCCCTCACCGCAACCAGCGATCGTCAGACCGACGCCTGCTACCCCGACAAAGAAGGCTGCTTTCATCCAATCCATGCGCTTCATAATGATCTCCCCCGCTCCTTTCTTTTTCCTAAACTATCTTCCTAGACCGAACCTGATTGCCCTGTCATAACGTCGTCACCGCTCAGCTTCGCATTCACGATCCATCCTTTATGAAAACAAATAAAGACGCTTTTGCTCAGGCTTTTTGACCTGAGCAAAAGCGCCATCGCCCAGACCACCAGGGTTTTCTGCGGCCTGCCTCGATTCGACACAGAACCGGACAATCCGAGAACCCAGACACCTTTCAAGAGCGTTACTTTCGATACCCCTTCCCTCGCTGCTGTGACCGCTGGCGCTTCCTGACCAACCGCGCACCAGCTACAGCGGCTACCGCAGCAAGGCCAATGCCGGCTCCGTAGTAGACCCAGCGCGACGGCTCGCCCGCGGAGACTTCACACCCTGATCCGATATTGACCGTGACGTGACGCTCTGTCTTGACATCCTTGACATCAAACAGCGCCGTGACTTTTTTTTCCTGCTCCAGGGCGGTGACCAGAATCGGGTCGCCCCGATTATCGTTGTGCAGGTGGAGCGTAGCCTTGTAGTGGCCCCCCCCATCGGCAAAAACAGTCGTGCCGACGGACACCCGCGTGTCTTTTACCACCACCTGTGCTTCCGCCGCCGGAGTGCCGTCTGCGTTGCACACATACCCTTCGACGGTGAACCGGTGATCAACCTCGTGCATCGCGACCGCCACCGCGGGCGCGGACACGACCACCCCTATCCACGCCGCTCGCAGGGTCAGCCTGACGACCAAGTCGGCCGCGCTTGCCCCCCTCCGTCGCCCGTCCCCCATGTGCCTCGGGGGCCTGGTCCCCGCTTCCGATCCCCGACTGTTCGGCTGCGCTTTAACCTTCAAAAAACCCTGCAAAATCACGGTGCAAATTGATGTTGAGCGCGCCTTTTCTAGCACAGGCAATGGTCTTTGTCAACAACGTCAATGCCCGCTCCAGGCCTCAGAAAACCGGCGAATTTCGACCCTGGGAAAGGGAATTCGTCCCCCAGAAAAGGCATCCGCGACCGCGTGTTACGGTGACCGGAGCGGCACATCCGTCAGAGGAAAAATCGATACGGGAGATGGTGGCAGGCACTCCGAGGGGATGGGGTCAGGAACGGGCGGAAGTGTCGCGAATCCATGGACCACGGAGAGAGCCCTTACAAGTGCCCACGAGACTTCGCCTCTGCCGCAGCCTGCGCGGATTCAGCGCGGCGCTGTGACTCTTTCTTGGCAACCCAGGCTTCCCAGGACTTTCCTGACGCGGTGTCCTTTCCGGTAAAGGCGATCGAGACCACATCCTCATAGGCAATGATTCTTTCCCCAAGTTCTCCCCTGGGAAACAACTGAAGGCAAGGCCGCGAGCCGGTGGGAGTCCGGTTGAAGATATACCCCTCGATCGTTTCGCCGGTCCTCAGCTTGAGAGTGACGTCGCCGCGGTAGTCAAACGCTTGCTCCACCGCCTCGGCCAGTTCCTTGGGGTTTCGCGGGCGAAACACGCGGCCTTCCAAGGACCCGGCCTCAGGACTGTGATTCTTGGAATCAGTCATGCCAGAGAAGCAAGGGACGGTGGGTAAGACGGGAGAACCAAGCCGCTTAGGCGTTCGGCAGCAACGTGGCCTTCACGGTGCGACCGAAGCCGGACCAGGACCCGAAGGTGTCCTCGACAGCCGAGGCCTCATACCCACAGTGGACCATACAGTCGGCGCACTTTTCGTTTCGTCCGGTTCCGTACCGGTTCCACTCGGTGTCCGCCATCAACTCTTGGAAGGTCTTGGCATAGCCTTCCTGCAGGAGATAGCAGGGCTTCTGCCACCCGAAAACATTATAGGTCGGGTTGCCCCACGGGGTGCACTCATAGTCGCGCTTGCCCATGAGGAATTCCAAGAAGAGGGGAGATTGATTGAAGCGCCAGCCGCGCTTGCGATCGCTGAGTACGCGGGCAAACAGCTCGCGGGTACGGTTTCGCTTCAGGAAATTCTTTTGGTCCGGAGCCTTCTGGTAGCTGTACCCGGGGGAAATCATCATCCCCTCCACCCCAAGCGCCATCATCTCATCGAAAAAGGCGCGCACGCGCTCAGGGTGCGCGTCGTCGAACAGGGTCGTGTTCGTGGTGACGCGGAACCCCCGCTTGAGGGCCGCGCGGATCGCCTTGACCGCCGCGTCGTAGACTCCGTCTCGGCAGACGGCCATGTCATGTTCTTCCCGCAGGCCATCCATGTGAATGCTGAAGGTCAGGTATCTGGAGGGGCGGTACTCGTCCAGCTTCCGCTCCAGGAGAATCGCGTTGGTACAGAGGTACACGTACTTCTTGCGCTCAACCAGGCCGCGGACGATCTCCGGCATTTCGGGATGGATGAGCGGTTCCCCGCCCGGGATGCTGACGATCGGTGCGCCGCATTCTTCGGCCGCCGCCCAACATTGCTCCGGCGTCAGGCGCTTGTCCAGCACGTGCTCCGGATACTGGATCTTTCCGCATCCGGCGCAGGCCAGATTGCAGCGGAACAACGGCTCAATCATCAGCACGAGCGGATAGCGTTTGACGCCCTTGACCTTCTGCGTCAGCACATACTTGACCACCTGGTACATCTGAGAAACTGGAACCGCCATCCTGCTCTCCTTTATCGAGCCGGCAGGCCCACCCGCCGGATTATCGCCGTGCGAAATCGTGAGATGCTAGCACCGTGGCGCGCGCATCGTCAACGGTATTCCTCGGCAGCAATCGTTTCGCTAAGGCGCTGGGGAGCCGCCGGTTCAACCGAAGAATTTACGCTCACGTGAGGCAAAGTCACAATCCGCCGCCATTTGACCCGTCGAGCCTTCGACCCGACTCGACTGAGCTCGTCGCAGGCCGCTCAGGCTCGACCCCGAGCGAGGTCGAGGGGTCGAGAGCCTCTGGGTCGAGCGATCGAAGGCGGCGGCTCTAGCAAGCTTGGTATGGAGGCGCCGGGCGGGTTCGAACCGCCGCATCGCAGTTTTGCAGACTGCTCCCTTAGCCACTTGGGTACGGCGCCCCATCCTCTCTCGTGAGGCGCATTATAACGGCCTCCCCCTCTCCAGCACAACGAGCCCCGTTTCACCGCGGCGATTCAACGAATGTATGAGAGCCTCGAACGCCCTGCCCCTCGGCGGCGCAATGGGAAATGCCGATGCGTGATAAGGATCAGTGGAAGCGTTTACCGCTTGTTCGGTAGGACAGGAATCTCCCGGCTCACCGTCGCCCGACGGTCTGACGGATAATCCTGGGCCAGACCGGAAGCGCTCCACATCGGCTCACCGTGGCCGTCGTTCGCGGTCACCGCCGCCAGGCCGTCGCCCGCCCCCTCCGCTTCTTTTTCTTTGGCCAGGAGCTCGACTTCCTGGATCAGCGTGTCCATCAGTTCCTCCATGGGAACTTTTCGGACCAGCTTGCCTTTCTTGAACAGGATACCGACGCCCTCCCCGCCGGCGATGCCGATATCCGCTTCCTTGCCTTCGCCGATTCCGTTCACCACGCAGCCCAAGACCGAGACATTCAGCGGGACCTTGATGTGGCCGAGCCGCTTCTCTAGCTCGTTGGCCATGCGCACCACGTCGATTTCCACCCGCCCGCAGGTGGGGCAGGCGATCACATTGATCCCCCGGTGGCGCAGCTCCAGCGACTTCAGGATCTCGAACCCGACCTTGACCTCCTCGACGGGATCGGCGGCCAAGGACACACGCAAGGTGTCGCCGATGCCCTGGGAGAGGAGCCAGCCGAGGCCGATCGAGGATTTGACCGCCCCGGTCATCGCGGTACCGGCTTCGGTAATGCCGATGTGCAGCGGATAGTTGGATTGCTGGGAAAAGAGCCAATAGGCGTCCACTGCCATATGCACGTCCGAGGCTTTCAGCGACACCTTCATGTTGGTGAACCCGACGTCTTCGAGCGCGTGCACGGCGTTGAGGGCCGATTCGGCCAGGGCTTCCGCCGTCGGATAGCCGTACTTTTCCAACAGGTGCCGTTCCAGCGAGCCGCCGTTGACGCCGACCCGGAGGGGAATGCCGTGGTCGTTCACCGCCTTGATGACTTCGGCAGTCTTCCACCAGGCCCCGATGTTACCCGGGTTGATCCGTACACAGTCGACCACCTCGGCCGCCTTCAGCGCCAGCCGGTGATCAAAGTGAATATCGGCGATCAGCGGGACGGTCATCTGGGCCTTGATCTTCGGCAGCGCCTGGGCTGACTCCATGTCGGGAACCGCCACACGGACCAGTTCGCACCCAGCCTGTTCCAACTGGCGTATTTGCTCCACCGTCGCCTTCACATCGCGGGTGTCGGTCGAGGCCATGGATTGGACGGAGACCGGCGCATCCCCGCCGATCTTGACCTTGCCCACCGTAATCTGTCTGGTCTTGCGTCTGGTAATGTGCATCGTGTGCCGGCGTGCTTTCCCCGTCAGCTTCCCTGTTCGTCCCCGGTCGCTTCCCGGCTTATTCCAGAGGCGGCAGCAACGCTCCTGGGACTTGCCGACTCTCTCGTATCCGCCGTCCCCAGGGAGACTTGTGCCATGAGCTCTTTGGCTTGCTCATAGATCCCTTCTGCGGTCAATCCGTACTTCTCCCGCAGCAGGTCTTGAGGCCCCTGTTCGATATATCTGTCCGGGAGCCCCAGGATCCTGGTTGGGATCTGAATCCCTTGGTCGGAGAGCGACTCCAGCACGGCTGAGCCGAACCCGCCCATTTTGCAGCCTTCCTCCACAGTCAGGAGGCAGCGAACATGCCGGGCCATCGAGCCGATCAGCGCGGCATCCAGCGGCTTTACGAACCGCGCGTTGACAACCGCCGCAGAGATGCCTTCCTGCCTCAGCCGCTCCGCCGCTTCGACCGCCTTCCAGACCTGGACCCCGACGGCGATGATCGCCACATCGGTCCCCTCCTTCAACAACTCGCCTTTCCCGATCGGAAGCGCGACCGGCTCCGGATCCATCTGGACGCCCAGACTGACCCCCCGGGCATAGCGTACTGAGGCCGGGCCCTCATGCTGGAGGCAGGTCTTGACCATGTGCTGAAGCTCGTTCTCGTCTTTGGGCGCCATGACCACCATATTGGGCATGGCACGGAGGTACGCGTAGTCGAACGCCCCATGGTGCGTGGTGCCGTCTTCCGCCACCAGGCCGCCCCGATCAATGCAGAACGTCACCGGCAGATTCTGAGTCGCCACGTCGTGGATGACCTGGTCATACGCCCGCTGCAGGAAGGTCGAGTACATGGCCACCACCGGCCTCATCCCCTGGGCCGCCAGGCCGGCGGCAAACGTCACGGCATGCTGCTCCGCGATCCCCACGTCATAGAGCCGGTCCGGGAACTCCTTCTCGAACGCCGTCAGGCCGGTCCCTTCGCACATGGCCGCCGTGATCGCCACGATCCGCGGATCTTGCCTGGCCAAGGCCACCAGGGCGTTGATCGCGTGCGTGGTATAGGACGGCCGCGCGGCCTTCTTAGCCGGCTCGCCCGTCTCCCGCACGAAGGCCGGGCAGGCATGGAACCAGACCGGATTTTGCATGGCCGGCTCATAGCCCAGTCCCTTCTTCGTGATCACGTGCAGGAGCGTGGGCCCCTTGAGCCTGAACACGTTTTCCAGGGTTGGCAGCAGATGCTCGAAGTTGTGCCCGTCGATCGGGCCGACGTAGCGGAACCCCAACTCTTCGAACAACAGTCCCGGCAGGATAATGCCCTTGGCCAACTCTTCCGCCCGACGGGCCAGTTTCTGCATGGGCTGGCCGATCTGGGGAATCGCCCGCAGCAGATGCCGGGTTTCCTCTTTGAACCGGGTATAGAATTCCCCCGTAAAGGTCCGGTTCAGGTAGGCCGAAATGGCGCCCACGTTCTTGGAAATCGACATCTGGTTGTCGTTCAGGATCACGACGAAATCCTTGTTCAGCCCCCCCGCATGGTGCAGCCCCTCCAGGGTCATGCCGGCGGTCATCGCGCCGTCGCCCACCACGCAGACGACCTTATGGGTCTGGCCGAGCTGCTCGCGCGCTTCCACCATCCCCAGCGCTGCCGAGACTCCGGTGCCGGCATGGCCGGCGTTGAAAGTGTCGTAGCGACTCTCCTCCCGTTTGCAGAACCCGCTCAGTCCGCCGTACTGCCGCAGCGTGTGAAACTGCTCCCGACGCCCGGTGAGCAGCTTGTGGGCATAGGCCTGATTGCTCGTATCCCACACAAGCTTGTCCTTCGGCGTATCCAGGAGATACTGCAAAGCGACCGTCAGTTCGATCACCCCTAAGTTGGACGCCAGATGACCGCCGACGCTCGACACGACCGAAATGATCTGCTCGCGGATTTCCTGGCACAGGGCCGGGAATTGATCCGGCGGCATCCGCTTGAGGTCAACCGGGCTGTGTATACTCTTTAGCAAGGACATAGCGCTCCTTCCCTCCGCTGGTACAACTCAACTATTGGTATCGGAAGCACGATCTCTCTGGGTAGAAAACTAGGGTGTGGAAGGGCTTCCGGAGTTGCGATAAGTGTGGGGAGTTTCGCATAAACCCCGCAAGAATGTCAAGCGTTTACGACGATTCGATCTGGACCGCTACCCCTGTTCAATCGGCAAAGCGATAGGTCATCACCGTGGAGAGGGTAAAATCAGCCGCCCCCCCTCGGATAAAGTCCAGGTTCTCGACCCCGTACACCTGCCAGAGGAGGTTGTTTCTCAGACGGTAGTTGAACCCGGCTGCCACTTCGGTCACCCCTTGGTCCAAGACCGGCGTGCCGGTCCCATGAAAGGGGCTGGAGTAGTAGTCAAACTGAGCGGTGAGGGACAGAGAGGAGGACCAGAGGTATTCAGCCGCAAGAAGACCGGACATGGCCGGCTGCAGCGTCAAACCGGAGATGGAGCCGGTGGGGAAGATTCCGTTCAGGTTCCCGTACAGAATCACGTGATCGACCACCTTTTTTTCAACCGCCAAGCCCATCCCCACATCCGCATGGCCGCTCCCGAAGAACCGGCCGGAATCCCCCGACGGAGTCTTCACCGCAAGCCGCAAGGAAACCGCCGGTTTTCCCTCGCTCTCGGACAGCATCTGGTACTTACCGAACAACGTGATGTCGCCCAGTCCCAGATCGCCGTCTCCCCCGCTGAACAACGTGCGGCCGTTCTTGGTCAGGCTATAGGCAAACCCTCTGTTGCTGAGCGCAGCCCGCGCCGGCGCAAGCCCGCTGGTCAGCCGTTCGATCTGGGTAATCATCCCCTCCAGGATGCCCTGGTAACGATAAAGAGCAGGAACCTCGACCCCGACTTCAAACTGATTCGTCAACCCATAGCGGAGGAACACGCCCGATCGGACCTGTTCGAACTTCATCGTCGTCGTGGTGGGCGGGGTTCGATCATCGACGATCGTGCTGGTGTCGGCCAGCTCGACGCGCACATCCAGCGTTCCTTTCTTGACCACGGCAGCCCGGTCGCCGAACATGCCCAGAATCATCACCTGGATCGGCTGGAAGTTTCTGACCGGAAAGGGCCCGTACCCATCCGCGCCGGCTGCCGCCCCCCCGGCCAACGCGCACCAGCTCGCGAGGGCCGCCAGGCCACCTTTAGTCATGGACGTACAGAGCCGGAGGAGGATCGGACGAGGCCGCCGCAAGCGTCGCTGGCGAGTAGCCGGCATCATTCAGGCTGAACCGGACCAAGCAGACACGGCCCTCATGGAGTAGGCGCCTCTACGGTGCTGCAATCTTGTCAGACTTCTTGCGCAGCTTCTCGACAAGGTCCGCGTAGGAGGAAGACTTGATGATTTTGGAGAACTGTCCCCGATAGTTACTGACGAGGCTGACGCCGTCGATGACGACGTCGTAGACGCGCCAGTCTCCGGCGAGGCGCGTCAGTCGATAGTCGAGCGGGATCTCCGCCTTGCCTGAGACCACCTTCGTGCGGACCTCCGCGTAACCTTCCTCCCGCAGCCGTTCGTTCACGTACTGCACCGGTTGGCCCGAATAACTCTCGACTTTGTCCGCGTACGTGCGCGTGAGCAGCGACTGGAAGAGCTCCACGAATTCCTTCCGCTCATTTTCGTTGAGTGCCTTCCACTGCGCCGCCAGCGATCGGGTCGCCATTTCTTCGTAGCTGAACCGCTCGGCGACGACCTTCTCCAGCATGCGCCGGCGCTCTTCGAGCCGATCTGGCTTCTTGAGCTCCTTATCCGCAAGAATCTCCAGGACGCGATCGATCGTGCTCTTCATCGCCTCGGTCGCCGACCCACCGGCAACCGCCAGCGGCGTGCTGACTACCAACACAACCGCGGCCAGCAGCCCGATGCACTTCGTCACGCGCACGCCACGAGCCGGGCTCTTCAGCCACCCAAGGCTCATTCTGGTTCTTTTCACCGGTACCACCCCTTCCGTGTCTAGCAGGTTGTTGAACGATGATCTGTGCGCTCTTCGATGCCCCAGGAACGCAGCCAGTCAGAAAAGGCGAGCAAAGAGCCAGGCAGGATGGTCAAAAAGGCCGTCCAGCGCGGCCGCAACGAGCAAAAGGCCGAGGCGTACTCCTTGCGGTACGTTGAGGCCTTGCGCGATGTGAGAACAAAGCTGACGGCCTTTTTCAACATCCTGCTAATTCACCTTGCCATGGATATACTGACTGACTAATTCCTCCAGATCAAGTCCCGCTTCCGTATCTCTGATCTTGCCCCCGGCCTTGAGCGCGTCGCCACCCCCCCCGGGAGACAAGGCGACAAATTTGTCCCCGATGATGCCGCGCGTTTTGACCGAGGCGATTGTATCGGTGTACAGCGTGACGCCATCGTGAATCGCGAACGTCACCGAGGCCTGATCTTCCTTCAACTTGATCGCCTTGACCCGCCCCACCTCCACCCCGGCGATCTCCACCGAGGCGCCCGGCTTCAGGCCGGTCACCGTCGTGAACTCAGCTTCGACTTCATAGAGGTGCCCCCCGATGACCTCCAGTTTTCCCAGCTTGATGGAGAGATAGCCCAGGCAGACGATGCCCGCCAGCACAAAGACCCCGACTACCAACTCCAGTTTGGCTTTGTCCATGTCTGCTCCCCCGGTGATGCGCGACGTGTCATGCGTGAGGGGCAACGACCCCGCTCACATCTGTCCGACACATCACCCGTTACTCATCACCCTGCACGCTTCACGCCTCACACCTCGATCCCTACCGCAATGAATTCTCGCACCGCTTGATCGGCGCTCCGCTGAAACTCCGTCGGCGGGGCCATGGCGACGATCTTGCCGTCTTTCAGCATCGCCACCCAGTCCGAAATCGAAAAAATCTCCGGAATCTCATGGCTCACCATGACCGCCGTGAACCCGAATTTCCGATGCATGGCCAGGATCAGATCGTGGATCGTCTTGGCCATCAACGGGTCCAGCCCCGTCGTCGGCTCATCGAACAAAATGATCTCCGGCTCCATCACCAGCGCTCTCGCCAGGCCGGCTCGCTTCTTCATTCCGCCGCTCAGCTCGGCCGGATACTTGTGCCCCATGCCGGACAACCCGACTTGTTCTAGCTTCTCCTCAACCCGCCGCGCGACATCGGGCTCCGGCAGCCTGAGCTTTTCCCGCAAGGGAAAGGCCACGTTTTCAAAAACGGTCAAGGAGTCGAACAGGGCCGCGCCCTGAAAGAGCATGGCAAACCGCTTGCGCACTTCGTTCAGCGCTTTTCCTCTGAGCCTGGTGATCTCCACCCCGTCCACCCAGACCTCACCCCGGTCCGGCTGCAACAAGCCGATCATGTGCTTGAGCAAGACGCTCTTTCCTTCCCCGCTGGGTCCGATGACGGTTGTCAGCTTTCCCGGCGGAATGGTCAAGTTCACCCCGCGCAAGACTTGTTGATTCCCGAAATTTTTCTCGACCCCGACGAGTCTAATCACGGCAACGAACCAGTGATGGGTGATGGGTGATGGGTGATGGGTAACGGAGCAGGAACAGACCTCCCTCGCCAGGCTCATTTTCCCACTCATTACGCATCACTCATCACCTATCACGTCTTAGAGCAAAACCGACGTCAGGAAATAATCCCAGATCAAGATCAAGACGGAGGCCAGCACCACCGCTTCCGTGGTGGCAGCGCCCAAACCTTCCGCGCTCATTCTCGTGTAATAGCCCTTGTAACAGCAGATCCAGCTCACGATCAGGCCGAAACTGATGGACTTCCAGATTCCTCCATAGACATCCTTCCATTCCACGGCCGACTCAAGGGAATTCCAATAGGCGCCGGAATTGCCTCCGAGGAGATCCACGCCGACCACGTAGCCGCCGTAGATCCCCACCACATCGAAAATCGCCACCAACAGCGGGACTCCGATCAGCGCGGCGACAATCTTCGGGGAGATCAGGTACTGGAGGGGGCTGATGGCCATGGTGTCGAGCGCGTCGATCTGCTCTGTAATCCTCATGATGCCGATCTCGGCCGTCATAGCCGAACCGGCCCTCGCCGTGACCATCAACGACGCCAGAACCGGCCCCAGTTCGCGGATGATGCTCAGCGCGACCGCGGCTCCCAGGGCCGCTTCGGACCCGTATTTCCGAAGGGTGTAGTAGCCTTGCAGACCCAGCACCATGCCGGTGAAAGCAGCGGTCAGGACCACCACGAACGTGGACTTGAACCCGATGAAATGCAATTGTTTGAGAATCTGGAACGGGCGGAGAGGAGGGCGCAGCAGCCACGCGAAGGTGGACAGGAGGAAGAGGAGCATCCGCCCCATCTCTCCGATCAGAAACAGGGTCGTGCGGCCGATCCGCTCGATGCCGGCGGTCAGCATGAGCATGTTCGCGCCGCGTCGGTCCGGAGAATGATCATCGGCCTACTCGAATTCATCCAGGAACCTCTCGAAGAACCCGGTGATGCGCGCCGAGGCAACCGTGCTCTGCCGGCGGAGGCGGTTGAGACCCGCCAGGCGGGAAGGCCGAGCCAGGCACTGGCCGGCTCCTCGCAACCATCCCATCATGCCGATCCCGCCGGATTGGCTCAGGAAGAGGTTGAAATCAAGCGGCAGATCCTCGTCCAGCAGATCGGAGGCTGCACGCACGACCGCAAAAGGGACCTGCCGGTTGACCGCCGCGCGCCCCAGAGCCGCGCTTTCCATGTCGAGGCCGACGGCGCCGGTTGCCTCCGCCACCCGGCGCTTCTCTTCGGCCCGCCAGAGCACCCGCGACAGGGTGACAACGCGACCCTCGTGCAGCGCAAGGCCCGCATCCCGCGCCGCCCGGATCGCCATGGCGCGAGGCCGCTCCCCACAGGACACCGCCTCTGTCTGAGCGAAGGGAGGGGCGTTCTGCAGCATGATCACATCCGTGCCGACCAGCAGATCGCCGATCCGTGAGGGAGTCAGGGCGCAGGCGAACCCGGAAGAAACGACGAGGTCAAAGGGCTGAGCGGCAAGAGCCTCGCGGCAGACCGCGCCGGCCCTGGCGGTCCCCACCCCGGTCTGGAATGTATAGAGCCTGCAGTTGCCCCGGCCTCCGATCACGCAACGGGACCCAGCCAGGCGCATCTCTTTCTCAACCGAGACAGCCCGACAGACCGCGTTGAGCTCCCACCTGGTTGCCGTAAAAATCCCAAGTCGCTTCAAGGACCCTGCCGCCTCATCGGCCTCTGCAGCCGCGACAAACCAGCGATGCCGCATCACTACCGCCAGAGAAGAGGCAGGGTCTTCAGACTTCAGACCGGAAGCCTCCCGTCTCGCAGGCGGTCTTCCGCAACTCGTCGGCCTTCGTCTGGCCGTGAGCCCGCATGTTCCGATACATGGCCAGCGCCCAGAGAGGGAAATATTGGCAGTACCAGTGATAGCGGAGATAGAAGACGCGCGGGAACCCGGTCCCGGTGTGACGGACCTCCTCCCATGAGCCGTCCTCCCGCTGATGACGAAGCAGGTAGTTGACGCCCCGGACCACGCTGATCGAATCACTGACTCCGGCCGAGAGCAGGGCCAGGAGCGCCCAGGCGGTCTGGGAAGGCGCGCTTTCGCCGCGACCGGCCATCGTCGCCGGTTCGGCATAGGACAGGCAGGACTCCCCCCACCCTCCATCGGGATTCTGTCGGGACTCCAACCACGCGACGGCCCGGCGGATGAAGGGCGCCGTCATGTCTTCTCCGATCGCACGGAGGCCTGCCAGGACAGACCAGGTTCCGTAAATGTAATTGACCCCCCAGCGGCCATACCAACTGCCGTCCGGCTCCTGCTCTCGCTGCAAAAAGTCCAACCCGGGGCCGGCAGCCGGATGCGTCCGGTCGTAGCCGAGCACCCCCAGCATCTCCAGACAGCGGCCCGCCACGTCCGCCGTACTGGGATCCAGGAGAGCGCGGTGGTCCGCAAAGGGGATGAGATTGAGGACCATGCGGTTATTGTCTTTGTCGTAGGCGCCCCAGCCGCCGTCCGAGCCCTGCATGGCCAGCACCCAGCGAGCCCCCCGCGTGATCGCAGCCCGCTGGACTTCCCGGTCGGGCAGACGGAGCTTCGCCAGGGCCATCAGCACCACGGCTGAGTCATCCACGTCCGGATAGAACTCGTTCTCGAACTGGAAATACCAGCCTCCCGGCTCGGCATCCGGCGAGGAAACTTTCCAGTCCCCCACGGTGCTGGCCTGGCGAGACAGCAACCAGGCCGCCGCTTTTTTCAACGCCGGATGGTCCTGTGACAGGCCGGCTTCGACCAAGGCATTGATGAGGAGCGCGGTATCCCAGACCGGCGAGAAGCAGGGCTGCAGATGCAACGTCTCAGCCGCTCCCTGGCCATCTTGCACGGTCTCGTAGACTTCCAATTCTTCGATTTCCCGCAAGGCCTTGACCAGCAGCGGATGATCGACCCCATAGCCCAGGCAACGCAAGGCCACGACTGAGTTGGCCATGGCCGGATAGATGGCACCGAGCCCGCCGGTGCCCTTAAGATGGGCCAGCATCCAATCCGCCGCCTTCCGGATCCCCGCCTCACGCAACGCTCGAATCGGCAGGCGATCGTAGAGCTTGAGCCCGCGATCGAGGGTGATGAAGACATTCCTCCATGTAAACCAGGCTTCATCTTTCTTGAGCGGCGGCACCCGGCTGAATTTCACCCGTTCGCGCGGCTGCGCATACAGCTCATCAATGCCCTGCTCGAATGGAATGGGGCACCGCGGGCGGCGCGCGAACACGATCAGCAGGGGAACGAGAACTGTTCGAGACCAATAGGACAGGGAGTATACGTTGAAATAAAATCGCTTGGGCAGCAGCATGATTTCGGGAGGCATGCTGGGGATGCCACGCCAATCATATTGCTCGAAGAGCGCCAGCGCGATTTTGGTAAAGACGTTGGCCACCACCACCCCGCCCTTGGCCAGGATGGCCTCTCTGGCTTTCATCATGAACGGCTCGTCGGCCGACATTCCGGACAGTTTCAGGGCAAAATAGGCCTTGACTGAGGCGCTGATTTCTGAAGGCCCGCCGTAGTAGATCGGCCACCCTCCATCCGGCAGTTGCATGGCCCGCAGGTACCGAACGGCCTTGCGCTCCCGCTCAGGATCGACCAGGTCCAAAAAACGTCGGAGCATGAGGTACTCCGAGGTCAGCGTCGTATCGGCCTCCAGCTCCGCCACCCAATAGCCTTCCTGGGGATGCTGCCGAGCCAAGAGCCAGGCTTGGCTGCGTCGGAGCGCCTCATCAACGGACTCCGACTGGCCGATCGTGGAGCCGGCCGGCCGACGCACCGCCGGCTCGGCCATCACGGCCGGATGGGGGTTGCGCGAGACCACCCGCAACGGGGGCGCGGCGCTTCTGCGCGAGGCACCATCCAAGCGACCGGGCACCGACGCAAAGAGACTATCGGACAGACGAGTAATCAGACTCTTCAGGAGTTTCATAGGCTGCGGCATCTCACCTGGCGGCGAACAAACACCCAGAGGAAGGAGGCACCTGCCTCACGAGGGCAAGACCGGACAGGCTGGAGTTCAGCAATGACGTTCGTAGCATGGGTGATTTTTATAACAAACCCCCTCCGGGACTGTCAAGCAATCGGCGGGGGACAGTGGTCAGTGGTGAGGGGTCAGTGTTCACGGACTACCGGCCACTAACCACCGCTCCCCGGCTACGGGTGTCCGTGACGGCCTCGTTCGGTTAGGCGGGCTGGAGGTCTGCGAGGCGAACCGAGACAAGCTTGGAAATACCCGCTTCTTCCATCGTCACGCCGAAGAGCGAGTCTGCCACCGCCATCGTCCGCTTGTTGTGAGTGATCACGATAAACTGCGCCCCCGCCGCCAGCTCCAGCAGCACGCTGGTGAACCGGCCGATGTTCTCTTCATCCAGCGGCGCATCGATTTCGTCCAGGATGCAGAAGGGCGTCGGCCTGATCAGGAAGCTGGCGAAGATGAGCGCCATCGCGGTCAAGGTCTTCTCGCCCCCCGATAACATGGTGATGCTCTTGAGGCGTTTGCCCGGCGGCTGAGCCACAATGTCCACGCCCGGCTCGCCGGCGCCTTCCTCTCCATCCGGGCCCGCCTCCGGTTCGACCATGATCAGTTCCGCACGCCCCCCAATGAAGAACCTGGCGAAAACCTCTCCGAACTTTTCCTGAAGCTCGTTGAAGGTGTCCAAAAACATCTGCTTCGTAGTTCGGTTGATCCGATGGATAATCTCTCGCAACGACTTAATGGAATTGGCAAGATCCTCTTCCTGGGCCGTCAAAAAGCGGTGCCGTTCTTCCAGCTCGCGGTGCTCTTCGATGGCGGCCAGATTGATCGCTCCCATCCGGCTCAGGCGATCGCGGATCTTCTGGAGGCGGTCCCGAAGCGCCTGAGTCGGGTCAGCCGGCGCACCCTCGCCGCTCCCCTCCTCCGCTTCCTCCGCTGCCGCGCCCGCTTCACCCGGCTCCTGCGCCGAGGCCTGCGCGAGGGCCTCAGCCACGGAGAGTTGGTAGGTGCCGGTCAGGGTGCTTTCCAGTGAGCCGAGCTGGGTTTTGATCTCGGCCCGACGGATCTCGACGGTCGTGCGCGCCTCTCGACTTGCGGTCAAGGCCTCTCGAACAGCCGCCAGCTCGCCTTCGACCTGCCTGGCGCGTTCGGCGTCCCGAGCCTGCGCGTCCTGGGCCTCGATCAACTGGGACCGCACCCGGCTTGCGCGCCCTTCAAGTTCATGGACCAAGGCTTCATTCCGCTTCTGCTCGGCGAGACTGCGAGCGGCCGCGTCGGCCAAGGCGACGACCTGCTCCTCCAAGCTCCCGGTCCGCCGGTTCCGCTCTTCCTGCTCCCGGCTAAGCCTGGATACGTCCGCCTCGTCATGCTCTCGTCGCGAACACAGCGACGAGAGCGCCACGCGAGCGTCCATCATTCGCTGCTGCAATGCTTGGCTTTCTTCCTCCATCCCTCGGAGTGCCTGACTCAATTCTGCGAGGCTTGCCTCCCCCTTTGCTTGTTCCTGCCGCGACTGGCCCAACAGTTTTCGACCCGACGCCAATTCATCTTCGAGCCGGCGCCGTTCTTCTTCGGCCCCTTCCCCTTCCGTGCGGATCGTCTCGATACGACGGACCAACTCGGCCATGTTCTGCGTAAGGCTCGCTTCATCTTTGGTCAGCGTCAGGGCGGACAGCTCTGCCTCGCGGATCGACTCGTCCAGCCGCTGCCGGGTCTGCTTGAGAGAAAGCCCTTCGGCCGACAACTGCTCCCGTTGCCGCCGGCTTTCCTCAAGGGCTCCAGCCAGCTCACCCCGCTTCGCCTCCAACTGCTGAATCTCCCGGCGTCGCTGCAGCAGCCCGCCGGTCTCTCCGGCGGCGCCGCCGGTGACCACTCCAGCGGCATCCAGCAACTCACCGTCCAAGGTGGCCAGTGTCGGCCCGTCCGGCGCGGACCAGAGTCCCATTTCCCACAGCCGCATGGCGGTCTCGAGCGTATCGACGAGCACCACGGACCCCAGCAAGCAGGCCGAGGCATCCCGATACTCTCCCGAAACCTGCACGAGATCCAGCGCCCGTCCCAGCACCCCAGGCTGGTCCTTGAGCGCAGGCCACCGGCCATCGGCTTGTCCCGCGTGAGCCTTGCCGGCCCAGCGGGGGCGCAAGGGCAGAAAGGACCCTCGACCGAGCCTTTTCTTTTTAAGGAACGAGATGGCATCGCGCGCGTGGGGCGGGCTCTCGACCAGCCAGGCGCGCACCCGCTCGCCCAATGCGGCCTCGATCGCCTGCTCCAGGCCGGGAGGCACCACCAGCCATTCGGCGATCGCCTGCCGGACGTTTCCGCAGGCGGCGCGCAACGAGGTGGCGTCTTCCGCTCCCTCTCGTCCATAGCCCATTTCTTCTCGAATGACCCCCTGCAAAGCCCGCAGACGCGATTCGACCGCCGCCAGCTCCTCCTGCTGCCGGCTGACGAGCTGATCGGTTTCAGCGAGGCTCGCTTCCAGCCGTCGGTCTTCATGCTCCGACCGCTCCTGGTCCTGCCGCAGGGCTTGGAGCTTGCCTTCAGCCTCCGCTTTGCTCCGTACGGACGCCCGCAGACGCCCATCGGCGGCAGTCCGTTGCGATTCGATTTCAGCCTGCTCTCCCGCCAGCCGTTGCGCACGGCGGACTGATTCGTCTCGTCGGCCTCCCAGGCCGGCCAGCAGGTTCTCCTGGCTGGCGACCGACACCGTCAGCTCCAGGCTGCGACGACGAGCGACCGCTTCCTCTTCCAACGCTGTGGCGCGGCGGGCCACCAGCGCCTCTCCTGTCTTTTCCAATTCCTCCAAGGAGCGCTCACGCGTCTGGATTTCGGCCTTGGTCTGGGACAGTTGTTCGCTCAGGGCCGTGATGGCCGCAGCCGCTTGCTCCCGCTCGTCCTTTAAGCGGGCCCGCTCTTCCAGCGCCTGGGCCCGCTGCTGCTCATACAGCCCCAGACGGCCCCGCTCCACTTCGGCAGCGGCCAGCGCCTGCGCCTGCCGACGTTCCAGGCCCGTCAATTCCTCCCGGATGCGCCCCACCGCTTGATCGCCGGTCGTCAGCCCGAGCCGGACCTCTTCCAGACCGGCGCTCAGGCGGGCCTGCTCGGCCATCTGGCCGGACTCCTTCGTTTCCACGGAAGCCAGCTCGGACTCCACCAGAGTCAGGCTCTCCAGCAAGGTTCGGTAGTTCCAGACCAGCAGGCGGATCTCCAGCGACCTGGCCTCCTGGCTGAGGCCCTGATAGGCGCGCGCCTGCCGCGCCTGCCGGTCAAGCTGATTGAGCTGCCGTTGCACCTCGGCAATGATGTCTCGAACCCTGAGGAGATTTTGCTGGGTGGAATCCAGCTTGCGGAGCGCTTCGGCCTTTTGCTTCTTGTACCGCACGATGCCGGCCGTCTCCTCGATCAACTCGCGACGCTCCTGCGGCGAGGCGTTCAGGATCTGCTCGATGCGGCCCTGCTCGATGACGGTATGCCCCTTGCTCCCCGCCCTCGTATCCAGGAGCAGGCTCCGAATGTCTTTGAGCCGGCAGGGGACCTTGTTCATCAGGTACTCGCTGTCCCCGTTGCGATAGAGCCGGCGCGTAATCATCACCTCATGGCACTCGCTGAGGTGGCTGGGCAAAGAAGTCAGCCCCTCGAGGTGCCGGTCCGCGAACCCGCTCAGGATCAGCGAGACTTCCGCCATGCCCAGCGGCTTCCGGCTTTCGGTCCCGTTGAAGATCACATCCTCCATGCGCTCGCTGCGGAGGGTCTTGGTGCTCTGCTCTCCCAACACCCAGAGGATGGCGTCCACCACATTGCTTTTCCCCGCGCCGTTCGGTCCCACGACCGCCGTGACCCCCGGAGGGAAATCGAGCTTGCCCTCCGCAAAGGACTTAAACCCCGTCAACTCCAAGGATTTCAGGCGCATGCGCTCGCCTCCCCTTCAATCCTTACCGGTCCTACATTACTCACCACTGCCCAGGCAATGTCGGGCCTTGTAGCACAGCTTTTGCCAAAAAGCAAAGAAAAACACAGGATGAGGGGGAAGCAGAGCCGTATTGACCCTATATGTAGGGGGCGGTATTTAACAGGATCAAGGGGGAAACGGATTACGCGGAACTCTGCGAGGTCGACTTGATGCTGACCAGTTCTTTCGGCAGGAGGAACTCGACATCTTCTTCGACCACGGTCAATTCTTCGACTTCAGACGCACCCAGCCCCTTCAAGTACTCGATCACCTCTGCCACCAACACCTCCGGAGCCGAGGCGCCAGCGGAGATGCCGACCGCGCGGACGTTCTTCATCCAGTCGGGATCGATATCGGTCGACGAATCGATCAGGTAGGAGGACACGCCGCACCGTTCGGCCAGCTCGCGCAGCCGGTTGGAATTGGAACTGTTGGGCGAGCCAATCACCAAAATGACATCCACCAGGCCCGTGAGCGCCTTCACCGCATTCTGACGATTCTGTGTTGCGTAGCAGATGTCTTCCTGATGCGGGCCCTTGATCCCCGGAAAGCGTCGGTGCAAGGCCTCCACAATGTCCCGGCACTCATCCACGCTCAGGGTAGTCTGAGTGACATAGGAAAGATGCCGGTGGTTCTCGACTTGCAACATCTGCACGTCGCGGACCGAGGAGACCAGGTGGAACTTGTCGGGGACCTGTCCCAGGGTCCCGATGACCTCCGGATGGCCCGCATGGCCGATCAGGATCAGCTCATAGCCTTGTGTGTAGTCGCGGTTGACCTCGTTGTGGACCTTGATCACGAGCGGGCAGGTGGCGTCAATGACTTTCAGCTTGCGGCGATTCGCCTCGGTCCAGACCTCCTTGGCCACCCCGTGCGCGCTGAAGATCACGATCGAGCCGTCCGGCACTTCGTTGAGCTCCTCCACGAACACCGCGCCCTTCTGGTGCAAGGAATTCACCACGTGCCGGCTGTGGACGATTTCGTGCCGCACGTAGATCGGCGCGCCGTAGGTCTTGAGCGACAGCTCCACGATGTCGATGGCCCGGTCCACGCCGGCGCAAAACCCTCGGGGACTGGCGAGATAGATTTTCATGCTCGTTATTCGCTACCCGTTATCCGTGAAACGCACCCTGTGCAAACGGGCTTAACCATACGGCACGGTAGGCCTCGTCGTCAACTGGGTATCTCTTTTCTCCCGTGTCAAGCCGCCTCGGCTGGAAGGGATGGGCACGGAAGCAGGCGGCATGGCAGGCGCGAGGTGTCGGAAAAGAGTGAGGGTGTCGGGCGCCGTTCTGCTAATCCGATAAGGCGCACGGCCAACAGTGCGGCATCGGGTCCCGAATCATATCACCGCATCATGTCGCCGCTGGAGCTGCCCGCCCTTCGCCAGCCGAGGTCTCCCCTCCCCGCTCTTGACACCTCTCACCCTTCCCTATACGCTGTTTTCTCGATGGGAGCCGCTGCCAAGAAGATTTTGATCGTCGAGGACGAGAAGGACATCCTCGAACTCGTCAAGCTCTACCTGGAAAAAGAAGGCTACCGCACCTGCACCGCCGCCACGGGCCTGGACGGCCTCAAGCAAGTCAAATCCGAACATCCCGACCTCGTCGTGCTGGACCTCATGCTGGCCGGGATGGACGGCCTCGAAGTGTGCAAGCGGATTCGCGCGGATCAGCAGGCCGCCATGACCCCCATCATCATGCTCACCGCCAAGGCGGAAGAATCGGATCAGATCGTCGGGCTGGAGCTGGGGGCGGACGACTATATCACCAAGCCCTTCAGCCCCAAGACCTTAGTCGCTCGCGTGAAAGCCCTGTTCCGCCGGTTGGAACGGGCGAATGAAGAGCCGACGCGCCATGTCTACGGCCCCCTGGTGATGGATCTGGACCGGCACGAGGTCAAGGTATCCGGACGCGACGTGTCGCTCACCGCGAAGGAATTCGGGCTCCTGGATCATCTCTTGCGGCATCCCGGTCGCGTCATGACCCGCGAGGTCCTGCTGAACCAGGTCTGGGGCTACGACTACTACGGCACGACCCGCACGGTCGACGTGCACATCCGTCGCATCAAGCAGAAGATTCCGATGCTGAACGACGCCATCGTGTCGGTCAAGTCGCTCGGCTACAAGCTCCAAGAGCGCGTGACAGGTGACGCGTGATGCATGACGAGATGGACAGCCTTTGCGGTCAGGCTGATCTGGCGGCCCACCTCATCCACTCATCACCCATCACCCATCACTCATCACGATCCCGATGACGCTTTCGATCCGGTGGAAAGTCGCCCTCGGCACGCTTCTGGCCATCGCGCTGGGGCTCGCTGTCGCCGGCGTGCTGGCCTTCCGTTCGATCGAGCAACTGGAATTGGCCCGCGTGGAAGAAGCCCTGACGGCCCGCACGGGGCTCGCCGCGCTGACCCTGGAGCCTTTCCTGGCTCATCCCGCTGACCCGCTCCGCTTGCAAGCCGTGGCGCACGAACTTGCGCGTCAGGCGAGCGCCCGCGTGACCGTCATCGACCAGGTCGGCCGCGTCCTTGCCGACAGCGCTGTGCCGGACGAGGCCGTCGCGCAGATCGAGAATCACGGCTCGCGCCCCGAGGTCAAACTGGCTTTTGCCGCAGGCCGCGGCACGGACGTGCGTCGCAGCGACACAACCGGCCAGCGTACGGTGTACCTGGCGCTACGGGTCGCGCCAGCCGGAGCCAAGAACCCCAGCGTAGTCCGGGTGGGCATGCCGCTGACGATCCTGGAGCAACGGGTCTACGATCTCCAACGTGCGCTGGCGATCGCGTTGAGTGTCGCGTTTGTCGTCTCCGTGATGGTGAGCTTCCTGATCGCCGGGGGACTCACCCGCCCCTTGCAGGACATGGCGACCGTCGCCCGCCAACTGACGAAGGGGGCGTTCGGCCAGCGGATCCAGACCGTCTCGCATGACGAGGTCGGCATGTTGGCTAAGACGTTCAATCAAATGGCGGATCAGCTCGATCGGGATTTCAACGCCCGTCGGCGCCTGGAGAAAGTCCGGAAAGACTTCGTCGCCAACGTGTCCCACGAACTGCGGACGCCGCTCACGTCCATCAAGGGTTACGTGGAGGCGCTGCTGGACGGCGCCAAGGACAACCCGGCGGAGGCCGAACAATTCTTGCGGATCATTTTGAAGCAGAGCGACCGGCTCAATTTGATTCTGGAGGACTTGTTGCAACTCTCGCAGATCGAATCAGGCCAGGTGCAGTTCAGGCAGGAACCGGTTCTGTTGAGCACGATCGCCGAACGGACGTTGGCGTCGCTTAAGCCGCTGGCGGAGAAAAAGGGCCACGCCGTCACGGTCGCAATTCCAGCGGGACTCCCGCTCGTCACCGGCGACGAGGAGCGGCTGGTGCAGGTGCTGACCAACCTCCTCGACAACGCCGTGAAGTACACGCCGGAGCGCGGCACCATTCAGATCGCCGCGCGCGCCGTGGACGAAGCCTGGCTGGAGCTGAGCGTGACCGACACGGGGATCGGCATTCCCAACGCGGACCGTCCGCGCGTGTTTGAGCGGTTCTACCGGGTGGACAAGGCCCGGTCACGCGAACTGGGCGGAACGGGCCTGGGGCTCGCCATCGTCAAGCACATCGTCGAGAGACATGGCGGGCAGGTATGGGTGGAAGGGAACACACCGGTCGGCAGCCGGTTCGTGGTGCGGCTCCCGACCGCGTCCTCGATCGGGCACAATGAGGCTGTGCCCAACCAGTCCACAAGTCATCAAGTCTGAAAGTCGTCATCTCGAAGTCGTAAAGTCTGAAAGTCATAAAGTCCTTCGGCTTTCGGACTTTTAGACTTTCGACTTCTTTTAGCCGAAGCGGGAGAACCCGGCATAGATCAGCGCCGCCACAAAAGCCGCGCCGGGGAACGTGAAGACCCAGGCGTAGAGGATGCGGGCGGTCACCCCCCACCGGACCGCCGAGAACCGCTTCACAACGCCCACCCCCATCACCGACGAGGTGATCGTGTGCGTGGTGCTGACCGGCAGGCCGATGTGGGCCGTCGCGAGCAGCACCGCCGCCGCGCTCGTCTCCGCGGCAAAGCCGTGGACCGGATCGAGCTTCAAGATTCGCATCCCCAAGGTGCGGACGATCCGCCAGCCGCCGATCGCCGTCCCAAGCCCCATCGCGAGCGCACAGGCCACAATGACCCACATGGGCACCTCGGCGCTTGAGATCTGCCCGGCCGACAGCAGCGCCAGCGTGATGATGCCCATGGCCTTTTGCGCGTCGTTCGCGCCGTGACTGAACGCCATGAAACCGGCCGAGACCATCTGCATCCGGCTGAAGAGCCTGGTCGCCACGCTCCGCGGCGTCCGGAAAAACAGGTGGCTGATCAGCACCATGATCGCCAGGCCGATCGCAAAGCCGAACAGCGGCGACAGCACCATCGCCTGGAGGATGGCCCACAAACCCGTCAGCTTGACCACGGACCAGCCGCCATGCACCAGCGCGGCCCCGACCAGCCCGCCGATCAAGGCATGGGACGAGCTGGTCGGAAGCCCCAGCATGAGCGTGAACAGATTCCAGGCAATCGCGCCGCTCAAGGCGGAGGCCACCATGCCCTGCGTCACGGCGGACGGGTCCACGATGCCGGCGCCGATCATCTTGGCCACTGCCGTGGACATGAACGCCCCGACCACATTCAACAGGCCGGCCAGCAGGACCGCCACCACCGGGCTCAGGACCCGCGTCGAGACCACGGTTGCGATGGCGTTGGCGCTGTCGTGCCACCCGTTCGAGAAATCGAAAAGAAGGGCGAGCACGACGACGACCAGCAGCATGCCGCTCAGATCAAACATTGGACAGGGTCCGGGCGAGGGGCGAGGGGCGAGAGGTGAGGGGTGAGGGGTGGAACGAAATGATGAATGCGGAATGATGAGTGATGAATGGTTGGCTGCAGGAGGCAACCTTTTGCGCTAGCTTCTCGTTCATCGTTCATCACTCATCATTCATCACTGTCGTGCTAGATATGTTTCAGCGCGATCCGTTCGAGGATGTTGGCCACGTCCTCGCAGCGATCCGTTCCCTCTTCAAAGTTTTCGTAGATTTCCTTCCATTTAATCACCGCGATGGGATCCTTTTCCTCTTCGAACAGCTTGGAAATGGCGTCCCGCATGACCCGATCCGCCTCGTTCTCGAGGCTGTTGACCTTCACGTTGCATTCGCTCAGATCAACGTGGGGTTGTCCCAAACGATCAATCCCGGTCCCCACCGCGACCGCCGACTGGTGCAGGATATTGGCCAGCTTGATGGCCGCTTCCGTCGGCCGGGCCACCTTGAAGACCACGAACCGGTCGGCCACCGCCTCGACCAGATCCAGGATGTCGTCCATCGCGCTGGCCAGATCGTGGATGTCCTCGCGATCGATCGGGGTAATGAACGTCTGGTTGAGCTTCCGCACGATGTCGTGGGTGATCCCGTCGCCGATGTGCTCGATGTCCTTGATGCGGCGTGCCTGCGCCACCGGGTCCCGGAACTGCTCCATCATGTCCTTGAGCAGGCGGCTGCCTTCGATCATGTTGTGAGCCGCCTTCCGAAACAGGTCGAAGAACGCGACTTCTCGCGGGATCAAGCCGAACATGTTTACTCCGGTTCTGAGTTATGCGTTTTCAGTCATGAGTGGGGGGATTCACCTCAACACTCACAACTCTCAACTCAACACTCGACTTATTTACCCGCCTGCGCAGAAAGCCACGGGTGTAAGCCCGTGGATGAATGCGGAGCGGGTATCCGCCGAAGAATTTCAAGATGCCACGGCTGTCAAGCCGTGGAGCTTCACCATCGCACAAGCGCGACCGCCCACGTGAGCCCGCCTCCGAACGTGCCGAGCAGAACCAGATCGTCGGCACGGATGCGCCCCTCTCCCAAGGCCCGGTCGAGCGCGATCGGCAGCGACGCCGACGAGGTGTTGCCGGCCTGCTCGATGACGGAGCAGGTCTTCTCGGGCGGAATGCCCAGCTTCCTCCCGATGGCAGCCAGGATCCGGCCGTTGGCCTGATGGAAAACGGCCTGCCCTAGGTCATCGACGCCCACACCGAATTCCTTGAGAAGATCGGTCACGGCGCCGGCCAACCGCTTCACCGCCACACGAAAGAGCGGTTGGCCCTGCATCCTGATCGTGTGCAGCCGATCCTGGACCGTCTGCCGGCTCGCCGGCAGCCGGGAGCCGCCGGCCGGCACGCGGATGAGTGCGTGACCGGCGCCGTCCGCGTACAGACGCACGCCCAGGATTCCCCGCGGAGGATTGTCTCCGCCATCCTCTCCAACCAGCAGCGCCGCGCCAGCTCCGTCCCCGAAGAGAATTGCCGTCGCCTCGTCCGTCAGATCCAGAAACCGGGACTTGATCTCCGCCGCCACCAGCAGGCAGCGGCGGGACCGGCCGCTCCGGATGAAACAGTCCGCCATCGACAGGCCGTAGAGAAACCCCGAACAGGACGCCGCCACATCGAACGCCGCGGCGCCCTTCGCGCCCAGGCTGCGCTGAAGATGGCAGGCCGTTGAAGGGAACGCGGCGTCCGGAGAGGTGGTGGATAGTATGATCGTATCGACCGACGCAGGGCTCAGGCCCGCCGCCTCGCAGGCCCGGCGCGCGGCTTCTTCCGCCAGGTGGGACGTCGCCTGCCCCTCGCTCGCCCAGCAACGGACTCGAATCCCGGTCCGCCGGTGCACCGCGTCCGGGTCAAGCCTGGACCCGGGGCTCACCTCGCGATTGCTCACCGTCCGGGGCGGGAGGTATGAACCGGTACCGACGATTCTGCTCCGAAGCACAAGGCTCCTTCGTTGTGAGACCCGACGAGCTTTAACCCATCCTGCCGCCCCGACACAGTCGGACCCCGCGGCGATTATAGGGCGCCCTTTGCCGAGCGTCAATCATCCTCTCTCACTCCACGAACGCTTTCCGGTTGCATTTTGGCGGATCATTTGTTACCGTAACGCGCGTATGACCAGCTTCCCGACAATGGCGGCGCGTGCTTTCTCGTTGTGGCTACTCCCTCTCATCGCGCTGGCGGCCGTGAGCCTGATGTTCGGCTGTTCCAGCATGAAGAAGCAGGACCCCGCTCAAGCCGCTCAGGGCAAGTCTGTGAGCGGGACGGATGAGCAGATCTTCATCGGCGACACGATCGAAAAGAACTACGATCCCAACGTCATCATGAAACGGGCCGAAGCCTTCTTTGACAAAGAGGACTATCCCGAAGCCATCATCGAATACCAGCACTTCCTGGATCTCCACCGCGTCCACACCTTGGCTCCCTACGCCCAGTTCAAGCTCGGCGAAAGCCACTACAGGCTGGCCAAAACGGTGGACCGTGACTTGGAGCCCGTGCGCAAGGCCCAGGAAGCCTTCGAGAAGCTGCTCAAAGAGTTTCCGGGGAGCCGCTATGAACGGGAGGCTGCGGAGAGGATTCGCGACTGCCACGAATACCTCGCCAAACACGCATTTTTCGTGGGGGAGTTCTATTATCGGAGGGAGTCCTACCTGGCCGCCGCGTATCGCTTCGAGGGGATTCTCAAAAAGTACCCGGACATGGAAGTGGCCCCCGACGCCATGTACTACCTCGCGCTCTCCTACAAGGAACTGGGGGCGGACGACTGGGCGCGGGAGCAACTGACTCGGCTTGCGGAAAAATACCCCATCAACAAATACGCCGGAGACGGCGACAAGTTGCTGGCCAAGCTGAACGGCAAACGGCCTGCCAGACCCGTGATGGCCAAGGCTGAACGGACCGCCAACGAGCCGCTCGCCGCTTCTTTGCCGCCGGTGGTCGCGGCCGACATTCCGTCAAACGGCCAGCCAGCCCTCGCGTCGACTCCCTCGCCTGTTTCCACCGCCGCCGTCGCGCCCGCCTCCGCCTTCGGCGGTGCGGCATCCAACGGCAACGGCCTTGCTCAACAAGTGACCCTCTGCCGCCTGGGGAGCTGGTGCTGAGTTAGTTCTCAGTTTTTAGTTTTCAGTTCTCGGAAGCGTGCCCGGCAACGAAGGTTCGCGTACTCCTCCCGCAGTTCCCACTTCCCGGCTGAAAACCGACAACTGACGACTGAGAACTTCTTCGCTAAAAGGAGAGGGTTTCGCGGAGCAGCTCGCGGAAGGAGGCTTTGACCACCCCCTTCGCTTTTCTGAAGAAAGTCTGGTAGGTCTCTCGGCCCCGGAGCACTTCGTAGTAGAGGTTGATCACCTCCTGGTACCGGTGCATCAATCGGTGGCAGAGGCGCGGAAAGGTGTAGACAATCCTCGCAACCCGGGACGCCACGCGAAACTCCTCACAGATCTCACGCGCCACCGCCAGCTCGTAGTCCAGCAAGCTGCGCCGCCGGTCGTGAAACATGCCCAGCACGCTGGCGGCCGCGATCTGGCCCGACCGCACGGCATAGTAAATGCCCTCACCGAACAGCGGGTCCACGAGATGCCCCGCATCCCCGACCAGCAGGGCGCGATGGCAAACCAACCCCTGCTGGGCGAACCCGACGTTGCTGTACAGAGGGAGCGGATGCCCGCAGGGTTTCGGCACCGACATGTCCGCCAGCCCCTTTTCATCGCGCACGAACCGGTCAAAAATCCCCTTGGGACTGGCGGGGCGTCCGCGGAACTCGGCCACGCCGATCGAAAGCCGTTCTTTCTTGGGAAAGATCCAGGCGTACCCCCGCTCCGTCGCTCCCAGATCGATCAGCACCTTGCCCTCACCCGGGTAGAGCGGCGCCTGCCCGATTCCCAACTCGCTCTCGAGCGTCGGCATCCGGTGCAGCTTCCGGCCCGGAAAGAGCCGTTGGGCCACAATGCTGTTCGCCCCGTCCGCTCCGATCAGCACCTTGGTCCGGTACCGGCCACGATCAGTGATCACTTCCACCCCGTCCGGCGACTGGAGGAAGCCCATCGCCTGTTCGCCTTCGTGCACCTCGGTGCCGGCCAAGCGGGCCTTTTCGACCAGCAGGTGGTCGAACCGGTCCCGCATCACCATGTAGGCGATCGGGGCAGCCGATTGGATCAGAAACGGCTCCTCGCCGCCGTAGGTGAACTGGATCCCGTAGACCGTATGCTCGACGACCCTCTTGAAATCCTCATCCAGGATCTTGTCGATCCGGACGGAGAGGCCCCCGCCGCAGACCTTGTACCGCGGGTGCGATTGCTTGTCGAGGCCCAGGACCGCGATGCCGGCCCGGCTGAGTTCGTAGGCGGCGGTCGCCCCCGCCGGTCCCATCCCTACGATCAACACGTCGTACGATTGGATGTCAGGTGACGTCTGCATGTAACAGATAAGCTTTCGGTCTTCAGTTATCAGTTGTCAGTTTCTGAAAACTGAGAACTGCTAACTGACCACTGAGCACTATTGTCCCACATACCAGCCGATCCCATACCGTTCCAAAAAGCTCGTGAGCAAGGTCAGCGAGTTCGCATAGATCATGACGCCGACCACCACCAGAAAGGCCCCGCTCACGGCCGTCACGCCCCAGAGGTAGGCCTTGATCTGCTTGAAGTAGCCGAGAAAGCGATCTACGCCGAGCGCGGTCACGAAGAGCGGAACCCCCAGTCCCAGCGAATAGGAGGTGAGGAGTGTGACGCCGTCCGTCAAGGCATCGGTCGTGCTCGCATAGAGCAGGATGGTTCCCAGCACAGGCCCCACGCAGGGAGTCCAGCCGGCGGCAAAGGCCACGCCGATCAGGAATGAGCCGAGGTAGCCGGCCGGCCGGCTCTTGAAGTGCAGGCGCTTCTCGGTTTGCAGAAAATTCAGCTTCAAGACACCGAGCAGGTAGAGCCCGAAGACGATGACCAGGAGGCCGCCGATCTTGCGCAGATGGTCCTGGTAGGTAATCAGTACCTGCCCGATCAGGCTGGCCGACGCGCCGAACGCGATGAACACGCAGGAAAAGCCGGCGATGAACAGCAAGGAGTTGAGGATGATGGCGGCCCGGAACCGTTCCCGCTCGGCCGCGTCGGCCAGTTGATCGAGAGACAGCCCGGTGATGTAGGAAATGTAGGACGGGACCAGCGGCAGCACGCAGGGGGACACGAACGACAGCAGGCCCGCCGTGAACGCAGCCGCCAGGGAAATCTGCTGGATGGACTCGGTCATATCGCCCGCCTACGGCGCATTCACCAGGAACCTGATGAGCTGCAGCCCTTCCGGACTCTGCCAATCTCTCGCCCCGAAGATCCGGTGCCTCACGATTCCCCGCCGATCCACCAGGAAGGTCATCGGCAGGGTTCTGGCTCCGTACGCGACCCCCACGCGGAAATCGGAATCGTGCAGGATCGGAAAGGTCAAGCCCATTTCATCACGAAAGGGCCTAGTGACCGCCGCACCCTGCTGGTCGGTGGAGACCGCCAGAATCTCAAACTCCCTCCGCCCGAACTCCCGGTAGAGCGTCTCCATGGCCGGCATCTCGACCCGGCAGGGCCCGCACCAGGTCGCCCAGAAGTTGATGAACACGACCTTCCCCCTCTGGCTCGACAAGGTGACGGGGTTGCCGCTCAGGTCCCAGAGCTGAAAGTCTGGTGCGGCGGCTCCGATCTTGACGCCGGGCCGGATTTGGGCGGGCGACGGTTCCGCCGGAGGCTCGGAGGCGGATTCGCTCGGCCCCAGATCGCAGCCGGCCCCTCCCAGCGGGGCCAGCACCCAGAGGCCCAGCAAACCTGCCCGCAGCAACTCTTTCCCTCGGTGTCTTGCCCACCGGCATCCGGCCCATCGACATCTTGCGTCTTCTTGCTCGCCCCGCATCGCCGCAAACTCACTCTCTCACAACGCCCTGTTACGTGGCCGGAGGAGCCCCCTGCACCGATCGAGCCCCGGTCTTCAGCAAGCCGGTAATGGTGTTGAGATTGTCGAGCACGGTCCAGTCCTTGGGACCGATCACCTTCTCCCGCAACACCCCCTGCTGATCGATGATATAGGTCTCGGGAACCCCCATGAGCTTATAGCGCTTGTCGGTTTGCCCCCACGAATCCACGAGAACGGGGAAGGTCAGGCTCATGCTTTTCACAAAGGGCGGGATGTCCTTCTTCGTCGTGACCCGGTCGATGCTGACCGCCAGGACCACCAGACCGTCCCGCTCGAAGTTCTTGTAGAGGACTTCCATGGACGGCATCTCTTCCCGGCAGGGCTTGCACCAGGTCGCCCAGAAGTTGAGAAAGACCACCTTCCCACGGAAGTCCGACAACCGAACGGATTGTTCATCCAGGCCGGGAAGCTCGAAGTCCGGCGCGACCTTGCCCACCGTGAGCGGCTCGTACTTGGCGCTCTGCATCCAGACGACGCCAAACGCCAAGGCCAGGATGGCGACCGCCGCCAGGCCGATGACGAGTTTCGACGCGGCTCTCGGCGGTGCCTGTGCCGCAGGGCTTGTCAGTGATTCTTCAGCCATTGATGCCACTCAAGAGCATATAGCCGATGGCTGATGGCTTATAGCTCGAACCCGTGCATCCGAAATCTCTCTGGCCATAAGCCATACGCTATCAGCTCTTCCCTTCGTTACGCGTAGGCGTGCAAGCCGGAGAGCAAGAAATTCACACCCCAGAAGCAGAAGACCACCATCAGGAACCCGAACACGGCATAGATCGCCGCCCGCCGGCCCTCCCACCCCCTGGTCATCCGCGCATGGATATAGGCGCCGTAGATGAGCCACACGATCAGGGACCAGGTTTCTTTCGGGTCCCAGCTCCAATAGCCGCCCCAGGCATAGTTGGCCCACATGGCTCCCAGGATGATGCCGAAGGCCAGGAGTGGAAACCCCACCATGATGGCCTTGTAGCCGAGCTCGTCGATGGTTTCCAGATCGGGGAAAGCCGCCAGGACGCTGGACGTGCTGCCGCGCCGCTCGGCCCGTTCCTTGAGCAGGTACATGAGGCCCAGCCCCCCGGCCATGGCAAAAGCCGCGTAGCTGGTCAGGGTCACGGACACGTGAATGTAGATCCAATAGCTGTTCAGCGCCGGCACGAGCGGCTCGGCCGTCTGGTACCGGTAGGGCAACAGCGAGGCGGCCCCCATCGCGATGAAGCCGATCCCCACGACAAAGGCGCCGATCGCCTTGATCCGGTAGCGGAGCTCAAGCAGCACGTAGCCGAGAATGATCGCCCAGGAGACGTAGGCCATGGCCTCGAACTGGTTGGACCAGGGCGCGAAGGTGCCGGAGATCTGCATCCGCTCGTAGGCGCGGGTCAGCAGGGCCATCGTGTTGACCACCCATCCGAAGATGGTCACGATCGTAGCCACCTGGCCGATCTGAGTCGCCCATCCGCTCTCGCCCTCCATCGGACCGGAGGGATGGCCGGCCGGCGCGAGCTGCATGTTCGGCCGTCGCGCCAGCACGTAGCCCACGTAAAGCCCCAGGGCTGCCAGGTAGAGCCAGAAGGTCATGTCGAATAGAAATAAAGACCGAAGCATATATCCTCCACAACTTGGGCGAGCGGTGAGCGGCGAGGGGCTAGCGGGTTCATCCGGTGCCGCTCGCCACTAGCCACTCGCCTCTTGCCCGATCTGTGTGTTTATCGTCTTAATCCGCTCCGTCAGCTTGCGGAACTCCTTCTGAAAATCAATCTGGCTCTTGTGGGTGTTGCCGCCGATGTGCACCGTCACGCCCGCGCCGGTGGGGATCACCTTGGCCCAGAGCCGCCGGTGGTAGATGAAGGAGGAGAGCGTGATGCCCACCACGATCATGGTGGAGCCAATCCAGACGATGTTCACGCCCGGGTCCTTGGTGATCTGCAGGCCGGTGAACTTTTTCGGCTGGTAGCCGACCAGCTCAAACCGGTACCGGGACCCCTGGATCTCGAAGAGGTCCGGGTAATGGTAGAAAATCCAGGGAGCGGCCTGCACCGGAGTCGCCTTGACCCTCGGCTGTTCGGTGATCGTCAGACGGACGGCGGGGTTCGCATGCTCGACGGTTTTGGAGTAGACCTTCTTATCCGTAGAATTAAAGCCGAAGTCCGCGACGAAATCGGTCACGGCCAGCTTGAGGCCGAGCTTGTCCAGGCTGACCTCCTTCTGCCATTCCAGATCCACCGTCCCGACCACCTTATCCGTGCCCTTCTCTTTGATATTCAGGCGGGCGATCTCGACCCGGTCCCAGGCATCTCCGTAGCTGGATTGGTAGAACCAAATGCCCTTGTAGACCAGGGGATCGTTCACCGTGATCGTCTTGGTCGTCACCGGGGCCCCCTGATCGATCACGGTCAAGGTGCTGTTGTAGGACTTCACGGCGCCGTTCTCGTGATAGTCGATCCAGAACTTGTCGATCCGAAGATCGAATTTGCCTTTCGGGATGTGGTAGGTCTGGCCTTCCAGACACACGCCGAATTCCTGAAACCCGTAGTAGCTGCCGATGAGCCCCCCCAGCACGATGACGGTGGCGCTCAGGTGCGCCATGTGCGCGCCCACGCGGCCCATGATGCCCTTCGTGGCGTAGAGCGTCGCCTCGCCGGCCTCGTTCTTGGCCAGCACGCGGTACCCCCGTTCAGCCAGCCATTGCACGATCCCCTCCGCCACCCGCTCCTTGGAGCCGGCGACCGGAACCTCCGCCCGGTGCTTCATCCCCTTGATGAAGGGCAGGCCGATGTTCACCTTGTCCTGTTGCATCGACCGCCAGATGGCGGGAAAGCGTTTATAGAAGCAGGTCAGCGAGTTGATGCAGAGCAGCGTCAGGAGGCTGGTGAACCACCAAGTGTGGTAGACATCGGTAAAACCCAAGCGGAGAAACCAGCGGTAGGCCTCTTCCCCATACTCCTTGATGTAGACGTCGGGACGCTCCCCCTGCTGGATCACGGTCCCGATCGTGGCCGTCATCGCGAGCACGATGAACAGGAACATAGCCAGCTTGATCGAGGCGAACAACTCGGCCAGCTCGGCCGAGATCTCCTGCCAGCCGAGGCTTGGCGCGGACTTGGGCGCCGCCCCTTCTTCAACGACGACCGGGCGCTCCCCGTTCATAGCGATTCCTGGTTCTGCAATGGGAACGGCGTTGCTTCGAGTGAGTTCAATTCTACCTTATTTCGGGCGGCGTGTGCGAGAAATTCACCGCAATAACGCGAGATTCGGCACCGACCGGAGGCAACTGACGCGGGGGGTTCGCCTCCCGAAGACTCGGGAAACAGGACCAACCAAGCCCGCGAAAGGCAGGCTATCTTACAAGTCGCTTCTCATCACTGTCAAGGCAAAGGGGAAGGAGCTGGCGGTTGGTCTCCCTTCTGTGCTCGCAGAGCCCGCACTTCAGAAAGTGCTCGCTCGATGCGCGCAGTTGAAGGCAGACCAAACCGCAACTCGAAAGGGGGGAGATATGGGTGGAGCGGACGATGCTCGCTTCGGTAAGGGGGGTCGCGTGAACGACAGGGGAATTCCTTTGCTCCCGCAGCGCGCGGCCTCGGAAGGCCCTCGCTGGACGGCCGCAGTTGGAATCCCCCGTCGTCCCGCGTGAAAGGGAGGGGGGTTGGAGAAAGCTGGGGTCGCTCGATGCACGCAGTGGAAGGACGGTCTGGGCCACCTCCACCACTAGCCCCTTGCCTCTAGCCCATTGCCATGACGGCACCTTCCCGTTGACAAATCAGCGGCTTCTGGGTTACAAGAGAGGGCTTCAGAGAGCGGCTTGCACGGGTGTCACGCCGTCCATTTGAGAGTCAGGCGTGGCGGCAGCCCCTGCTACCAGGACACAAGCCAGTTCCATTACCCTACTTCGAGAGGAACCAATGAGCCGAAACAACTACCTGTTTACGTCCGAGTCCGTCACTGAAGGCCACCCGGATAAGATCGCCGACCAGATTTCGGACGGTATCCTGGATGCGATCATCGCCAAAGACAAGCACTGCCGGGTCGCCTGCGAAACCATCCTGACCACCGGCATCGCCTTCGTGGCCGGAGAGATTACGACCAAGGCTTATGTGGAGATCCCCGACATCATCCGCGAGACGATCAAGGAGGTCGGCTACACGGACGCGACCTGGGGGTTCGACTACCATACCTGCTCGGTGATTACGTCGATCCACCAGCAGTCCGGCGACATCGCGATGGGGGTGGACACGGGCGGCGCGGGCGACCAGGGCCTGATGTTCGGCTACGCCTCCAACGAGACGGCGGAGCTCATGCCCATGCCCATCGTGCTGGCCCACCGGCTCACCAAACGGCTGGCGGAAGTGCGGAAAAAGGGCATCCTCCCCTGGGTCCGGCCGGACGGCAAATCTCAAGTGACGATCGAGTACCGGGACGGCAAGCCGGTCCGGATCGACACGATCGTCGTCTCCACCCAGCACAGCCCGGACGTCACCAGCAAGAAGATCGAGCGCGACGTGATCGAGCACGTTGTCAAGCCGGTCATGCCGAAGGACATCTTCGACCCGGTCAGCGTGAAGTACTACATCAACCCGACCGGCCGGTTCGTCACCGGCGGGCCGATGGGCGACACGGGGCTCACCGGGCGCAAGATCATCGTGGACACGTACGGAGGCGTGGGCAGCCACGGCGGCGGCGCGTTTTCCGGCAAGGACCCCAGCAAGGTGGACCGGTCGGCCTCCTACATGGCCCGCTACATCGCCAAGAACATCGTGGCGGCGGGATTAGCCGACAAGTGCGAGATCCAATTGGCCTACGCGATCGGCGTCGCCGACCCGGTCTCCATCCTGATCCACACCAAGGACACGGAGCGGGTGGACATCGAGATCCTCGACAAGCTGGTGCGCAAGCACTTCCCCATGACCCCGCACGGCATCATCGAGCACCTCAAGCTGCGGCGCCCCATCTACAAGAAGACGGCGGCCTACGGCCACTTCGGGCGGAACGAGCCAACCTTCACCTGGGAAAAGACCGACAAGGCCAAGGTCTTAAAGCGGGAAGCAGACCTGTAACAGAAGCGGCGAGCGAACGAGCACGGGGGGACGGAGTTCTTGCCGTCCCCTTTTTTACTGTTTCTTAGCCATCAGCTATCGTTCAAGAGCATATAGCCAATGGCATATAGCATATGGCCGGAAGTGGAAGATCTGCCGTCACAATTTTCCTGGTCTGTGCCATAAGTAATGAATTCATGCTATCAGCCATCAACTAGAAGCTCTTTGTTCGTGCCATGCGCCATCTGCTATAAGCTCTTCTCTTAAGGAGGAAACGTGGATTACGACGTGAAAGACATCACCCTGGCGGACCAGGGCAAACTGAAGATCGAATGGGCCGAGGCCTCCATGCCGGTGCTGCGGTTGATCAAGAAGCGGTTCAAGAAGGAGCAGCCGCTCAAGGGCATGAGGGTGACGGCCTGCCTGCACGTGACCACCGAGACGGCGAACCTGGCCAAGACGCTCCAGGCTGGGGGAGCGGAAGTGCGGCTCTGCGCCTCGAACCCGCTCAGCACCCAGGACGACGTGGCGGCCTCCCTGGTCGCCCATGACGGGATTGCGGTCTTCGCCATCAAGGGCGAGGACAACAAGACCTACTACCGCCACATTCAGTCGGCCATCGAACACAAGCCGCAAATCACGATGGACGACGGGGCTGATGTTGTCTCCACCCTCCACAGCAAGCGGAAGGACCTCTTGAAGTACGTGATCGGCGGGACCGAGGAAACCACCACCGGCGTCATCCGGCTGCGGAGCATGGCCGATCGGAAGGTGCTGAAGTTCCCAGTCATCTCGGTCAACGACGCGGATACCAAGCACCTCTTCGACAACCGGTACGGGACCGGCCAGTCCACGATGGACGGGATTATCCGGGGAACCAACCGTCTGGTCTGCGGGTCCACCGTCGTGGTGGCCGGCTACGGCTGGTGCGGGCGCGGCGTGGCCATGCGGGCGAAGGGATTAGGCGCGGACGTGGTCGTGACGGAAATCGATCCGGTTAAGGGTCTCGAAGCAGTCATGGACGGGTTCCGGGTCATGCCGATGGAGCAGGCAGCAACGATCGGCGACTTCTTCGTGACCGTGACGGGCAACCTGAAAGTGATCCGGGGCGAGCATTTTGCGAGCATGAAGGATGGAGCGATCGTCTGCAACTCCGGCCACTTCAACGTGGAGCTGGACATTCCAGCGCTGGAACGGCTGAGCCGGAAGCGGCGGATCGTCCGGCCGGGGGTGGAGGAGTTCACGCTGCGTAACGGTCGGCGGGTGAGCCTGCTGGGCGAAGGACGGCTGGTGAACCTGGCGCTGGCGGAGGGGCATCCGTCGTCGGTGATGGACATGAGCTTTGCGAATCAGGCGCTGGGGGCGGAGTACATCGTGAAGCACCACAAGCAGCTCGAGAAGAAGGTGTATCCGGTGCCGGCGGCGATCGATAAAGAAATTGCGAGGCTGAAGCTGATCGGGATGGGGATGACGATTGATAAACTGACGAAGGAGCAGGAGAAGTATTTGGCGTCGTGGGAGATGGGAACATAGGGGACGGGGTATGGCTGGCTATCCCCTTGTGCTCCCGGAACGCGCACGCTCAGAAGGTGCTCGTTCGACGGCCGCAGTTCAGGGGACAGCCAGCCACCCCGCCAGGAAAAAGAGCAACGCGCGCAGTCAGGAGCACCCGCGCCGCCCCTGCCAGGGAAAGAGCATGGAAGGCCACCCAAGTTGGGTGGCCTTTTTTATTGCTCGCAGGCGGCTGGGCGCCCGCTCGGCACCACCCGCCTTTACCCCCAGCTTCAGCAATCCCTTTCGCCCCTCGCCCCTTGAGGGAGAGGGCAAGGGTGAGGGGGAACCTCTTCCAGCTTCAGGAAATGGAGGAGAGCGAGGCGTTCCCTCCGGTGCACGGCACGAACGGAACGCCTCAACCGCTTCGCTCCACGCGGGTAGACATATTGGACTTATCGAACTGCGCTATTTTTATGACTATTCTCTTGTTTCCATTGCGATTTTCAAACACCTTGAAACTGGCTTGAGCTATTGCGCCTCCCAACGTGAATGCAACCATTTGACCTGCTTACCCACCCGTGAGTTTAGAGACGGCAAACGCCGCTCCACTCCGGCTGAGCATAATGCTCCGCCACAACCAAGGAGGAATCCCAAATGTCAGAGCTTACCCAATCTACGTCTCCCCCCGAAGAAATCAATACCGTCGCTGACGCGCCTTTCAATTGGGGCAATTGCCGCCGGAGGAGCTCACCGCGGCGGGTCTTTATTGCGGGCAGTGATTAGGAGAGAGGGTCGAACAAAGTCTTGATTTCCTCTGCCACGCCCAAGGCTTCAGCCTGGGCGACCAGAGCCTTTCGCTCGGCTGGACTCGGCTGGCGGACCGCGACGATGTTCCGGGCATCTTGGAGATCCGTGGGTCCCCCTGCATAGAGCTTCAAGAGCACCAGCGCCTGCCAATTCACGACCGGAACCCGGCAGTCCAAAACCGATAACGTCTCCACGCCTCGAAACACCAGTTCCGTCCACTTCTGAGGAAGCACGATCAGTTGTACGGGAACCACCTGTCCGCCGACATGCACCTCCATGCGGAAGACGCCGCGCAAGGGGTCGTCCGGATTGCCCGGACGATAGTCGGCTCCAAGGTGGGTGGCAAGGCCGGCTGGGTCGGAACCGCCGAGAGCCACAGCCAGGTCAATGTCGCGCGTGGCACGCGTCACTCCCCAAGCCGAGACCGCAAATCCCCCGACCAGAACATAGGACTGGACCAGCCCCTGCGCTCGGGCCCGGTCAAGACGGCCCAGGGTCTCGATCAGCGCTTGGCTGAACACGCGAGCTTCAACTCTAGGCAGAAGTCAGACAGTTCGAGGGCGAGCCGTAGCCGCTCCTGAGGCTTCATGCGCCGAGCTTCCTTGATCTTCTTGGCGGCAAGCCACTCACTCAACCGGCTGGGCCGCCTGTGAAGATTGAGGGTCGGGGTTGAGGGATGGCAATTCATGGAGAGGATTATACACAGGTTCGCTGGCTGCGAAAAGCCCGAGCAATATGAAGCGGCGCAAAAGGGTGGAACGGCGTCAGTCTCTTCGCGCTGAGCGGGATTCCTGCTCGGTCTCTCCGAGGATGCAAGAGCCCCTTAAGCCCTACCCGCAAGGAAGCTGGTTTGCCGGTTCTGCTACAATGTCGCCGGTCACGAGAACCGTTATGTCGCCCCGCAGACCGCTGGTGATTGTCGGCATCGATCTCGCCGGTTCGCCGCGCCGTCCGACCGGCCTGTGCCTCCTGCACGGCTTGAGAGCCGAAACGCACGTGGCGTTCAGCGACGACGACATCCTCGACGCGGTCCGGCACGCACGGCCCGACCTCGTGCCCATTGACGCGCCGCTGAGCTTACCCAAAGGCCGGCGGACCATTCATGACCGCTCCGGCGAGCACTTGCGCGACTGCGACCGGGAATTGCTGCGGCGCGGCATCCGGTTTTTCCCCATCACGCTCGGCCCGATGCGGATGCTGACGGAGCGCGGGCTCGCGCTGAAAAAGAAGCTCCGCGCCCTGGGCTATCACGCCGTCGAGTGCTACCCCGGCGCAGCGCAAGATGTGTGGGGGCTTCCCCGCCAACACCGGGACCGGCAAGGGCTCCTCGCCGGACTCAGGAAACTGGGGGTGCGAGGCTTGAGAAAGACGGCCACCAGCGATGAGTTGGACGCCGCGACGGCCGCGCTGGTAGGCCGGCGGCACCTGTTGGGTCGGGGAAACATGCTCGGCGGGAAGCGCGGCATCCTGATCCCCGCCGTGCGGTAAAGCCGGCGTCGGGAACTGTTTCTCGCTGGGCTAGATTGTGCTGCCTCGGCCCGTCCAAGATCAACGGCCGGATGATCCCGGCAGGCGCGCGGTGAGGATGGTGCTGACTGGGTTCGCCAGGAAGTCCTGCCAATAGGCCTCGCCGAACTTTGCCAAGCCTTCGGGAGAGACTGCAAAGGGATGCCACCGGAGGTCGGTGAAGCTGGCGGCGTGCAGCACATCTTCGAAGACCCGGCGCGCCCAGTGCCGGTATTCGATCGAGAAGGGCGGATCCGTGTGCACGTCCGCATGGACCAGCATCCAATCCTGATCCCCGGCCACCAGGCGGTAGGTGAAGCCGTACCGCTCCGTCTCGCCCTTGCCCAGCACATAGTCGGGCTCGGGGAGGAGGGCCACCAGCTTCCCGCTGGATTTGAGATTCGCCGCGATGTTCCGGCACATGTCACGCATGGCCTCCGGCGTCTCCGCATAGTGCAGGAGATACATCGCCGTGGCCAGGTCGAAGGCGCCCAGCACGGGCAGGGCCGCGGCATCCGCCAACACGTACTCGATGCCGGCCTTTTCTCTGGCTTCCGCCTCGCGGGCCTCGGCGATCATGGCCTGCGACACGTCCACCCCGACGACGCGGGCCGCCCCCCACTGTTTGAGCTTGCGGGAGTAGTAGCCCGTCCCGCAGGCCAGATCGAGGACCTCCCGTCCCTCGACTTGCCCGGCCAGGAGCCGCCGCACCGTCGGCACTTCCGCATAGGTTGGGACCGGCGTCTCCTTCCACCCGGCGTACCGCCCCCCGATCGCGTCGTACTGGGCGCCCATGGAGAGGCATGATAGCAACCCCGCCATGCTGCGACAACCGCCGGCAGGAAGCCGGTTCACCCGCCTACGCCGGAAGCCACGGCTGTCAAGCCGTGGGGGCTCCACATGGACGCCGAATCGTGGTATCTTGACGCCCGGTCGGGACCGGTCTGAAAAGAAGGAGAACCGAGCCTTATGCTGATGGACGGCAAGAAGGGACTCATCGTCGGCGTCGCCAACAAGCACAGCATCGCCTGGGCGATCGCGCAAGCCGCGGCCCGCGAGGGGGCGCAGCTCTTCTTCAACTACCAGAACGAGCGGCTGCGGGAGAACGTCGAGGAGCTCGTCCGGACGATGCCGGGAGCGAAAGCCTTCCCCTGCGACGTGGGCGACGACGCCCAAATCGACGCGTTGATGAAGCAGGTCGGGCAGGAGTTCGGCCGGTTGGATTTCCTCGTCCACTCGGTGGCCTTCGCCCCGCGCGAAGAATTAACCGGTCAATTTCTCGCGACCACGCGCCAGGGCTTCGCGACCGCCCTCGACGTGAGCGCCTACTCACTCGTGGCCGTCACGCGGGCGGCGGTCCCGCTCATGACCGACGGCGGTTCCGTCGTCACGCTGACCTACCTCGGCAGCGAGCGCGTGGTCCCGCACTACAACGTCATGGGGGTCGCCAAGGCGGCGCTCGAATCAACCGTGCGCTATCTCGCGCACGACCTCGGGCCCAAGAACATCCGCGTGAACGCCATCTCGGCCGGCCCCATCAAGACCCTGGCCGCGCGCGGCGTCTCCGGCATCAGCAAGATGGTGGATCACCACCGGGAATTCGCCCCCTTGCGGCACGCAACCGAGCAGGCGGAAGTCGGCGACACGGCCCTCTTCCTCCTCAGTCCGCTGGGACGGGGCATCACCGGCGAAGTCATCTACGTGGACGGCGGCTATCACATCCTGGGCTCCTTGTTCTCCGCGGAATAACGAGCTCGCTCGTTTCCTACGGTCGAGGGTGCCCGTGCTCCCCTCGCAGGGGGCACGGTTGCGCCATAGTCCCTCGACTCCCGGCCGCTCATAGGTTCCCTGCACTGCTATAGAGACGACGCCCACGGCAAACTGAGGGAACTGACTATGGACACGACAACGACACGTTGCTGCATCGTGGGTGGAGGCCCGGCCGGGATGATGCTGGGGCTGCTGTTGGCCCGCGCCGGCGTCGACGTCGTGGTGCTGGAAAAACACGCGGACTTTCTCCGGGATTTCCGGGGCGACACGATCCACCCCTCCACGCTCGAGCTGATGCACGAGATCGGCGTGCTGGAGGAGTTCCTCAAGCTGCCGCACGAGAAGGCGCGCCTGCTCAAGGTTCAGGTCGGCGACCAGTCGATCCCCCTGGCGGACTTCAGCCACCTGCCGACCTGCTGCAAGTTCATCGCCCTGATGCCCCAGTGGGACTTCCTGAACTTCCTCGCGGAGCAGGGCGCCCGCTATTCCACCTTCCACCTGCGGCAGAAGACCGAGGCGACCGGGTTGGTCGAAGACGACGGTCTGGTGGTCGGCGTCCGCGCAACGACGCCGGAGGGTGAGATGGAGATCAGGGCCGACCTCGTGGTCGGCGCCGACGGGCGACATTCAGTCGTGCGGGAGAGGGCTGGCTTTCACGTCCAGGAACTCGGTGCGCCCATGGATGTCCTCTGGTTCCGCATCTCCCGGCAGCCCGGAGATCCCGAAGAAACCATGGGCCGCTTTGACGCAGGGCGGATCCTGATCATGATCAACCGGGGGATGCACTGGCAGTTCGGGTACATCATCATGAAGGGCTCGGCCGAGGAGAACCGCAAGCAGGGGCTCGAGGCCTTCCGCGAGGCAGTGGCAACACTCGCGCCCTTCGCCGCCGACCGCAAGGGTGAGATCCGTCATTGGGACGATCTGAAGTTGCTCACCGTCCGCGTGGATCGGCTACTCCATTGGTACCGGCCCGGTCTGCTCTGCATCGGCGACGCGGCCCACGCCATGTCCCCGATCGGCGGCGTCGGGGTCAACCTGGCAGTCCAGGACGGGGTCGCCGCAGCCAACCTGCTCGCCCAGCCCTTGCGCGAGGGCCGGCTTACCACGGAGCACTTGCGCTTGGTCCAGCAGCGGCGGCTGCTTCCCGTCCGGGTCATCCAGGGCATGCAGGTGCTGATCCAGCAACGGGTCGTCTATCGAGTTCTGAGCGGGGCAGGCCAGATGAAGCCGCCGCTGCTGCTCAAACTGTTCGCCCGTTTTCCTTTCCTGCGTCGCATCCCAGCCAGGCTGATCGGCGTCGGGGTCCGCCCCGAGCATGTTCGGACGCCGGCCGTCCCCGTCTGACGGACCAGACAGGGTCGGGGGCACCAGAGGGACCGGGCAAGACGCACCGCGGGCCATTTGTTACAATAGCCGCATGATGCCGGCCACGACACAGCCCTACGATCCCGCGCTTGCGCGGACGCTGATCCTGGACGAGCTGTTCGACCTGTCGCTGTATAAGGCCCTGCGAGGGATCACGGACAGCGAGTCGCGGAAAACGCTCGATGAGTTGATCGTCGTCGAGACCGAGCATTTGGCCTTCTGGCAGCAGTTCTTCGAGAGCAAGCTCACCGCACTCGATTTCGGACGCCGGCTCAAGCTCCAGTTCATCATTCTGGTCTGCCGTCTCCTCGGGTCCACGGCGGTGCATCTGTCGCTGGAAGCAATCGAGGTCCATGGAGTCCGGAAATACCTGTCTCTGTGGAAGAGTTACAAAGGCCAGCCGCTGGGGGAGGCGCTCAAGGATATCCTGCTCGACGAGTTCAAGCACGAAGATGTGCTGGTCACCAAGCTGACCGAGCGGAAGATCAACCCGGAGAAGATCCGCAACATCTTCCTGGGGCTCAACGACGGGCTGGTGGAAATTCTCGGCGCGGTCAGCGGGTTCTTCGGCGCCTTCGGCGACGCGGCGACCGTCCTGATCGCCGCGTTGACCACGGCCGTGGCCGGCGCGCTCTCCATGGCGGCCGGCGCCTATGTGGCTCTGAGCTCGGAGAAGGAAGTGCAGCAAACGGAGGCCGACAAGAAGCGGTTCCTGGGAGAGGGCGGCGCCACGGTGGAGATGGAAGAGCAGCCGCTCAGCTCCGCCGTGGTCGTGGGCGGCGCCTATATTGTGGGGGCGATGGTTCCTGTATTGCCGGTCCTGTTCGGCGCGAAGACCGCGCTGTTCTCGCTCTTCACTGCCGGGAGCATGGTCATCCTGGTCTCCACGCTGCTGGCCTTTCTATCAGGCATGGACATCAAGCGACGTATTCTGCTCAACCTCGTGATCATCACCGTAGCCGTCACGGTCACCTACCTCATCGGGATAGTCGCCAAGAATCTGTGGGGAATCTCGGTCTGAGGGATTGGGCTTCTACCGGGCCACCATCGGCAGTTCCCGCCTGTCTTTCGCTTCCTGTTGAATGCGGAGGCGCTCGGCTTTCGACTCCTGCAGCACATGCTCGAGCACCTCATCGGCGAGCTGCGTCAGATGCGCCGCCGCATCTTTCATCGCGCCGTGCTCGACAGCGCGGGACAGCACTTCGGCCTTCGTCGCGCCCTTCTTCTGTCCGAGGAACGGCTTGACGATGAGGTAAACCACGTCGCGCACCGGCATGTAGCGGAGGAAGCGGCGCAGCAGCCGAAACGTCTGGACCGGGTAATGCAACAGCTTGTAGACAAACAAGCGCCGGAGCCCTGCGCGGCGCTCGTCGTTGATCACCTCGCCGGGGAGGCAGGTCGGATCAATCGCGGAGCACTTGAAATACTTGTACCAGTCTTCCCGTTCGCTCACCAAACCCCGCTTCATATACTCCTGCCACAGCGGCGTCCCCCGATAGACACAGAGCCGGTTGAACCCGAAGGTATCCAGCGGAAGCTTGGCCGCCAGGTCAAAGGTGGCGTGCATGTCCTCCACGGTCTCGTCCGGGTTGCCGACCGTGAAGAACCCGTGCACGATCTCAATGCCGGCCCGCTTGGCGTTCGTCACCGCCATATCGATGTCCGCCAGCGTCTGTTCTTTTTTCAACCGGTCGAGAATCTTCTGGCTCCCGCTCTCGACGCCGAACATGATCGTGCGGCAGTGGGCCTTCGCCATCGCCGGGAACAGATGCTGGGCGACTGAGTCCACCCGGCCCTCACAGCCCCACTGGATGGTGATATCGTTGTCGTTGATCCCTTTGCAGATCGCTTCGATGCGCTTGGGTTGCAGCAGGAAGTGGTCGTCCACGAAGTAGACGGAGCCGTAGCCGAGCCCCTGGAGATATTTGAATTCGTCCACGACGTGTTGTGGGCTGCGGGAGCGCCACTTTCCTTCGTTGAAGATCGGAATATCGCAAAACACGCAGGGCCAGGGGCAGCCGCGCGAGGTCTGCATGGTCGTGAACCGCTCCATGGAGAGCACAGCCGGCACATCGAGCGGCATGGATTCGACGAAATCCAGCGGCAGGCTCTCCCGGTCGGGGAACGGCCACTGATCGAGGTGGCGCTCCATGATCCGATTGGGGTTGTTGACGACCTGGCCGTCCTTGGCCCAGGTCAGCCCGCCGACGTCCTGCGGGTCGGCCAGGCGCTCGATGAGGTCGAGAATGAGCTGTTCGCCATCCCCGCGGCACACGAAGTCCACCTCAGGGCATTGCAGCTTGACGAGCGGCGCATTGAGGCTGGCGAATACCCCGCCGAAGGCCAGTTTGACCTTGGGACTGCCGGCACGGATCTGCCGAGCGAGGATCTTGGCATAGGGGTAGCTGGTCGTGCTGAGGAAACTCAGGCCGACGAGAGCCGGTTGCTGTCGTTTGATCGCTTCGATGATGACGTCGTTGGGCGTGTCCGGATTCGCCTGGTCGAACATGACGCATTCGTGTCCGGCGCGTTTGAGGACAGCCGAGAGCGACATGATGCCGATGGGGGGAAATCCCATGACCCGAATGTGACCGTTCTTGGCGCGTGTCTTGGCCGGAAGGGCATAAAACTGAGGGTCACGGACGTGGATCAGGAACACGAGCATGCTGACCTCCGAGCGTGGAATGGTTCATACGCTTGTTCATTGCAAGCCAGCCTTGATACTTCCCTGTCGCAATACCAGATCGCGCCTTACGCGTCCTGTTCGGGTTTCTTTCAGTGAAACCGAAACGGTGTGGCTACCGTCCGTTCCAAGGAGAGAAGGCTTCCTGCTTTCTAATCTGCCGCGTGGGTTCGGCGCAGATCGGTGAGGGTGCGATACTACCTACTTAGTGATAGGATAGCACGACTAGGCATGAAGGGAAAGGAAATACCGTCGCGGAGGATGATCACCCGCCCAGGGTGGCCTTGACCGTGGCGCCGATCTCGGCGGGATTGCTCACCACGCGGACACCGGCCGCTTCCAGAGCCGCCATCTTTTCGGCGGCGGTGCCCTTGCCGCCCGTGATAATGGCGCCGGCATGGCCCATGCGGCGACCCGGCGGGGCCGTGATGCCGGCGATGAAGCCGATCACCGGCTTGCGGACGTGCTGCTTGATGTAGGCCGCGGCCCGCTCCTCCGCATCACCGCCGATCTCGCCGATCATGACGATGGCTTCGGTTTCTTGGTCCTTCTCGAACAGAGGCAGAAGATCGATGAAGCCCGTCCCGTTAACCGGATCGCCCCCGATGCCCACGCAGGTCGTCTCGCCCAGGCCCAAATTGGTGAGCTGGTTGACCGCTTCGTAGGTCAAGGTGCCGCTGCGGGACATGACCCCCACCCGGCCCTTCTTATGGATGAAGCCAGGCATGATGCCGATCTTGCACTCATCCGCCGTGATGACGCCAGGGCAGTTGGGACCGATCAGGCGAACATCCCGGTTCCGCAGGGCCCGCTTCACCTTCACCATGTCGTTGACCGGAATGCCCTCCGTGATGCAGATGATGAGCTTGATGCCCGCGTCGGCCGCCTCGAGGATCGCATCGGCGGCAAAGGGCGGAGGGACAAAGATCAGGGACGTATCGCACTGGGTCCTGGCGACCGCATCCCGCACCGTATTGAAGACCGGAATGCCCTCGACTTCCTGGCCCGCCTTGCCGGGCGTGACGCCGGCCACGACCTGCGTGCCGTAGGCCTTGCACTGGGTCGCATGAAACGACCCTTCCTTGCCCGTGATCCCCTGCACCACCACCCGCGTATTCTTATTCACCAGAATGCTCACGGTATCCCCTTTTTCTTAAACTCCCCCTCCCCATCCCTGACGGGCAAAGGGTTACTCTTCCCTCTGTGGGTGGCGTCGACCATGACCCTCCCTGTCTCCATCCTTCACATTGCCCCGGGTGGAAGGGATGGGCACGGAGGCGGGCGGCATAGCGGGCATAAGGTTTCCAGACAGCAAAGAGGGTGCCGCTCGCCGTTCTGTTATTCCGATGAGGCGAGCGGCCAACGGTAACGCTCGGAGTAGCTACGGACAATCAACGCATCGTGCCGACGCCGAAGCTGCCCGCCCTTCGTCACCCGAGGCACCGTCTCACGCGTGCGCCGCCTCGCCAGGTGCCTCCGCCTTCTTCCTTTTCTTGCCCGTCATCGCCACTATTTTCTGCGCCGCCTCCCACAGATCCGTCGCCACATCCACCTTGAGGCCCGACTCCAGCAGCAGCTTCCGTCCTTCTTCCGCGTTCGTCCCTTGCAGCCGCACCACCACCGGCAGCTTCAGCCCCACTTCCTTCGCTGCATCGATCACGCCGTGGGCGATCCGCTCGCAGCGGACAATCCCGCCGAAGATGTTGATGAAGATGCCTTTGACGTGCTTGTCCTTGAGCAGGATGCGAAATCCGGCCGCGACCGTTTCCTTCGTGGCCCCACCGCCCACGTCCAAGAAATTCGCCGGCCAACTGCCCGCCAGCTTGATCACATCCATCGTGGCCATGGCGAGTCCGGCCCCGTTCACCATGCAGCCGATGTTCCCGTCCAGCTTCACGTAGTTCAGGTTGTTCTTGCTGGCCTCGATCTCCAACGGCTCTTCCTCGTGCAGATCGCGGAAGGCCTGCACATCCGGATGCTTGAAGAGGCCGCTGTCATCGAAGGAGACTTTGCCATCCAGCGCGATGAGCTTCTTGTCCGTCGTGATGACCAGCGGGTTGATCTCCACCAGCGAGGCGTTCTTTTCCATGAAGAGCCGGTAGAGGTTGCCGAGCATGGCAACGAAGGGATTCAGCACCGTCGGCTCGATCGCGGGCAGGCCGAGACCGAAGGCCAGCTTGCGGCCGTTGTAGCCTTGAAACCCCGCGGCCGGATCGATCGGCTCCCTGAGCACTTTTTCCGGCGTCTTGGCCGCCACTTCTTCGATCTCCATCCCGCCTTCCGTGCTGGCGATGAAGACCGGCCAGCCGGAATCCCGATCGACCAGCAGGCTGAGGTAGAGCTCTTTGGCGATCCCGGCCCCTTCTTCGATGAGCAGCCGGCGTACTTTTCTACCCTTCGGCCCGGTCTGATGGGTGACCAGCGTCTTGCCGAGCAGCTCCTTGGCCAACCCCGGCACCTCGGCCTGATCCCTGGTGATCTTGACCCCGCCGGCCTTGCCGCGCCCGCCCGCGTGGATCTGGGCTTTGACGACATAGACCGGGCTGTTCAGCGCCGCCGCCCACTTGGCTGCCGCCTTGGGCGTCTTGATCTCCTTGCCCCTGGGCACGGGCACGCCGAACTGGGCAAACAACTGCTTGGCCTGAAATTCATGGATGTTCATTCGTACCTCACAAGAACTTATAGCTTATGGCCTATAGCGGACGATGCGGACAGTCGGACTCCTTCCGCTTCGTCCTACCATTAGCCATACGCCATAGGCCATACGCTCTTACTCTTTTTTCGCGTAGGCGGGAAACAGCATCGGCGAGGTCATGTCGGATGAAGCCCCATGCTTGCGCGCCTCGGTCCTGAATCGAGTCAGGTGCTCCAGAGTCAGCGCGCCGTGCGACATCGTCTTGGAGCGGACGGCCGCCGTGAGGCCGGCTCGTTTGCCGTAGACCATCAGATCTAGGAGGGAGTTGCCCATCAAACGATTCCGGCCGTGGAGCCCGCCCGAGGCCTCCCCGGCCACGAAGAGGTTCTTGACGTTGGACTCGCTGTTCACATCAATCTGCACGCCGCCGTTCTGGTAATGGAGGGTCGGATAGATGAGCACCGGGTCCTTGGCGATGTCGATCGCATACCGCTTGTACTGGCGGACCATCGCGGGGAAATGCCTCTCCAGGGTGCCCGGCCCCTGCTCGACCTCCAGCAGCGGCGTATCCAGCCAGACTCCGATCCGCCCGGACATGGTCCTGATCCCTCGGCCTTCTTCGCATTCCCGGATGATCGAGGAGGAGACCACATCGCGCGTATCCAGCTCGTTGACGAACCGCTCGCCCTTGGCGTTGACCAGGTGCCCGCCCTCGGAGCGGATGCCCTCGGTGACCAATGCCCCGATCAACTGCTCCGGATAGACCGCGCCGGAAGGATGATACTGGAACGTATCGACTTGCAGCAGCTTGGCTCCCATCCGGTAGGCCATGGCCAGCCCGTCGCCCGTGGCCCCGTAGTGGTTGCTGGTCGGGAAACCCTGAATATGCAGCCGCCCGATGCCGCCCGTGGCCAGGATCACCGTCTTGGCCGCCACGACGACGAACCGCTTGTTATCGAGATCGCGGAGCACCGCGCCGCTACAGGCTCCATGTCCGTCGCTCAGCAGCTCGACCGCCGCGCAGAACTCCAGCAATTGGACCTTCTGGTTCAGCACTTCGTCCTTCAGCACCCGCATGATCTCGAGACCCGTGTAGTCGGAGCAGGTCAGGAGCCGGGGCTTGCTGCTGCCGCCTCCCTTCTTCACGTGCAGGTTGCCGTCCGCATCCCGGTCGAACAACACGCCCAGGTCCAGCAGCCACTTGGCGACGGACGGCCCCTCCTCCACCATCACCTTCAGAAGCCGATGGTCGTTCTTCATGTGCCCGCCCTTGAGGGTGTCCAGGAAATGCTGAATCGGGGAATCCTCGTTGGTGATCGCGACCTGGATGCCCCCCTGGGCCATCACCGTGTTGGAATCGGCCAGCCGGAGCTTGGTGGCCAGCAGGACCGTGGCCCCCTGGGCATGGGCGTGCAACGCGGCCGCGCAGCCGGCGCCGCCGCCCCCCACCACCAGCACGTCCGTCTGATAGGCCGGCGTCAAGTCCAGGTCAGCCGGGATCGGGCTGTCGCCTTCCAGCAGGGCGGCCAGCTCCCGCACCGTGGATTCTCCCTCGTTCAACCCGAATTTGATCGGACGGTAGGCGCTTTCGCGGAAGTCTGGGTGATATTTCTTGATCAGCGTATCGCGCTCGGCCGGCTGATACTTGGGCAGCGTCTGGGTGCGGCGGAAGTCGCGGGTCTTGTGGACGATCTGCTGGAGCTGGTGGATTTCCATTAATACTCTCTGGCTGCGTGGCAAGCGGCAAGTGGCAAGTGGCAAGACGAGCCGCAGCGGTTGATTCTTCTGCCCATAGCCTCTCGCCTCTCGCCGCCCGCCGCTCGCCCGATATTCATTTCAATTCCGCGCAGGCTTCCTTCAACTGCTGCTCATTCATCTTGAGGAGCCGGTCCCATTCGGTCTTGTACCGGCCCTCTTCGATCTCCTTGATCCGCTGGTAGAGGCGCTCCGGCTTCTCGGTGAAATGGACGCCCTGAGCCCGGCTGGCATAGAGCGCGACCAGACTCGGCGCGATGTCGGCGATGCAGACGGGCGCGCAGAGACCGCACATGACGCAGTCCATGAACATTTCGGAGACGGTTTTGAAGTCCCCGAACACCGCGCGCCAGACCCCCTCCCGCACATCGATCGTCTGCGGGCAGGCCTCCGTGCAGGCATTGCAATTGCGGCAGAGCGGCGCCTCGGGATAGAGGTTGAACAGGTCCTGCTTGGGGTCCTGAAGCTCGGCCATGTTGTAGACGGCCTTGCGGGCGGGAAAGGGCGGGACCATGGAAAAGGACATGCCGTCCTGGACAGCCGTCTGGCAAGCCAGGCAGGTCCTGACCTTGGGATCGTCCTTGGTCCGGTAATAGGTCGCGCAGGCGCCGCAGAAGCCGCCCAGACAGCCGGCCCCCCGGATCACCTCCTGCCCCGTGTACCAGAGGGCCTTGATCACGGTGATCCCCTCCGGAACCTGGTAGGTCTTGCCGGCGATCTCCACCGTGACCATCTTCGGGTGGAGAACTTCTTCCTGATCAATGACGCTCTGCGTATTGATGTCCTGTGTCGCCATCGGGCTCTTTCAATTCGTGAAGCGTATCTCGTCGCTCGTCGTCAGTAACAAGTTGCAAGTCTCAAGTGGCAAGTAACAAGACACAAGTAGCAAGAGTCCGAAACTTATTACTTGGCTACTTGCAACTTGTCAGCTTGCTCCATGTGTCATTGGCGCGCTTCACGTGTGACGCTTCACGCCTTATGCCGTTCTTTTATGCAATCGCATCCACGATCGCATTCAAGGTCTGGCTCGGACGCATCGCTTTCGCCGCCTTCGCGTCATCGGGATGATAATACCCGCCGATGTCGACCGGCTTGCCCTGGGCTGCGAGCAGCTCGCCATTAATCTTGGCTTCGTTGTCGGCCATCTGCTTGGCGA